>OGXQ01001663.1_pt1 | contig 16496 bp, 16 predicted proteins | sample 1576291 | NCBI WGS metagenome assembly OGXQ01 (sample SAMEA3541575, study PRJEB24748) | human gut metagenome | biome: human gut; feature: human-associated habitat; material: faeces | place: China | collected 2012 | reverse complement strand
GGCGCCGGACATGCCGGCTGTGAAGCCGCTGCCGCTGCCGCAAACCTGTGCTTCGGTTATTATTTCCCAGTATTACGGGGCAAAGCGTCCGGAGATGGTAGGGTATGCGGTTCACACGGCAGTGGCCTTTAGTGTCGTGTCGGGCCTGGTAATGACGGCAGTGGGAATTCCCCTTGCGCCCATTATGCTTACGGCTATGGGGACACCGGAGGATGTAGTAGGGCTTTCTGTAGAGTACCTGAGGATTTATTTTGCAGGAATGGTTGCAAACCTGATTTACAATACAGGAGCGGCGATCTTGAGAGCAGTGGGAGATTCCAAGCGCCCTCTTCATATTTTGATGTTTAGCTGTCTGATTAATATTGCACTGGATATTCTCCTGGTGGTAATGTGCGGTTTGGGAGTTAAGGGAGCGGCTATTGCGACGATTTTGTCTCAGCTGCTCAGCGCTGTTTTGGTATGCATCTGTCTGATGCGTGCACAGGATATGTATCGTCTGGAGTGGAAGCAGGTCCGACTGGATCAGAGAATGCTGAAACGGATTGTCCGAATTGGCTTTCCCGCAGGTCTGCAGTCTGTGATGTACGGATCTTCCAATGTGATTATCCAGGCGGGAATCAATTCCCTGGGAACCAATACGGTGGCTGCATGGGCGGCTTACAGTAAAATAGATGCCGTATTCTGGATGATGGTCAACTCCTTTGGAATTGCGATTACCACATTTGTAGGACAAAACTATGGTGCAGGAAAAACTGACCGTGTTCACAAGGGTGTAAGAAGCTGTATGAAGATGACGGTTATCTCTTCTGCTCTGATGTCTGTTCTGATTTATAACTGGGGAATTTATGCCTATGAGCTGTTTACAACGGACAAGGAGGTAGTTTCCATTGGGATTGATATGATGCGGTATCTCTCCCGATTTTATGTGACCTATGTGGCGATTGAGATTTTGTCCGGCGCTCTGCGGGGAGTGGGAGACTGCTGGATTCCCATGATGCTGTGCTGCGTAGGAGTCTGTGCCCTGCGGGTGGGGTGGATTTTGATTGCAGTTCCTCTTGATCGGAATATTTTTACGATTATGTTCAGCTATCCGCTGACCTGGGTGATTACTACGATATTATTTGCAGTATATTACCTGAAATACAGCAGACTGAAGGTGAGAAAGAAAAATCCCTGAAGATAAGGGAGAATCTCTGCATACAAAGAGGAATCTCCGGATTGACAAACCGGAGTGAAACTGATATTATCATCGTATGGAACGAGGGTGTTGCATAATAGCCGTTGTAAAAATGGCCTTATGGGCACCCTCTTTTACGTTAAATGGGTGCCGCCCCTTTGGAAAAAGTCCTTTGAGAGAAGAAGGGAGAAGGAAGCAATGAAGAATTACAGTAGGGAAGATATTATCCGGATTGTGGAGGAAGAGGATGTAGAATTTATCCGTCTGCAGTTTACGGATATGTTTGGTATGCTGAAGAACGTGGCTCTTACCGCCAGTCAGCTGGAACGGGCGCTGGATAATCAGTGCATATTTGACGGCTCTGCCATAGACGGATTTGTTCGGATTGAGGAATCGGATATGTATCTGTATCCGGATTATAATACCTTTGAGATATTCCCCTGGCGGCCGCAGCAGGGAAAGGTTGCCCGCCTGATTTGTGACGTTTACCGTCCCAACGGGGAACCGTTTGAGGGCGATCCCCGGTATGTGCTGAAGAAGGTTCTGAAAGAGGCTGAGAGAATGGGATACACCTTCCATGTGGGCCCGGAATGTGAATTTTTCCTGTTTGACACAGATGAGAGCGGCAGACCCTCTACAGACACCAGGGAAATGGCCGGGTATTTTGATGTGGGCCCGGTAGATATGGCAGAGAATGTACGTCGTGATATTGTTCTGAATCTGGAGGAGATGGGGTTTGCTGTGGAGGCGTCTCACCATGAGCTGGCTCCGGCCCAGCATGAGATTGATCTGGAATACATGGACGGACTGACTGCTGCAGATAATATTATGACCTTTAAAATGGCGGTGAAGACGATTGCAAAGCGTCATGGGCTTCACGCTACTTTTATGCCAAAGCCAAAGGCTGGAATTAATGGCTCAGGTATGCATATTAATATGTCTCTGGCAGACCAGTCAGGTCACAATGTTTTTATTGACGAAACGGATGGTCTGGGACTCAGCCGGATAGCATATCAGTTTATGGCAGGGATTCTTGCCCACATGAAGGAAATAACCATGCTGACCAATCCTCTGGTCAATTCTTACAAGCGTCTCGTTCCGGGATATGATGCCCCGGTGTATGTGACCTGGTCAGCGGCAGCCAACAGAAGCGCTCTGATTCGTATTCCCTGTACCAGGGGAAGCAATACCCGGATTGAGCTGCGCTGCCCTGATTCGGCAGTTAATCCCTATCTGGCCCTGGCAGCCTGTCTGGCAGCAGGACTGGATGGAATCAAGCAGGAAATGGAACCGCCCAAAAGTGTGGATGTCAATCTTTTTGCCATGACAGAGGAACAGATGGATGCTCTTGGGATTGAGCAGCTGCCGGAGACTCTGGGAGAGGCCCTGGAAGCATTTGAACACAGCTCCTTTGTCAGAAAGGTTCTGGGTGATCATGTATATACCAAATATCTGGCAGCGAAAAGTGCAGAGTGGAAAAAGTTCCGGGCTGAAGTGACAGACTGGGAGGTAGAGGAATACCTGTATAAGTTTTAAGTATCAGACTGCTTAGAAGGGATCCGGATTCCCTGTTCTGGAGGTGAGAGGTTGGCTAACGTAATCGTGGCATTTTCCAAGCTGGAGGATGCAAAAAATATAAAAAGAATACTTGTGAAAAACGGATTTGACGTTGTCGCAGTCTGCACCTCCGGAGCTCAGACTCTTGCCCAGACCGAGGAGTTAAACGGCGGAATTCTGGTGTGTGGGTATCGGCTGGCAGATATGATTTATTCAGAGCTTCATGATTGTCTGAGCGCAGAGTTTTCCATGCTGATGGTTTCATCTCCCAGCAAATGGACCTCTCAGATGCCAGAGGATGTGGTGTGTCTTCCCATGCCTTTAAAGGTAAACGATCTTCTCAGTACCTTAGAGATGATGGTTCAGGCCCAGGCACGGCGGAAAAAGCGGATGAAGCGCCAGCTGCGGCAGAGGAGCGAAGAGGAGCAGAGCCTGTTAATGCAGGCGAAAAGTATTTTAATGGAGCGCAATGGAATGACAGAGGAGGAGGCTCACCGATATATGCAGAAGTGCAGTATGGACAGTGGAACCAATATAGTAGAAACTGCTCAGATGGTGCTCAGCCTCAGCAATCTATAGAAACAGAAGAAGAGGGAACGGGGAGGAACGACAGTATGGATGATATTGACAGAAAGATTTTAAGGCTGCTGCAGGATAATGCAAGAACTTCACTGAAAACTATTGCAGAAAATACATTTTTATCATCTCCGGCTGTTTCAGCGCGGATTGAAAAGCTGGAAAAGGACGGAATTATTTCCGGTTATCATGCTCAGGTAAATCCCATGAAGCTGGGATATCACATTATTGCGTTTATTAATCTGAACGTAGTACCGGATGACAAGCCAAAGTTTTATGCTTATGCGGAAAGCGTGCCGAATATTCTGGAGTGCAGCTGTGTTACCGGGGATTATTCCATGATTCTCAAGGTAGCTTTTCACAGCACTATGGAGCTGGATGTTTTTATTGGCCAGCTTCAGAAGTTTGGAAAGACCAGTACCCAGATTGTATTTTCTACCCATGTGGGACCGCGCGGCGTGGATGTACAGGAGAATTAAGTTCCATTTTTGCTCCTTTTTCATACAGTATATTAGAATTGTATGAAAAGGAGCATTTTTGATCGCAATGGCAGATAAGGTCAGTATTGTAATTGATGCAGGTCATGGGGGACAGGATCCAGGAGCTGTATTTCAGGGACGGGAAGAAAAAACAGATACCCTGCGGCTGGCGCTGGCAGTAGGACAGATTTTGACAGAAAATGGAATGGACGTATCCTATACCCGGGTTACAGACCGCTATCATACGCCAGGGGAGAAGGCAGAAATGGCAAATTACCAGGATTCGGATTATTTTCTGTCTATTCACAGAAATGCCATGCCGGTTCCAGGGACAGCATCTGGAATTCAGACTCTGATCTATGATAACGGAGGAGCAGCCCAGCTGATGGCATCAGAAATTAATAAAAAATTGACGGAAATGGGCTGGAAGGATCTGGGGGTGATGGAACGTCCGGGATTGATTGTTTTGCGAAAAACAAAAATGCCGGCAGTGCTGGTGGAAGCCGGATTTTTGGATCATGAGCAGGATAACCGATTTTTTGATCAGAATTTCCAGAAGGTTGCCCAGGCTATTGCAGACGGAATTCTGGAAGCGGTAAAGCTGGAGGCAGACGGTCCGGCTTATTATCAGATTCAGGTGGGAGCTTACAAGAACAGACAGGAGGCAGAGCGTCTGGCAGAACAGCTGAAGGAGGAGGAATATCCGGCCTTTCTGGTGGCGGAGGACGGCTGGTTTAAGGTGAGGGTAGGCGCATATCTGAATCTGGATCATGCGGCGTGGATGGAAAAAACGCTGAGAGCAGCCGGATATCCGACGTTTATGGTGAAGGAAAGGGAAAAGTAGAAAAGGAAGGCGGTCTGCCTTGCATTCAGGAAATACAGATGATAAAATAAAGATATTCACAGAGAGTGAAAGGAAGCAGAACCTTGAAAAGTCTTGGCTGTATTATGTCAGAGACAAAACATCAGTCAGGCTGTGCCGGAAAGGAGGCGCTTTATGGAGAACAGGAAACGGATTGTAACCATTGGCAGACAGTATGGAAGCGGCGGCAGTGAGGTGGGAAAGAAGCTGGCAGAAAAGCTTGGCGTACACTGCTACGACAAGAATATTCTGCGGATAACCTTTTCCGTTTTCAGTCTGAGGTAATCAGAAAGCTGGCGGCAGCAGAATCCTGCGTTTTTATTGGCCGGTGTGCAGATTATGTGCTGGAAGGAGAAGAGGGACTGATTCGTGTATTTCTCTATGCAGATATGGAGGCAAGGGAAGCAAGAATCCAGGAGAAGCATTTGTATGAGGAAAAGGATCTGATAAAAAATATCAAACGGATTGATAAAGAACGGCGGGACTATCACAGATATTATACGGGACGAAGCTGGGAGGATGTGGGAAACTACGATCTGATGCTGAATACGGCGCGGCTGGGCATTGACGGAACAGTCAATGTGATCCTCCATTATCTGGAGGAGAGGGGCCTGAGATAAGGAAGGACAGTGATTCAAATCGAGCCGATCTGATATAGAAAAAGGAGTGGCTGCTTCATAGGTGGAAAATCATCTTTGAAGCAGCCGCTTTCAATTTGTGAAGCTGTTACATATCCGGTACCGGAGTGGGGCGGGCAGGATCAAAAACATCCTCTGCGTGGAACAGATCCTCCAGCTTTCTGTGAGAGGGATCCTCGGCAGTTATATCCTTCCACATACGGTAGCCGTCCAGATTGCGTCGTCCCTGGCGCAGGAAGGTGTCCCCAAGCTGTACCCAGTACTGGTTGGAGTCCACGTTGCAGAAATACCGGAATCCGGCCTGATACAGATAGGTAAACCGCTCATTCTCTGCAGTGTAGGGGTGCCAGTCTCCCACATCAGCGCCAAATGGGTAAAGAATAATGTCCGTAGGCCCGATTAGAGAGTCTACTTCTGTCTCCCATTTATCGGTGTCTGTTTTGAAGCGATCCCATTCGACAGTACCCAGATCCAGATGTCCCCAACTGTGTGAGGCCAGCTCCCAGCCGTGATCTTTTAAGCACTGGGCAACCTTTGCGGCTTCCTGGCGATCCTGTTCATAGGTAGGAGAATCTGCATAGGAGGCAGCAGTCCGATATCCCAATATTCCCTCGTAACCGGTAAATGCGAGAACTGCCCGGGCGCCACGGTAGGAAAAATCAGGATGCTCCTGGATAAAATCCTCCAAAATGGGAACCAGGTCATAGGAGCCGGTAACAGAGGTACCGTCATCGAGAATCATTTCACAGGTAGGCTTTCCGTCCGCTCCGATCACAATCCGGGAGGCGAATCCGTCTCCGTCCATATAGGGATAGTAGCAGAGATCATCCTGAGACATGACAAAGGGAAGTTTTCCCTCTGGCAGCATGATGTCTCCGGCCTTCATCACAGTTTTTCCTGTTTCATCTGTGGTTTCGTAGGCGAGATCGTGAAGGCGAACCAGAACGTAGCCCTTATCGTACATGGTTTGGAGTATCTTTTTAAATTCCTCTACGGTAGTCATAACCTGATTGTAGCCGTCCTGATCTGACTGGCCGTCAAAGGCCTTGGCAGGATCGACAACCAGGGAGTGAAAGAACACATGGGTCACTTTGCTGATAGGAGTTCGAACCAGGGACTGACGGATCGTTTCGTACTGGGCAATCGCAGACTGGACCTCCGGAAGGGATGCCATCTGAGAATCCTCCTGAAGCAGGGAAATGGCCTTGTCGTAATCATACCCGGCAGCCAGGGCAGAAGCCTGGGAAAGAAGGCTCTGAGCCGGTGTCTCTGAGGTGGTTTCTTCTGGGGATGCCGGACTTTGCTGAGAACCGGAAGGGATGCCTTCTGGAGAGTGAGCTGTTTCCGTTTGGGCCTGATTGGAGGCGGTGGCTGCTCCAGAGGCAGAATTCTGACTGTTTCCGGAAGCATTTTTGATCTTTGTTCCGATAAACATAGCGCCTGCAGCCAGAATGGCAACAATGGCCAGACATTCTGCAGCGACAGTAATGCGCCGGATGGTGCGTCTGCGTTTTCTCCAGCGAGCGCGTTCTTCTGAATTGTATGGTATCATAATATCCTCTCATTTCTATGTAATCTGAAGCTGCAGCCAGAAGACTGGTGCAGGGATAAAATATGCTGTAAGTGATTGTACCAGACTCAGATAGAGTCCAGATATAATCCTGCCTCTATCATAGCATAGAAAAGGGCAAATAGCCAGATGTTGCCTGAGAGGAACATAGATTCTTTCTGCCTGCCATAGACTGATCTTATAGATGGTAGTATTCAGGGAGAGATGGCTATGAAAGAAATATTGCTGGCATTATGTCTCGTATTGGCAGGAACAGAAGGGGCAGGCGGGGGCTGGTGGAATAAAGAGCCGCGGCTGGAAATGCCAGTCTCGTCAGGGACTGTTTTCGCCGTGGAAGGGAAGGCGGATGGCGCAGAGGCTGCTGGTGCAGGGGCAGGGAAGGCCGCTGGTGCAGGGGCAGAGACTGCCATGGAAACAAATACAGAAGCCGTTTCCGGACCGGAGATTTCTGCCCCCAGCGCAGTTTTAATGGAAGCATCGACCGGACAGATTATTTATGAAAAGCAGGCAGATGAACAGAGAAGTCCGGCCAGCATTACAAAGATTATGACACTGATTCTGATTTTTGATGCCATCGATGAGGGGAAAATCAAAATGACAGATGAGGTTGTTACCAGCGCGTATGCAAAATCCATGGGCGGTTCCCAGGTGTTTCTGGAGGAGGGGGAGCTCCAGACTGTGGAAACTCTGATTAAGTGTATTGTAATTGCATCAGGAAACGATGCGTCGGTTGCCATGGCAGAATACATAGCAGGTTCGGAGGAAGAGTTTGTCCGGAGGATGAATGAGCGGGCAGCAGGGCTGGGAATGACAGGAACTCATTTTGTGGACTGCTGCGGACTGACGGAAGATCCTTCGCATCTGACCACAGCCAGAGACATTGCGCTTATGTCCCGGGAGCTGATTACCAGATACCCTCAGATTCACGATTATTCAACAATCTGGATGGATACGATCACACATGTAACCAAACAGGGAACAAAGGAGTTCGGGCTTTCCAATACAAACAGGCTGCTGAAAATGCCTGCCAATTACCGGGTAACAGGACTGAAAACAGGATCGACTTCTCTGGCAAAATACTGTCTGTCTGCTACTGCGGAAAAGGATGGTATCCGCTTGATTGCCGCTGTCATGGCGGCTCCGGATTATAAGGCAAGGTTTGCAGATGCTCAGGCTCTCTTAAATTATGGGTATGCCAGCTGCAGGTTGTATGAGGATCAGGAAATGCCAAAGCTTCCTCTTATGGCAGTAACAGATGGAATCGAGGATTTCGTTCCCTTGTCTTACCAGGGAGAATTTTCCTATCTTAGCTTAAACGGAGAGGATTTTTCACAGGTGGAGAAAAAGCTGATGCTTCCAGATGCCATGGAAGCGCCGGTAGAGGAGGGAGAAAAAGCCGGAGTTCTCCGGTATGAATTAAAGGGAAAGGTTCTGGGTGAGGTGGAGATTGTAACAGAGGGAGCTGTGAAAAAGGCCGGGTATCGGGATTATCTGAAGAAGCTGAGGAGGGCATGGATGATGGAATATTCGGATAATGTATTCGCAGGAGGAAAATGACAGCTGTGAGGGCTCTGTACTTGACATAGGAAATCATTTTGATAGAATGAACCTAGAACATAACAGGAGATTACAAAAATGAACAAACAGAACGAACAAAAGAAACAATTCTGGGCAGAAACAGGCTTCTGGAAGGAAGCAGGAATTTTGACAGTGGCTGTGGGAATTATTGCGGCAGCAGTATTTTTCTTTTTGATGCCAAGTCATGCGTCGGTGAGCAGCATTTCTGGTCTGGCGATTGTGCTTTCCAACTTTGTGCCCCTTCCGGTTTCTGCCATTACCATGATTTTTAATGTGGGACTTCTGATTGTGGGATTCTTAACCTGCGGGCGGGAATTTGGGGCAAAAACCGTTTATACCAGCATTATGCTGCCGCTGTTTCTTGGAATCTTTGAGAAGGTATTCCCCCATTTTCAGTCTCTGACAGGAAGCGCAGAGCTGGATGTGCTTTGCTATGTGCTGACGGTCAGCATTGGACTGAGCATTCTTTTTAACAGAAACGCTTCATCCGGCGGTCTGGATATTGTGGCAAAGATTATGAATAAGTATCTGCATATTGAGCTGGGGCGGGCCATGTCTCTTTCTGGCATGTGTGTAGCCCTGTCCTCCGCTCTGGTTTATGATAAAAAAACCGTAGTTCTCAGCATTCTGGGAACATATTTTAACGGGATTGTGCTGGATCATTTTATTTTTGGACAGAATTTGAAGCGGCGGGTATGTATTATTACAAAAAAAGAGAAGGAGCTGAGAGAATTTATTCTTCATGAGCTTCACAGTGGTGCAACAATTTATGAGGCAATCGGCGCCTATAATATGGAAAAACGCAATGAAATTATAACAATCGTGGATAAAAGCGAGTACCAGAGGCTGATGAATTTTATGCTTCACACCGATCCGGATGCATTTATGACGGTTTATACAGTGGCTGATATGCGCTATCGTCCCAAGCTTTAAGAAAAGCGGGATTCAAGTATCCGTCAAAAGGAAACGAGAAAAAACAGGCAGCTTTGTTTAAAGCGTGGGAAAGCCGTCCATACTGTCAGTAAATGGAATGGAAAGAAGGATGACAGTATGAAACAGAAGAATTTTATGGCCCGGTACCTGCAGGAGATAACGCCGGTTTCCTTTGAACTGGAGACAGCAGAGGAGTTTCAGATAATTGGAAATGGCCCTGCACAGTTTCGGGTAAAGCTCAGACGGGAGATTCCTAGGAGAGAGCTGCTCCAAAGTACATCTCTGGCTTTGGGAGAGGCCTATGCCAGAGGCGATTTGGAGGTGGACGGGGATCTGTATCAGGTTCTGGATCTGTTTCTTGGATCTATGGAGCGATTTCGGACAAGCAGATGGGCTCTTGCCGGATTGCTTCATACCTCTTTAAACGAAAAAAAGCAAAAGGAGCAGGTAGCTTCCCATTATGATTTAGGAAATGATTTTTATCATCTTTGGCTGGATGAGACCATGAGCTATTCCTGCGGATATTTTCAGAAGGAGGATACTTCGCTTTTTGAGGCCCAGGTGGGAAAGGTGGATCATATTTTAAAGAAGCTGCAGCTAAAGCCGGGGATGACCCTGTTGGATATTGGCTGCGGATGGGGCTTTTTGATGAAACGGGCAGTGGTTCACTATGGGGTGAAGGCAGTGGGGATTACCCTAAGCCAGGAGCAGTTTGAACAGGTGTCCCGGGAAATTGAGGAAAACCATCTGCAGGATCGCATGACAGTAAAGCTGATGGATTACCGGGAGCTAAAGGACAGTGGGATGATGTTTGACCGGGCAGTCAGTGTGGGAATGCTGGAGCATGTGGGCCGGGGCCATTATGGGCTGTTTCTGGAGGCGGTACAGCAGGTGCTGAAGCCGGGAGGTCTGTTTCTGCTTCATTATATCAGCGCGCAGAGGGAGCATCCGGGGGATCCCTGGATTCGCCGGTATATTTTCCCTGGCGGAGTGATTCCCAGTCTCAGGGAAATTGTGAATTTGCTTCCGGAACAGAATTTTTATTTGCTGGATGGAGAAAGTCTGCGCCGCCATTATACAAAAACCCTTCTTTGCTGGAGGGAGAATTTTCTGAAACACAGGGAAGAGCTGGAGAAAGAGCGGGGACAGGAGTTTGTCCGGATGTGGGAGCTGTATCTGGCATCATGCGCAGCAGCCTTTCATAATGGGATTGTAGATCTTCATCAGCTTCTTCTTTCTAAGGGCGTTAATAATGAACTTCCCATGATACGGACGGTGTAGGCAGGGCGGGATTTTGTCCCGGCGCAGCAGGGGCTACGGTCTGTCTCTCAACCGTCCCAGGTGGAATACCAGCAGCAGTCCGCCATAAGAAAAAGAGAAAAAGAATATTTGCAGGGCAGTTTCCAGAAAGAGGGGAAGCTGCCCTGTTTCTGGGTGAAGGGCAGAAACAAAATAGTGAATGCCTGCAGAAAGCAGGAGAAAGAAGGATGGCTTTCCGATCATTTCCCAGGCATTCCAGAAAAAGGGAATCTGACGAAAAAGGGCATATAAATGAAGCAGGGACAAAAACAGTTCGCTGGCAAGCATTCCCCATAGATAGGCTAGAATACCGAATCGGGGAATTCCAAATAGGACAAAGCAAATGCGAAGAATGAGAGCGGCGGTATTGTGAAGGAAGGTGGTGCGGGTGCGGCCAAGCCCATTGAGAATACTGCCTGTGGTGGTGGACAGATAGAGAAACGGACAGAGCCATGCCAGAATCCGGATAAAACGTCCTGCTGTGGGATCATGGAATACGCTGTTTCCCAGGGCAGAGCCAAATAAAATAAAAATACCAGTACAGAGAATTCCCATATACAGACTGTACCGGAGGGACATGGCAATGCAGGAGGAGATCCGTTCCTGCTTACCTTCTGACTGAGCCTGAGCTACATTGGGCAGGAGAAGCACAGCCATGGAATTGGTGATGGCAGAGGGAAAGAGAATAAAGGGCAGGGCCATTCCGGTGAGGACACCATAAACAGAAAAGGCCTCAACGGAGGAAAGGCCAAAGCGCTGCAGGCAGTTGGGAATCCAGACAGCTTCGGCGCTGGCCAGAATATTTAAAACCAGGCGGTTTCCCATCAAAGGAAAGGCCAGAGTAAGCAGGGGAAGACTGATGGAAGCAGCCGGAGTCTGGGCGGGAGCAGAGGGGGAAGTTCGCTGAGGCGGAATAAAAATCAGGCACAGGAAGGTAAAAAGAGCAGAGGCTATTTCTCCGATAAGATGGCCGGTTACAGCAAGCTCAACGGTGATTTCTTTTCCGGCAGCAATCATAGAGCTGGCCAGGAAAAAAACAAGGGTCATGCGGATCACTTGTTCTGCAATTTGAGAAAAGGCAGGAACCCTGGATTTCTGGACGCCGTAGTAATAACCGTTGATGCAGGCGTGGAAGGCGGCAAAAGGAACAGAAATCCCCATGACAGGAAGATATGGGGCGCATTCCGGTGCCATCAGGACATAACGGGCGAGAAAATCGGAGTATCTGCAGATCAGAGCAGACAGAATCAGGGACATCCCCATAGACAGAACGATACCACGATGAAAGATGCGTTTGCCATCTGCTGTGCGCGAGGCAATGAGCTGGGAGAGGGCAGTCTGGATGGAACCGGCGCAGAGAGAAAAACAGATGCCGAAAACAGGGTGAACCATATGATAAATACCAAGTCCTTCTGCTCCGATGGTGCGGGACAGGAAAATCCGGTAAAAAAAGCCCAGTACCCGGCAGATAAAGCCAGATGCTGTCAAAAGCAGGGTACTGAACAGAAAAGCCTTTTTTCGGGGAGAGAGAGAAGAAAGGGTATACATGGAAGTCTGGCCTCCGGGCACAGCTGTTGTTACAGTTTACGGGGAAACGCAGAAAACTATGTATGCAGCAAAAAAGAAATTATAAAAAAAGTATAAAGAAAAAATAAATACAATAGGAATCCTTCTTTATGCAGTCTTAATGGAGTTATGGAAACGTTTAAGCTATGATAATATTCGGTACAGATTTTGGTACAAGAAAATTACAAAGGGGGAAGTACCATGAGAGAGTTTTTTCACTCAGTGGACAAGCTGAAGCCAGTCTATGACAAGGTATATCAGTTTGTTATGTTTGTCTGTAAGCTGCTTCTTGTAGCAGACATTCTGATTACCTGTATGTCTGTAGTTGGCCGTTACGTATCCTTTATTCCAGATCCGGCATGGTCAGAAGAGGTTGTTCTTACCTGTATGTCCTATATGGCTGTGCTTTCTGCAGCCCTGGCTATCCGGCGCAATGCTCATATCCGTATGACGGCTCTGGACTGTTATCTTCCGGATATGTTAGTGAAGGGTCTGGATATTCTGTCAGATCTCTGTGTTATGATTCTGGCAATTATTATGATCGTAGTTGGCTGGAAGTATGCGGTGCAGATTGGCGGAAAAGGCACCTATGTAAGTATGCCGTCCGTATCCAGATTCTGGATGTATTTTCCGGTTCCTTTAGCCGGTATTGCTATGGTGATTTTTGAACTGGAGGCACTGTACAACCATATTAAGGATGTCGTGCTTGGAAGGGAGGCATAAGGAATGGGTGGAGATAGTTTTGCAATTATGGTGCTTCTGGCAAGCTTTTTTATTATGATATTTCTGCGGTTTCCTATCGCATATGCAGTGGCGCTGTCTTCTGTGCTTTGTCTGTTAAGCCAGGGACTTCCCCTGTCTGCGGTCTGCCAGCAGATGGTAAAGGGAATCAGCTCCTTCAGCCTGATGGCAGTTCCGTTTTTTATTGTTATGGGTTCTCTGATGGGAACCGGCGGTATTTCTGAGAAGCTGATTGCTCTGGCCAACGCCTGTGTAGGATGGATGCGGGGCGGCATGGCAATGGTAAACATTGTGGCTTCTTATTTCTTTGGCGGCATTTCTGGTTCTGCAGCAGCGGATACCGCTTCTCTTGGAACCATTCTGATCCCGATGATGGTGGATCAGGGCTATGATGCAGATTTCTCTACAGCAGTAACCATTACCTCCTCCTGTGAGGGACTGCTGGTTCCGCCCAGCCACAACATGGTAATTTATGCTACAACAGCAGGCGGTATCTCTGTTGGAAGCCTGTTTTTGGCAGGATATATTCCTGGAGCGCTGTTAGCAGGCTCCCTCATGGTAGGTTCCTATATTATTTCCGTAAAACGGAATTATCCCAAGGGAGATAAATTCAGCGTTGCAAATCTCTTAAAACAGTTAAGCGTTTCTTTCTGGGCGCTGGCAGCTGTTCTGATTGTAGTCGTAGGTGTTGTATGCGGTGTATTTACAGCAACTGAATCTGCGGCAATTGCGGTTATTTACAGCTTAATCGTAAGCGTTTATATTTATAAGGGCCTTGACTGGAAGGGCGTATGGAGAGTAATGGGAGACAGCGTGGACACCCTGTCTATCGTATTGATCCTGATTTCTACCTCCAGTATTTTCGGATACTGCCTGACCAGACTCCATGTGCCGGATTTGGCGGCAAACGCCATTACCGGTCTGACCAGCAATCCGATTATTCTGGCTCTGCTGCTGAATCTGATTCTTCTGGTTCTTGGCTGTATCATGGATATGGCGCCCATTATTCTGATTGCAACACCGATTCTTCTTCCGATTGCAACCTCTATCGGAATTGACCCGGTTCAGTTTGGTATTATTGTTGTTCTGAACTGCGGAATCGGACTTTTGACTCCGCCGGTAGGTGCAGTGCTGTTCATCGGCTCGGCAGTAGCAAAGCTGCCGATGGAAAAGGTAGTAAAGGCAACGCTTCCTTTCTATCTTTGCATGATTGTAACACTGCTTCTCATTACCTTTGTTCCGGCAATCAGCTTGTGGTTACCTCAGGTGCTGGCATAATCCCCTGGTAACATAAAGAAGAACGAAATCCCCTCTCCAGAAATGGAGGGGGGATTTTGTTTTAGATTTTTTTTCAATTCCTATTGAAATACTAGGAAATAAGAGTTATAATACAGATAACAGAAAGCCACCAGGCCTTCTGCGCAGAAGCTTTTTATAGCTTATGAGGAAAGGCGGATTTGATTTCTATGAAAAATTTAATATATCTTGATAATGCAGCAACAACAAAAACACGGCCGGAGGTAGTGGAGGCCATGCTTCCGTATTTTACGGAGCTTTACGGAAATCCATCCTCTGTGTATGAATTTTCTGCTCCGGTTAAGGAGGCAGTAACCAGAGCCAGAGAGGTGATTGGAGCTTCGATTGGAACGAGAAAAGAGGATATTTATTTTACTTCCGGCGGCTCAGAGGCAGATAACTGGGCCATTAAGGCTGCAGCAGATGCTTACGGACAAAAGGGAAAGCACATCATTACCAGTAAAATTGAGCATCATGCAGTGCTGCACACCTGTCAGTATCTGGAGCAGAAGGGCTTTGAGGTAACGTATCTGGATGTGGACGAAAATGGTGTGGTAAAGCTGGAGGAGTTAAAAAAGGCCATTCGCCCGGATACCATTTTGATTTCTATTATGTTTGCAAATAATGAGATAGGCACAATAGAGCCAATCAAAGAAATAGGAACTCTCTGCAGAGAAAAGGGAATATATTTCCATACAGATGCTGTTCAGGCAGTTGGTCATGTTAAAATCGACGTAAAGGATATGAACATAGATTTCCTTTCACTTTCAGGACATAAACTGGGAGCACCCAAGGGAATCGGCGCCCTTTATATCAGAAAGGGAATGAAGATAAAAAATCTTATCCATGGCGGACAGCAGGAGAAGGGCAGAAGAGCAGGAACAGAAAACGTTATAGGAATAGTTGCCCTTGGAAAAGCCATTGAAGATGCCGTTGAGGAAATGGATGAGACAACAGCAAGACTTAAATATCTCAGAGATAAGATAATAAAGGGAATACTTGAAAATATAGATTATGCAAGACTTAACGGACATCCCGAAGAAAGACTTCCTGGAAACGTAAATATTTCATTTGAGTTTATTGAAGGCGAGTCAATGCTCCTTCTTTTAGACGCCAACGGAATATGTGCTTCAAGCGGTTCAGCATGTACATCAGGTTCATTAGACCCTTCACACGTGCTTCTGGCAATCGGACTGCCCCACGAAAAGGCACACGGTTCACTCAGAATTTCTTTAGGATACCAGAATACAGAGGAGGAAGTAGATAAGCTTCTTGAAGTACTTCCACCCATAGTACAGAGACTCAGAGAGATGTCTCCTTTATACGAAGAAGTCAAGAATAAGAAAAATAACTGAATATAACGTAATATAATGGAGGACAAATATATGGAATACAGCGAGAAAGTAATGGACCATTTCATGAATCCAAGAAATGTAGGAGAAATTGAAGACGCAAGCGGTGTCGGCACAGTAGGCAACGCTAAATGCGGTGACATAATGAAAGTTTATCTTAAAATTGAAAACGGTATAATCGAAGATGCCAAGTTTAAGACATTCGGATGCGGTGCAGCCGTTGCCACAAGCAGTATGGCAACAGAACTTGTAAAGGGAAAAACAGTTCAGGAAGCACTTGAGGTTACAAACAAAGCTGTTATGGAAGCTCTTGACGGACTGCCGCCCGTAAAGGTTTAATGTTCATGTCTTGCTGAAGAAGCTCTTCATGCTGCGTTATGGGACTATGCGGAGAAAAACCATATCGTAATCGAAGGTTTAAAGAAGCCTGTAGATGATATTGAAGAACTTCATAATTTAGATGAAGAATAATGAATAAAGGTAAAGTTGTTGTAGGAATGTCGGGCGGAGTTGACAGCTCTGTCGCGGCATTTCTGCTTAAAAGAGAAGGATATGAAGTCATCGGCGTTACCATGAGAACGTGGGAAAACGGCTGTGGAAAGCCACTTCTATGTCTTCTCCCTTCAGGTGGACGATCGGAAATTCTGCAATAGAGGACGCCAAAAGGGTGGCCGCAAAACTTGACATACCGCATTATGTCCTGGATTTCCGTGGAGAATTTGAAAACAACGTAATAAAATATTTTGTTAATGAATATAAAGACGGCAGGACCCCCAATCCCTGTATTGTCTGCAACAGATATGTAAAATGGGAGGCGCTTTTAAAGCGTGCAAAGGAGCTTGGAGCCGATTATATAGCTACCGGCCATTATG
>OGXQ01001640.1_pt1 | contig 16641 bp, 8 predicted proteins | sample 1576291 | NCBI WGS metagenome assembly OGXQ01 (sample SAMEA3541575, study PRJEB24748) | human gut metagenome | biome: human gut; feature: human-associated habitat; material: faeces | place: China | collected 2012 | reverse complement strand
AGGGAGATTCTCCCTGCGGCCGGTTCTTGCTAAAAAGTTCATTTTCCGGAGGACTTAGCTTTTCATATTTAGCTGCCAATCCTGAAAATCGGCAAAGGGGTCAGAGACGGTGGGGTGGATGTCGTTTTTCACCGCTCCGTCCGGCAGCAGCACGGAGTTGGACTTGAAGCACACTGCCACCAAGGGCGCCTGCTCCTTCAGATAGCTGCACAGCTCATGGGCCGCTGTCTGGCGTCCCTCGCCCTCTGATGCCGTTCGGAAGGCCGTCAGCAGGGTCTCCAGCTGTGTGTCCCGCACGCCGCCGTAGTTCAGGGCCCCGCCCGGAGACAGCAGCGGCGACAGATCCCAATCCGCCGTCAGCTTGCACTCCCCGTAGTAGAGGTCGAAATCTCCGGCCTTCAGGGCCTCCAGATAGTCCTCATAGGGCAGGGTCTTTACGTCGATCTTCACGTCGTATTGGGAGAGGTCCGAGGCCAGCTTCCGGGCCATGGACACCTTGAAGCTATTCTCCTCGTTCACCAGCATGGTGACGGAGACGGACTTTTCGCCGGAGGTATAGCCCGCCGTCTCCATAGCGGAGCGGTAGCTGTCCGGGGAATAGGTCTCCTCCAGATCCTTGGGGTAGACCACCGCCGAGGGGGACAGGGGGAACTGGGCCGTCTGCCCATGCCCCAGCAGGAAGGCGCTGACGCCGCCGGCCCGGTCCATGCCAAGGCCCAGGGCCGCCCGCAGCTTGGGGTCGTTGAAGGGCGCACGGGTGACATTGAAGCCGATATACTGCATCGTCGAGGTGGGGATGTCCGTATAGCTGCCGCTGCCGTAGACGTTGGAGGTGTTGGTGCCGGTCAGGTCGCATACCAGCATCTGGATGTCGTGGGTATAGAAGGCATAGGCCATGGAGTCGGTGTTCTTGCAGGCGGTCAGCTCGATGCGCTCCAGCGGCATGGTCTTATCCTGCCACCAGTCCGTTCGCCGGGCCAGATACACGCCGCTCTCGTCCTTGGCATAGCGGTAGGGGCCGCTGCCCACCGGTACCGTGTCCTCCTGAGTGCCGCCTTTGATAATGGGAATGTCCAGTCGGGCGGCGAATTGCGGGTCGTTGCGGGTGAGGTAGATGCGGAGGGTACTCTCCCCCAGATAGGACACGGAGTCCATCTCCGCCAGCCGCTGGCCGTACCGCACGGACTCCTTGGCCCGCCGCAGGGCAGCCACCACGTCCCACGCCGTCAGGGCCGAGCCGTCGGAGAAGGTGACGCCGGAGCGCACGGTGACGGTCAGGGCGTAGCTTTCGGCGTCGTAGGAGGCGCTCTCCGCCAGACAGGACTGGGGCAAAAAGTCGGTACCCAGCGTGTACAGACTCTCATACAGCAGCGCACCCAGTGTCTGCTGGGCGCCGTCGGCGCAGGTGATGGGGTCCCACGTCTCCCCCTGCAGATAGGGCAGACCGAAGGAGGTGAGACGGGTATCCTGCTTGGTGCTGTCGCTCTGCTGATAGTATTGGGAGAGGGTGTCGTAGGTCTCCTCCGGCTCCTCGCCCCAGTCGCAGCCAGACAGCGGCACAAGACACGCCGCCGCCAGCAAAAGGGATAGTAAACGTTTTTTCATGGCAGTCTCCTGTTCAGATCAGGGCGATGACCGCCGCCTGCGCTCCCCGGCGGTCCCCCATCTTCCGATGGGACCACCAGCGCTCCGGGTGGCAGCCGGTGCAGTCGGGGCATACGTCGATGCGCTGTACCCCGGCCTGCCGCAGCCACAGGGCATTGATGCCCTTCAGGTCTATGTGCCACTTTTCGCCCCGGCGCACCATGTACGGCTCCGCTGCCGCACCCAGCGCCCGGCGCATGGCCTCCGGCACGTCGTCGTCCGTCTCGAAGCAGCAGGCCCCGATGGACGGCCCCGTGGCGGCCAGCAGATTCCCCGGCTCCGTGCCGAAGGCCTCCTGCATCCGCCGCACCGTCTTGGCGGCCAGACCGCTGGCCACCCCACGCCACCCGGCGTGGACGGCTCCGATGGCCTCCTGCACCGGGTCGTACAGCAGAATAGTGCCGCAGTCGGCGGAGAACACCACCAGCGGGATGTGCTTCTCCCGGCAGATCATGGCGTCTACGCTGGCGTAGTCCCGCTGCCGGAACAGGCCCTTGCCGCAGTCCGCCTCCGTCACCAGACGGATGTTCTCCTCGTGGACCTGCTTGCTGAGCACCGCCCGCTGATGGGACAGACCCAGCACGCCGCACAGCCGGCGGAAGTTCTCCTGCACGTTGGCCGGATCGTCGCCCCGGCCCACGCCCAGATTCAGGCTGTTCCACGGGGCGGGGCTGACGCCGCCGGTGCGGGTGGAAAAACCGTGGCGGATGCTGCCGCACAGCAGATCGCTCTGCAGCACGGTGATGCCGTTTTCCGTATGGTCATGAAATGCCATGGCAGTCCTCCTGTCCGGGGATTTTTACGCATCCCGGCCGCAGCAGTTCTTGTACTTCTTACCGCTGCCGCAGGGGCAGGGTTCGTTGCGGCCGATTTTCTTCACCTTGCGGGGCTGCTTCTTCACGGTGCCGTCGCCGCCCACGCTCTCCGACGTGGTCTTGGCCACACGCTCCCGCTTGACCTCCTCGTTCTTCCGCAGCCGTACGGAGTACAGCCGCCGGACGGTTTCCTCCTGAATGGCGGAGATCATCTCCTCAAACATCTCCAGAGATTCCTTCTTATAGGCGATGATGGGATCCGTCTGGGCGTAGGCTCGCAGACCGATGCCCTGCCGCAGATCGGTCATGGCATCGATGTGGTCCATCCAGTACTCGTCTACCACCCGCAGCAGCACCACACGCTCCACCTCACGCATGACGGGGGAGGTGAACTCCTGCTCCTTCTTTTCGTAGAAGTCGGCAGCGGCGGCGGTAAAGGCGTCGATGACCTCCTCCGCCGTCAGCTGGGGGATGCGCTCCGGCTCGAAGCGCACGGTGTACTTGGGGAAGTACAGGCCCTCCACCTGACGCAGCAGCTCCCGCATCCCGGCCTCGTCCATGTGGCTCTCGCCGCCGAAGGCGCTGCTGACCTGATGGCCGATGGCGGTGGACATCATGTTCATGATGATGCCCTTGACGTCCATGCCCTCCAGCACCTGCTTGCGCTGATCGTAGATGATCTCACGCTGCTTGTTCATCACGTCGTCGTACTCCAGCACCGACTTACGGGACTGGAAGTTCCGGGACTCCACCGTGGTCTGGGCCTGCTCAATGGCACGGGTCAGCATCTTGTTCTCGATGGGGGTATCCTCGTCGAGGTTCATCCGCTCCATGATGGCGTTGATGCGCTCACCACCGAACAGACGCATGAGGTCATCCTCCAGCGAGATATAGAACCGGGTCTCGCCGGGGTCGCCCTGACGGCCGGCACGGCCACGCAGCTGGTTGTCGATCCGGCGGGAGTCGTGGCGCTCGGTACCCACGATGAACAGGCCGCCGGCCTGACGCACCTGCTCCGCCTCTCCGGCGATCTCCTCCTTGTGCTGCTGCAGCTTCTGGGCAAACAGGCGGCGGGCATCCAGAATCTCCTGGTTGTCCGTCTCGGCGTAGCCGGTGGCCTCAGCAATGAGCTCGTCCGACAGCCCCGCCTTCCGCAGGTCGCTGGTGGCCATGTACTCGGCATTGCCGCCCAGCATGATATCCGTACCACGGCCGGCCATGTTGGTGGCCACGGTGACGGCGCCCAGCTTACCGGCCTGCGCCACGATCTCTGCCTCACGCTCGTGGTTCTTGGCGTTCAATACGTTGTGCTTGATGCCCGCCTTGGTGAGCATCCGGCTTAATAGCTCGTTCTTCTCAATGGATACCGTACCCACCAGCACCGGCTGACCCTTGGCGTGGCACTCCTCCACCTGACGGATGACCGCCCGGAACTTGCCCTGCTCCGTTTTATACACGGAGTCCTGATCGTCGATACGGGCGATGGGACGGTTGGTGGGGATCTCCACAATGTCCAGCTTATAGATGGTGGCAAATTCCTCCTCCTCCGTCAGGGCCGTACCGGTCATACCGGACAGCTTCTGATACAGGCGGAAGTAGTTCTGGAAGGTGATGGTGGCCAGCGTCTTGCTCTCCCGCTGCACGGAGACGTGCTCCTTGGCCTCGATGGCCTGATGCAGACCCTCGGAGTATCGGCGGCCGAACATCAGACGGCCGGTGAACTCGTCCACGATGATGATCTCGCCGTCCTTGATGACGTAGTCCACGTCCCGCTTCATGACGCCGTGGGCCTTGATGGCCTGATTGATGTGGTGGGCGATGGTACTGTTCTCCGGGTCGGAGAGGTTCTCCAGATTGAAAAACTCCTCGGCCTTGGCGATACCACGGGCGGTGAGGGTGGCCGTCTTGGCCTTCTCATCCACCACATAGTCGGCGTCGATATCCTCGGCTTCCTCCTCTTTGGAGTCTACCTCCGCCACCACGTATTTCTTCATCCGGGCCACCAGCGACTCCGCCATGTCATACAGCTGCGTGGACTTGTCGCCCATGCCGGAGATGATGAGGGGCGTCCGGGCCTCATCGATGAGGATGGAGTCCACCTCGTCCACGATGGCGAAGTTATGGCCCCGCTGCACCTGCTCGTTCTTATAGATGGCCATGTTGTCCCGCAGGTAGTCAAAGCCCATCTCGTTGTTGGTGCCGTAGGTGATGTCGGCGTTGTAGGCGGCCTGCCGCTCCTCCTTGCTGAGGTCGTGGACGATCAGGCCCACCGACAGGCCCAGAAAGCGGTGGACCTTGCCCATCCATTCGCTGTCTCGCTTGGCCAGATAGTCGTTGACGGTGACGATGTGAACGCCACGGCCCGTCAGTGCATTGAGGTAGGAGGGCAGCGTGGCCACCAGCGTCTTACCTTCACCGGTCTTCATCTCAGCGATACGGCCCTGATGCAGCACGATGCCGCCGATGAGCTGCACCCGATAGGGACGCAGACCCAGCACACGGTCCGCTGCCTCCCGCACGGTGGCAAAGGCCTCCGGCAGCAGGTCATCCAGCGTCTCACCGTTGGCCAGACGCTCCTTGAACTCCGGGGTCTTGGCCTGAAGCTGGGCATCGGTGAGGGCCTTGTACTCGTCGGCCAGCGCCTCGATCTTGTCAGCGATGGGGTAGATGCTTTTCAGCTCCCGCTGACTGTACGTTCCGAAAATTTTCGTAATGAGTCCCATATGTATCGTGTCCTTTCTGTTTCCAAAAGGAAAGTATGCGTATTGCTCCCGTTTCCCTGCCGCCGGGCGGGAGAGCCTTCCGCATCGCTGCGGCGAATAGAAACAAGAATACATCCTGTATCATACCACAAATTCCTGTCAGATGCAAAGGAAAAACAGCAACAAGAGCAATTTCACTAAAATAAAATGGCGACAATCGGCACTCTTTACGAAAAAACACACTGGGCGGCGAATTTGCTTGCAAAAAGCGGAAATTGTGATACGATGAAGCTGAAAGGGGAGGAGTCCGATGCACAGGTAGAAATATAAATGAAGGCACAGAAAAACACAAAATGGGTTCTTGCAATTTAGATAATAAACTACAGGAGGACATTTTATGAAAAGACTGTTATCCTTTATATTTCTTTTGGCGATGTTGTTCACCATGACTACCGTGGCCGGAGCCACCGAAGAGAGTATTTATACTCTGGCAAGACGTACTATCACGGTCAAGGAGACGATTCAAGATAATGGTGTAGTGGTATCTACCTATGAACATATGGATGCCTTCACACAGGCGGCAAAACGACAGTATCCGGATCTCTCTGACTATGAGTTGTCACAGTTTCTCATGGATTACATGGGCATGGATAGTGAAGGGATTCCGGAAGAGGAGGCATTGAAGCTTCTGACCTATGACAATTTGTCGCTTACATCCACATATCTGAAAGTCAATGATGAAGGTATCGTAGAAATGACAGCGGAAGAAATGGAGCGGCAAATACAGATAGCTCCTATAGCCAGCTGGACTTCTGAGGATGGGTATATGATACTGGATTCAGGTTTTACGAAGTTATCCACATCGGGCTCGACGAGACGGTACAGCGTCTGGATGCGGGGAGTATGGAAGAAATATCCAGCGACCCGGCTGCAGGACGTGCTTGCCATCGGAACCAATGCTTCCTTTGATGACAGCTTTGCAGAAAAGGGTTACGTGCATCAGACGTTTAAGTGCGGAATTTGCGGCAATGAAACAAAGAGGAACCGTGATGTAACGGAAAGCAGTCCAAAAGATGGGAATCTTAAGATCGAATACAAAAATCTTCTGCCGCTCTTGCGCTTTAATCCCACTATCCCCCAGTGTGATGCCTGTGAGGCGGGAAATGTAGCGGATAGCCATTTTGCTACCTATCTATGCTATGGCGTTGTAACATCAACGGATGCAGTTATGCAACCAAGCTACGCCCATAAGACCCTTGGAGCCAGTAATATTTCTGTGTCGATAGATTCCAAGGGAGGTGTAAGTTTCTCTGTTGGCTTGGGTAGTAAGATTACCACATATTTGGCACGCCCAGTAACACTTGAGTAACAGGAGTATCAATGTTGGAGGAAAATTTATGAAGCCAGAGTGTCCCATAGACTGGAAAACAGCATTTACCGCCGCATTGCTCGGCTTTTTAGGAGCGTATCTGATCGGCGGCTACCTGAATATGCCGGACGCCGGGGCCATTGCGGCCATCGCCTATGTGGGCGGGCGCATCCTCTGGTATCTGAAACGGCTGGAGGCCCGTCAGGAGCCGAAGGACACCGTTGCGGATGCTCCCGCCGATACCGCAGCTGCCGATACGACGCCGGAGGGCATTGGCACCGAAGGATAACGGATATCCCCGGACGGCGGCGGGGCGAGGGAGCGTATCCCGGCGGACATAGGCAGCAGCCCATGCCCGCTATTGCACATCGCAAAAAAAATCATCGCCTGAATGTCCGATTCAGGCGATGATTTTGTCATTTTTTGGAAACTGCGGAAAAAAGCCTTGCAACACGGAAACAAGTGGTATAATATATTATCAGATATAGTGTATATAATATTTGCAATCTATGCAAATAATAGGGATGACAAGAGGAGAAGTACCGTGAGAACCAGAGATCAAGAGGAATTTCAGCGCAAAAAAATCATGCTGATGGAGAAGTGCTACGACTGCTACGCCGAAAACGGTCTGGCCTCCGTGGGCATCCGGAAGCTGGCGGAGTCCTGTGGGTGCAGCTCCGCCGTGCTGTATATCTATTTTAGAGATTTGGACGATCTCATTGTCCAGTCCACCGCCTACTGCATGAAGAAGGTGGAGGACGACTTCATGGCCAAGGCCCCCACCGATCCGCAGGATCTGATGCGCTTCATCGACGAGATCCCCTACTGGACGGCCCGGCAGCACGGCAAGAAGTACCGCCTGATGTATCAGGTCTACACCCACCCCAAGTATATCCGCTACGGCAAGCAGTTCTTCGAGGGGGTCAACCGCCGCTACACCGAATACGCCAAATCGCTGGAGCCCAAGCTGGGCATCCCCTATACCACCATCACCCCGCTGATCTTCATCCTGATCCAGACCTGCGTCCACTACGCCATGTTCGAGGATGAATGCTATCTGCAGTCCCAGCTGGAGGCGCTGAAGCAGGCCATTCGGCTGCTTATGACCCAGTACCGCACGGAGGACGCAAGGCCCGACGTCAAGGCGGAAAGCTGACGGTTCCGCCGCAGCGGCCGCAGAAAAAACCAAATAAGACAGAAGCGGACCCCCTCGGCTATGGCCGAGGGGGTTCGTTTGTTATCTCTGCATTTGGCCGCTTACCGCTTGCAGGCCGTGGGCGCATCAGGTCACGGTGCGATTGATGCGCTTGACCTCGAAGGAGGTCTGGGACAGGGTTTGCCGGGAGCGGTCCCCGATCTCCAGGGTGACGGAGAAAATGTCGGTGGAGGCATCGTAGCGCAGGGTAAAGGCAGTTACCTGCAGACCCTTGGGGTAGGAGGCGGAGCCCAGCAGGTGACGATCGCCCAGCGCTAGCTGGCCGTCTTCACCGATCTGAAAGGCATCGCCCTTACCCTCTACGCTGCCCACGTTTTGGATGAAGATCTGCGTCAGGCCGCCGTTTTCATCCTGCGTCACGGTGCCGCAGAAGCGCAGCTTGTCGCTGATGACGCTGGTGAGGGTGGAGCAAAGCTCCTGCGCCTCCGACAGCCGCATGGACTCCGTATAGGTCTTGCTGGCAAAGCGGATGCCCACCACCAGCAGCGCCGTCAGCAGCAGCACGATCAGCACCGTACACAGCATCTCGGTCAGGGTGATGCCCCGCCGGTCACGGAGTTTTCTCATGGCGTATCCTCCGACACATAGTAGCGGTAGCCGTTCTCCTGATAGACCTCCACCGAGGTGCTGCCGGTCTGGCCGCTGCGGCCGGAGAGGCGCAGCTGGGCGTTGCCATCGGACTGGGCATCGCTGTACCGGAAGGAGACGTCGGTGTCCCGGATCTTGGCGTTGATCTTGGCGGCTGCCACGGCGGAGCCCGTCAGAAAGACGAACACCAGCACGATGATCAGCAGGGATACCAGAGTCTCCACCAGAGTTTCGCCCTTCTGGTTCTTCAGCTTTTTCATCCGGTGACCCCCTTTTCAATGAGCGGTGTGTCCCAAGAGATGGTGGTGGTGGTAACGGTGGTCTGTCCCGTCTCGGTGTTGCCGCCGGTGACGGTGGTGACCTGCTGCTTCCGCTGGCCGCTGAGGGTGAGGGTCATAAGGCAGTTGCCCTGACTGCTGTCCGCCAGAGAAAGGGTCACGGTGATGTCGTAGGCGGGGGTCATGGTGAACTCCGCCTGTACGGCATCCAGACCGCTGGCGGCATCCGGGGTAAGGGTGATGACGTCGGTATAGGCGATGCCACGGCCCACGGCCTCGATGCCCCGCTCCAGCCAGACCTTCATGGCCCCCTGGGGGGTCTGAGTTACCTCCGCCCGCTCGATATAGCTGCCGGTGGCAGTGGGGCGGCGGGTGACCTTCTGCTCATAGCCGGAGGAGAGGATATCGTCCCGCAACAGCTCCGCAGCGGAGCTGACGGTGAGATAGGTCTGCTGGTTCTGGCGGTCGTTGGAGATGTGCCGGGCGGCGGTAGTGGCCGCCGTGAGGATTACTACGCTGACCATGCTGGCCACCAGCAGCAGGAGGAGGGCCATCAGAATGGTGACGCCCTTCCGGTCTGTACACTTTTTCATTCCAATGGCCTCCTTTCTGCAAAACGGTTATCGGCTCCAGCGCCAGCGGAGCAGACCGGGCTCCTCCGTATCCTGATAGATGGGTTCAAAGGTGGTATCCTGGAACAGGGGCAGGTCGGGACTGGGGGTCCAGCCCACAACGGGCCGGAGCGCCGAGACAAGCTCCTCCTCCGTGGGGAGGAAGCCGGCGGCGGGCTGGCCGAAGGGAACGGCCTTCTCCAGCCGCAGGCGGCCCACCACGAAGGTGGCGGTGATCTGCGTATCCTCCGCCGTCAGGGTATAGGGGATATCCAGCGTATAGGGCCGGCCGGTGCGGCTGTCGGTGAGAGTCACCTGCAGGGTGACTGTCTCCTGCTGCCGTCCGTGGATGGTGATGGGGCGATAGCTGAAGTCGCCGTCCTGTTGGGCGGCCACCACGTCGCCTACGGTGACCCGGTAGTCCTCATCGGCGGTGGAGAGCATATCGTGGGAAGTGCCGGTGCTATCCAGAACGGTAAGGGCCGTTACGGTGAAGTACCGGAAGTCCGCCGCCTTGCCACGGCTGTACAGGTACAGACCCTCGTGATCGGGGACATCGCCCTCGGCGGGGCCGAGAGGGGTATCCCAGTCGGTGGCATCCCGATTCAGGATGCCCTGACGATACACGGCGTCTCCATCGCCCACATGGGCGATGCCCAGCACGCCCTGCATATGGATGGTGGCGGTGAGGCGCAGCTCACTGGTGAAGGTGCGCTGGCCCACGGTGACACCGGCCTGCACCAGCAGAGTCTCCTCGCCCTCGCCCTTACCGGTGACGGTGACCTGCTGATCCCGACTTACCGGGGACAGCGTGACCACCCGGTCAGAGCCGCTGACCACGTCCCATTTGACGCCGGTGAGCACTTGGCCGGTGCCGTCCCGTGCGGTGAGGGTGAGGGTAGTGCTCTCGCCTACATACTGCTCTACGGAGAGTTGATCCACGGAGATGGAGAGCTTGGCGGTGACGTCCACTGCCAGACGGGCGGTGTAATCCCCCAGTGTGGCGATGATCTCGGTGGAGCCGATGGCCTGTCCCACGATGCGGACCTTGTAGTGGCCCGTGCCGTCCGGCTGAAGCTCGGCAGTGACGATGCCGTCCTTGGTATAGGACAGGGTGGGGAGCTCCGTACCGGGATCCGTGCCCTCAAACCGCAGATCCAGCGTCACGGCGGATTCACCGCCGGCGGCATCGTAGTCGGTGATCATGTCCAGCGTCAGCAAGCCCTTGCTCCAGTAGAGGCCAGATGACGGCCACCAGCCGTAGTGTAGACGGGCCCGGCCAAAGACGTTATCCTGCACCAGAACGGTGGGGAAGGGGAAGTCCTGTCCCTGCAGGGCCTCGTCACTGCCGGGGAAGCTGTATTTGCCGTGGACCTCGGCGCCGTTTTCCTCGGTAGTGACCCACGCAAAGCTGCTGCCCAGAGCGGCGGCGAAGCTATCGTAGCGCTGTGCAGTGCCGGTGCCGTTGTTCTGGGTGACGATGTTGGCACCGGTGCGCTGGGACATCTGCTCATAGGTCAGGCCCGTCAGGCCCTTGATGCTATACGTGTTGGAACCACCGTTCCAGCCGTAATTACGGAGGTAGCTGAGATCGCCGTTGAGCATTTTTTCCCGTGCCGCTTCTGTACGCAGCAGCCCGCTAAGGGAGTTGTTTCTGGAATTACCCTTGCCGTAGTATTTGGGCAGATCGTCGAAAGAAATGCTGTTCTTGCTGCTGTTGAGGTAGTAGCAGTTATTGATATAGAGCTTTGCATTGGTGCTGGCACCGGCTCGGTCGGCAATACTGCCCATAAGGGAGATGCCGGTGATGGTACCCGCCATGTCCGGGAACTCCATGTAAGTGTAGCAGTTATTGAAAGTGGGCTGACCATCCGAACTGTCGGAGCGATTGACAAAGTTGGTGAAGCTGGCGGAGAAGCCGCTGCCGCCCATACCGCCGATATAGACATAGGTATCGGGGCCGGAGACACCGCCGAAATTCATCTTGACCTGGACGGCAGAGCTGCCGTCGGCAAAGACATTGTTGCTGCTGCCCACGGGAACACGCTCCTTCAGGGTCTCCTCTCCAACGGTGATGGTACCGCCGGTGTAGCAGTCCGTTACCGCAAAGCGCACACCGCCGGCCAGACCGCCTACACGCACATAGTTGCCGTAGCGGGCGGCGTTCATGTAGCCGTTGGTATCGACGTGGGTGCAGTTGATCTGCAGATCCACCACGGCGGAACACTTGTTGAGGTTGACGCTGGAGACACCCACCAGCCCGCCGATGGCGGCCTCACCCAGATGCTGCTTGTTACGGCTGTTGTCGGCCACAGTGTAGCCGGCGATGGCGCAGTTGGTGATGCTGCCGTTGCCCATGCTGCTGTTGTAGTCATAGGCGATGCCCACCAGACCGCCCAAGGCGTAGGAGGTGGAATACTGGCGCACCGTCCGGGTGCCGCTGGAGGGCGTGGGATCGGTATTGCGCTGGATGACGGCGCCGTTGTCACTATAAAGGACGATGTTCGCGATCTCTGCGCCGGCGGTGGTGCCGAAGAGGCCCACGTTGTAGCAGTAGGAGTCGATGTTCACGTTCTTGATGTAGTAGCTCTGGCCGTCGTACTTGCTGCCGAACCAGTTGTACAGCACCATACGGTAGTCGGTGCTGCTGCCGCTGTCGTAGACAGAGCCGGCGATGGGATGGAAGCTGTAATTCAGGGAGGCATCCGTGGGATCCGCCAGGCTCTGGCCGTTGAGGTCATGGCTTTGCTTCCACGTGCGGATGGGCCGGGTGCCGCCGGTGGAGTCGCCGGCGATGGCGTCCTCCTTGCTCTGGTAGCCCCAGGTGACACGGCTATATTGCAGATAGGGGTAGTACTTGTACATACTCCCGCTGTCCGTCACGTCACGGGTGGAGCTGCCCTGATTGCCGTAGTAGCTCCAGTTGATGTATTGCAGCTGCTCCACGGACCGCACCTGATAGGGCAGGGCATCCGTACCGGGCTCCACGCCGGTGGTGCCGCCGGTAGTACCGGTGCTGACGGCGGTGACGGCATAGGACTCTGCGAAGAAGGGACTGACGGTGTAGGTGAACCACACATCCCCCTGAGACAGGAACCAGTGGCCGTTGCCGGTGGTGCCGCTGAGGAGCCGCAGGCCGGTGTCGGAGGTCTGATAGGTGACGAAGCTGAACGGAGGCATCTGCTTCTCCAGCTCCGCCGCCGCCTCGGTGTTGCGGCCGTCCAGAGCGATGCGCTGGGTCTCCAGCAGGGGCTCCGTTTCGCCCTTGGACCAGTAGTAGCCGTAGCCGTAGGCGGTGATCTTGCCGCCGTCGTCGTGGGCGGTGCAGAGGCTGCTGCCGTCCTTGCGGACGCCGTTTTCAAAGCCGATGTATGAGAAGTGATAGCCGGGGTTACTGCCGCCCTCCTCGTGCTCCCAGTACACCATGCCCAGCGTACCCAGATCGGCGGGGGTCACCCAGTCGCCGTAGTGGACGGGGCTGCCGTGGCCGGTGAGACTGGTGGGATAGGGATAGGCCTGCCCGTCGGTGTTCAGGGTTTTGCTGTGGTGATAGGTGTGGCTGGCATCGGCGGAAGAGAAGCCGGTGAGGGTCAGGGCCTTCAGTCCCTGCTCATTGACAGCCCGTGCGCCGGACTGGTCGCTGTAATCATACAGATGGACCTGTCCCACGAAGCGATAGGTACCGCCGCTGAGATAGCAGCAGCCGGAGGTGCTGCCGGTGGCCGGGGCAAAGCCGTAGGTATCGGCACCGGGGGAGGTAAGGGCCGTGGCGCAGTAGCTGCTGCGGATCGAGCCGATGTTCTCCCCGGCGAAGCCGCTGAGTGCCACGCCGCCGCCACGGATCTGGAGTACCTCCACGTTGGCCATGGCGTAGCTCTGGCTCACCAGACCGCTGTTGCCGCCGGTGAAGCCGCCCATCAGCAGACGGGCATAGTTGCTGCTGGCGGTGAGGGAGGGAGTACTGACGCTGCCGGAGCGGATGGTCCCGGCATTATAGCCCACGAAGCCGCCCATATACAGGACGCTGCCCTGATAGGCGTGGGCTGTGACGGAGTAGCCCGCCGCAGCGCAGTTGTAGACGGTGCCGTCGTTGCGGCCTGCCAGAGCGCCGACATAGGCGGTACGCAGGCGCAGGATGCCCCGAAGCGTCACGGAGTAGTCCTGTTCCCCGGTGGTGAGCACCACATTCCGCAGACTACCCTGATTCAGGCCGAAGAGTCCGGCGTAGTCGCCGCCGTTGGGACTCTGGAGCGGCACAGCGGCGATGGGATAGGTGCCGCCGTCATAGATGTGGGTAAAGGGGACGACGGCACTGCTGCCGATGGGCTGCTGGCTGGTGACGGCGGCGCCGCTGCGGCCGTAGTTCGCCCAGTCGTAGCCGGAGTAGTCGATGCTGCGCTCCTGCTGGAGGGTGGTGTCCTTGGCCAGCAGGGGGCTGTACTGCTCATAGTACAGACTCAGGTTATTCAGCTGCCGGGCCGTGCGGATGCCGATCTCGCTGGGGGCCTCCGGGGCCTCGGAGCCCTCCGATACCCAGCAGGTGAAATGGGGATTGAAGTAGTAGGTGGTGTCCTCCACCTGCACCCGGCGGTAGAAGTCCGTGGATACCTCGGTGGTGTTCACCAGTGTCCGGGGCAGGGGCAGCAGGTAGTAGCCCCCGCCCATGTCGATGGCGTTGGCACGGTACAGGGTAGAGGTGACCTCCCGCCCCCCCAGCGAATAGCGCACCGTCAGATCCTGCTCCGGCAGCGTGCTGTACACCATGCCGTAGCCGTCGCCCACCACCGTGCCGGTGGTTTTGACGGTGGATTTGTTGGCGCCACGGAAGCCGTAGCTGCCGTCGGAATAGACCTCGTAGTACACCAGTGTACCGGCCTCGAACTGAGCCTGCCAGTCGCCGTAGTGGGTCAGCCCTGTCAGACGGGGATAGGAGTAAGCGCCTAAGCCCATGCCGTCCACCAGGTTATAGGCCACGGTGTCGCTGCCACCGGTCTCAGCGGTGAAGGCGTCGTTGAGGTATTTTTCGATGGCGTCGGCCCGGCTGCGGCCGCTCCACTGCTCATAGTCGGCAAAGACCGTGCCGTCCATGTCGTGGTCGCCGTGGGACATATAGTAGGTGCTGGTGATATCGGGCTTGTCGGTGGTGACATCCGCAGGCTTGGCGGTGGAGTAGGTGAGCTTTTCACTGCCGTTCAGCCGGGCGCTGGCGCTGTAACAGGTGTCGACGACGTCGCCGTAGGACAACTCACCGCCCACCAGACCCGCCATGACGTCGGCCTCCTGGAAGCCGGCGGTGTAGCAGTCCCGCAGGGTGATGTCCGCCGTGCCGATGCAGCTGCCGATGAGGCCGCCGGTGGTGCCGGAGGCGTAGAGGTAGCAGTCAGCGTAGGAATGCTCCACATAGACGGTGCGGGTGCCGCTGATGTAGCCCACCAGACCGCCGGCGTAGCGTCCGCCCTCCAGCACGGAGGAGGCGAAGCTGTTGCGGACGGTGAGATCATAGCCGCAGCGACCTACCAAACCACCGGCGGTGGCGCCGCTGATCCAGATATCCTGCTCACTTTTGCTGCTGAGCTTGTCACGGGTGGGGCTCAGGTAGACCTGACAGCCCTCAATGGTGGTGCCGCCCCGGAGGGAGCCAGCCAGACCGCCGGCATTGCCGCCGGCGCTGATCTGGGCTCCGCACAGACGGATGTTTCGCAAGGTGCCCCGGAAGCTCTCGAACAGGCCGCCGTCGCCGTCGGTATCCACCGGCAGCTCATAGATCACAGGGTGATAGGACTGGGTGCCTACGGCGACGGTGCTGTCGTAATAGGCGAGGTTCTCGTTATAGATGGGGGTGAACTTCCGGCCCGGATAGCAGCTGTCCCAGCCGTCGTCCATGCCGGTGTTGACGAACTGGATATCCTGCTCCTGCAGCGCCCGTGTGATGGCGGTGGGCAGACCGGAGCCCTCGTCCAGATTTTGCAGATGCCGGGCATAGGTAACCACGGCGGTGGTGCCGCCGTCCCGCACCTCGGCAAAGAGACTGTTGGTGGTGAGCTTGCCGGTGACGGAGTCCACCAGACGGCTGTCGCTCTCCACCTCCACCTTCAGGGTCAGGTCGGAGCCGGGGGTCAGCTGCCGGAAGCGGCGCTGCTGGGAGAAGCGCTTGCCCTCCGTCAGGTCGTCCAGCACCATGGTGACGGTATAGGTGCGGTAGGAGACGTTGACTTCGGAGCCGGTGAGCTCCATCCGGCCGGTGGAGTGGCCCTGTGCATCCGTTACCGTCACATAGAAGTGCAGGGGGTCACGGGGCGTGTCACAGGTGACCTTCAGCAGCAGACGTTCCTTTATCTCGTCCACGGACTTTAATATATTAACGGCATATATTTCTTCCTGATACTCGCTGCTGGCAACCCTGTTCTGGTCAAGGACTATCATCTTGGCTGTGAAGCTTGTTCCCGCTGAAGTATAGAAAGTAACGGGGTATGTGCCCTTTTCTGCCCTTATCTCATACTCTATTTTTGATATGGAAACATATTCGTCTGTCTGGGGGTCCCAGGCCTGAGCCGATGCTCTGGCGATGATATCTGCATCTGTGAGTTCCTCCACGTCCTCGGCGTCAAGCACGAAGTCATTGGCACTCATCATTTCTCCGGCTTCCTCATTGACAACGGGCTTTTCGTCAAATACGTGCATCTTTACCGTGATAGTTGTACCTTTTTTGGTTTCAACTATTGTCTCGTAATGCACACCCTTGAAAAGTACAGAACGTACAACACCCTTAAGTTTTCCCTGGCTCTTTTCCACAATATCCAAGTCCTCAGGTCTTATTACTATCTGTACGGGCTCGTTTTCATCAAATCCGAAATCCACACACTCAAATTTCTTATCTTCAAACATTACTTCATAGTCCTTTATCATAACACCGTCAATGATGTTGCTTTCGCCTATGAAGTTTGCTACATATTCGTTTACGGGCTCGTTATATATGTCTGTGGGAGTTCCTATCTGCTGGATTTCTCCCTCTTTCATTACAACGATTTTATCTGACATTGTAAGGGCTTCTTCCTGGTCGTGGGTAACATAGATGAATGTAATTCCGACCTCCTGCTGTATTTTCTTAAGCTCGTGCTGCATCTCTTTTCTGAGCTTAAGGTCAAGGGCGCCAAGGGGCTCGTCAAGAAGAAGTACCTTAGGTTCGTTTACAAGGGCTCTGGCAATGGCAACTCGCTGCTGCTGTCCGCCGCTCATTTCCGTTACGCTTCTTTTTCCGTAGTCCTCAAGACCCACAAGCTTCAGCATACGGTTTACCTTCTGCTCGATAACGTCCTTGGGCTCCTTCTTTATCTTAAGGCCGAAGGCGATGTTGTCATAAACATTCATATGGGGGAAAAGCGCGTACTTCTGAAATACGGTGTTGAGCTCTCTTTTAT
>OGXQ01001636.1_pt1 | contig 16650 bp, 9 predicted proteins | sample 1576291 | NCBI WGS metagenome assembly OGXQ01 (sample SAMEA3541575, study PRJEB24748) | human gut metagenome | biome: human gut; feature: human-associated habitat; material: faeces | place: China | collected 2012 | reverse complement strand
CGTTTCACCGTCGATGGTCAGCAATCGGTTTTCTTTTTTCAATTTTTGTTCCTCCTTAAAAAATATTGCTCCCATCGGAACGACGAGAGCGAAAAAAACAGAGGGGCGTTACCGCGGGACGGCGCGTGGTTTCTTCCCTCTGCTTGTATTGTGGAGGAATTTATGCTATGCTGAGAAAAGGCATGGACAGATTAAAATTCATGTAGGACAGATTTTACCAGGAGGGGTACACATGGAGGGCAGCATCGTTTTCTACACCTATGGCAGTACGCTGGAGCTATACGGTCAGCAGTTCACTGCCGGTATGCTGACCGCCGATCTGCTGAATTTGTCGCCGGACGAATACCGACCCATGAGCAAACACATGAAGCAGGTCACCAGCCTTGCGGAAGAATATGAGCAGAGCGGGAGTATAGAGCTTTGGTGGAAGCTGAATGAGGAGCTGGCGGCGCTATGCGGAGTGCTGCGCCGCTACGCTGTGTTCCGCCTGCTGCTGGACGAGAGCGAGGACGCTTTCTTCTCTGTCATACGGGAGGTCACGGGGCAGTTCGATTTGTTTCCGAAAGAGGAGCATGAGCCGTCAGAGGAGATGCAACGGGAACGACTTGAGCGCGTGGCAAATGAGATCTCCGCGCGCAGTGAAACGGTCAAGGATGCTCCGCTTGACCTGTTCCATCCGAGCGAAGCAGCTTTAGAAAAAGGCAATGCCTTTTATTACGAAATGCTTCGTGCCATCGGTCCTACCAAGGACGCATGGCGTGATTACAAAAAGTACATCCGCCGTTATGAAACATATCTTCACGACATTCGCGCTTTCAACGGTACTATTCGGAATTTCATCAGCTTTAGTCTGTCCAAGCTGAAGCATAACAGCCCAGAGGACTATGCCGCAGCACTCTACGGCTTCTACAATGATGAACGCATTGCGGAAAAGCTCATCGTCAATCCCATCCGCAACAACGGCGACTGCTATACGACCCACGATGCCTACGAGCTTTCCTATGTGCCGCGGCCGCTGCCGGACGGCTCTGTCGCTATCTGTCAGGAGCATGTGACCGACAGCTTGCAGGCACTGATGAAAGCGGATTATATGCTGGCGCTGAACAGTGGGCACAACATCCGCCGCTGCATCATCTGCGGACGGTATTTTCTGCTCAAGAGCGGTGTCCATGCTTTGTACTGCGAAGGGGCGTGTCCCCATGCGCCCGGCTACACCTGCCGGCAGTTCGGCACGGTGGAGTTGCAGAAGGAACTGGCGAAGGACATTCCCAAGGTCAAAGTCAAGGTGACCGCCTTTGCCCGCATCACAAAGGATATGCAGCGGGGTGCGATCTCACAGGAGGACGCAAGAAAAGCCAAGGACTATGTGCGGGATCTGCTCTATGATGCCCTGCGCGACGCGAATATCTCCGTAGAGGCTTTCGAGCAGCGTATTTCCTCTGAGCGCGTTTACCAGCACTGCGGGATCACCAGAACGGCCAATCCGAGGGGCCGTCCGCCGAAGGAAAAGGCGGGTGAGCAAGTATGACCAACGAGCAACTAATTCGCCAATATTATGACGGTGATGAAGCCGCGCTGGAAAAGCTGTACCATAAAAACATCGGTCTGATCCGCGGCATCGCCAAGGAAGCTGCGGCTGAGTTCAACTGCCCGACGGCGGACCCACATCATCCAAATCAATTTTCCGCGTATACGAAAACGATTCTGGACGATCTCTGCGGCGAGGGTGCATTGGAGTTCCTGACGCGGATTCAGAACAGAGAATACGACGAAAGCCGCGCCGTGCTCACCACCTACCTCTACCCGCATTTGAAGGGGCGCATGACCCGCTGGCTGGAGCAGAATCTTGGCTGTATGGCGTTGAGCAAGGACGAGATGGCTGCCGTCCGGCAGGCACAGAGGCTGTACCACATGGAGTGGAAGGATATTGATGAGATTGCAGAGGAGATGGATATTTCCAAGGCTCGTGTCAGCCGATATGTTCGCTACAACACCCATTTCCTCGGTGTGCATGATCTTGTTCCGGAGGGCTATGACGGCGATCCCTATGAGCGGCTGATGCCGGGGATGCTCTCCGTTTCGGCGGAGCAGGCCGTGTACCGTAAGGTCTGCGTCGAGTTTCTCCGGGAGCTGTTCGACACCCTGTCGAAGAAGGACAGGGACATTCTCGGCAAGACCTGCGGCGTGTTCGGATACCCGGAGGCGACCTTGAAAGAGATCGGGATGTATCACATGATGAAGGAGTCCGCCGTGGAGAAGGCGAAGAGCCGCGCGGTCGAGAAGCTGAGAAAAGCCTATCCCGGCAGCAGACTTCAAGTGTGGAGGACTGTTCATCGTATGATGCGATGGCCGGTCCCGCCGCCGGAGAATAATGTTGGACTGGCAAGATACAATAGCACAGAAAAAGAGGAACAGCTACTGTTCATTCGGAGAAATTTCCCGATAAGACCAAAAAATAAAAACGAAAATTTGACTTGGTTAATGTCCAGAAAAGAGTTACAATAGGATAAAAGAAAAAATACATATAATACAAGGAGCTTATAAAGAGTGCTTGAATATGTTTTTGACAAAACAATATGTTTTCTTGAGAATATGCCAAAAAGTGTAAGAAAGAAAAAAGGCCAATTCTTCACTTCGGTAGAAACAGCAACATATATGGCAGAGATGTTTGATTTAAATGGTTTGCCAGCTTCTGTTGACATCCTGGATCCTGGATGTGGAACAGGCATTCTCTCTGCTGCTCTAATCGATCGTCTACAGCGGGAGACCAATATTAAAAAGATCTTTTTAACATGTTACGAAACTGATCCTGATGTTATTCCGGTTCTTCGCTCCAATTTGATTTATATCAAGAAAAATGCCAGCATCAGCTTTGATTTCGAGATAAAAAAGGATGACTATATTCTCTCACAAGGAGATTCTTTTTCGGGAACCTTGCATGCAGAACCATATCCCCCAAAATATGATTTGGTAATTGCTAACCCTCCTTATTTAAGGATCATGCGAGATGATCCAGCAGCGATAGCTATGCCAGAAGTTGTACATGGCGCTCCAAATCTTTATTTTCTATTTGCGGCGATGTCTCTATTCAATCTGAAAAAAGGGCGCGAGATGGTATACATTATCCCACGCAGTTGGACTTCTGGAGCATATTTCAGAGCATTCCGAAACTACTTTTTACAGGAGGGGAAAATTCAGCAAATTCATCTCTTTATAAGTAGGGATAAAGTGTTTACTGAGGAGCAAGTACTCCAAGAAACAATTATCATCAAAATGAAAAAAACCAAAACTGCTCCAGATAATGTGATTATTACCTCCAGTCAATCAAACCGAGACTTTAATGATGTTTCTGTGTTAAAGGTACCATATGATTCTGTAGTAGCCGGCGAAGAGTTATATGTATTCTTGCCAATATCTTCCGAAGAAGTTGCAGCCGTAAATAAAATCAATACATTTTCCTCAACTTTTCCGGGCATTGGCTTGAGAATGAAGACTGGCATTGTTGTTGATTTTCGGCAATGGGAAGACTTACGTTCAGAACCGGAAGACCACACTGTTCCTCTCTTTTATAGCCAACATATTCGTAACGGAAGAGTAGGTCATCAACCCTCTGGCAAAAATTGTGATTGGATTGTCGATACTAAGCCAGGATTGATTCAAAGAAACAAAAGCTATGTGTTTTGCAAAAGGTTTACTGCCAAAGAGGAACGAAGAAGACTTCAATGCGGGATTTATCTTGCTGAAGATTTCCCTCAATACCACTCAATAAGCACGCAGAATAAAATAAATTATGTGGACAGCACCATCGGAGAGGATTTGTCCAAAGAAGTGGTATATGGTGTTTATGCGTTGTTAAACTCTACGCTCTTTGATACATACTATCGTGTTCTCGATGGCAGCACGCAAGTAAACTCCACAGAAATAAATAACATTCCTGTTCCTCCACTGTGTGTAATTGCTGATATCGGAAAACGCTTAATGCAAAAAAGGAGTCTTTCTACTGCAACGTGCGATGAACTATTAAACGAAGTATACACATAATTGGAAGCCCCAGAATCCGACGACGATTCTGGGGCCTTTGGTTAGCATACCTTGAAATGTTTATTAGGGCACTCTCTAATCCAGATGTATGTTCCTGGTGCTAAATTATTTTCACTCTGCTGCCGAGACGCAAGACATTTCCAGGTTTCATATGTAGTAGTTGTTCCTCCATAGATTTTTCCGGAGTTATTACATATTGTTTGTAAACCCTCTACTTTGTGGAGATCCGCTTCACCATCTGATGTTACGGCTTCAATGAACCACAGTTTTTCTTCTGCTGGGTTATAGAGTATCGCATCCGGCCACATATCATCTATTGTACCAAATACAATCCCATATTGATCAAGTGCAGCTCGCTCTTCTTCAGTCACCCGGTCTCCATCGGCAAAATCTGTAAACAACGGAATATATCCGGGCAAGAATGTTTGGGCATATACATTGATGGAATCTTGAATGAGTCGCTTATGACCGGATATACCAATGTTCTCTCTTGATGCTCTTTCGAGTTCAGCAAATACCGCTAACCTCTGATCAACATTTCTAATGTATTCTTCCAAGCTTTCAGCAAAATGATCTGTCTCCACACTGACTAAGAGTCGTTTGAACGCGTCTGTGAGCCTATATGCGGAGTTTGGTGACTTTGCCTTTAAATGACCAGATACAAATACACCATCCGAAAAGGTCACTCGCTCAATTGCTGCAATTTCATCAATAAGTGGTTTTACCCAATAGTCACGTCCCTCACGATCAAGCTTGCCACCATGTCGCATCAGTATACCTACATAGCACCCGATCTGAGCGATTGATGCGCCATCTGCGATAGAATAGCCTGTTGCATTAGCGAAGGGAGAAGGAAAATCCGAATTAAGCAAGCACCAAATAACATCGCGCTTATCATTGGAAAATTGGTTGAGTCTACGGAGCACACTTTCGATATCCGCAAGCGTTATGTTCTGGTAAGAAGCATCAAATTCAAACCCCTCCGCAACTAATCGGGAAAAGTAGTCTTCTAATTTTTCTCCTGTATGCTTTTGAATTTCCATGGATTATCCTCCTTTGTATATTCTGAGTACGAAAAAGAGATAATAGCCTGCATGCCCTTTGATTTATAAATGGAACAGTTAAAACTAAATTACAAAAATCTTACGTGTAGAGATCTGATACAAGTCTCTTTAGCACAGCCCACATGGTAATCACATTTTCGTGATTTACCTCTTCCGACATCCGGATTTCCTTGGCTGGATGAACTACATTTCGGTAATCACGAATATAGTGTCCCAAGTGGTATCCATTTTTGTCAAGTATGTTCTCGATATCTGCAATATAAAGTAATTCATTCAGACTCATTTCAGAAACTGGATGATTCGTTTTCCCCTTACTTACTGCACTAACATCATATTTGGAAATGCCGCGCTCCTTTATTTTCAGCATGAGAAGTGCTTCGATGATGCTGCCACACATAATGGTTGCTGCCTTATCTTGCCCGGCCACCACTGCTATGGCGCATTCCCGCAGATCCCGTTGGAGAATATCTCTCATTTCGTTATCATGAATTAAAAAGAGCTTCCGACAAAACTCGTCGGTATACCCGATGTTCTCCAACGATTCTACAGATATGGCGTCACTAATGGCACAAACTTCTTCTTCCGTTTTCTCATAAATTAAATTCTTTATACGCGTCAAATTATTTTGATGGATTTTATCGTTAGGGGCAAGAGTTACTGCCCTTTCATAACAATCCAGGGCTTTGTACAGATCTCCTGCGTGTTCATAGCGCACACCTAAATTGTTTATCGCAGAGGAATTATTAGGCTCTCTCTTTACAATCGCTTCATAGATATCCATCGCTCGCGGTTGCTCTTTTTCAGCATAAGCATATGCACATTCAAATGCATGTCCACTTTTAAGAATGTCGGCAAGAGGCAAATATTCAGCAAGCCCCCTATTTAGATCATATTGTTTGATATCGTGCAATCGTTCAACAAGAGTACCAAAAACAGAAGGGACAAATTGCTTCGGAGCCCATTCGTCATTTTCCAAGTACTCAATTGTTTTTCTTGCAATTCGGCATACTTCATCATCGGACATGTTTTCTAATGTCTCGGAGAAATAGATTTCACTCTCTTCGGGATCTTGGTGCCGTACTAAGAACTCCCAAAGAATGTCGTACGCATCTTCGAATTGTTTGAAATGGCACCGCATGCGATAAACCGCTACTGCAATTTTTTTATTAAAATCCGTTTTCAGGTAGCGTGTTAATGTAGCAACATCAGATTTTTTGTAGCGATGGATATCATATGATTCAGAGGGCGAGTACAAATAAAGGCAATATAGAACATTTGCCTTTACCTTTCTGGAGCTATCTTGCGCAAATGTAGATAAGATGCTTTTGAAAATAATGGGATATAGTGTTTCAAAGGATATGGAAATCCAAAGCGGTTGTGCCCACTCATCAAGATCAGTAACAGCGTTACTGACAGGTATTCTATCAAAAAACTCGGTTGCCTCGAGTACTCTCCCCAATTTCAGATTAGCGTAGATTATTCCCAAGTAATGTGAATAAGCAAGGTTGTTGTCTGTATCAGTCCTTATAACCTTTTCCAACAGGCGTTGTGCCTCGCTGTAGTCAGGGGAATCCGAAAACAAATCAGCATAAGCCTTAATTAAATCCAGATAGTTTTGCTCCGATTCACAAAGATTATTCCCATTTTCAAGCTGAACCGCAAAGTGACAAACATCATTCCATTGATTAACAGATACAAGGTAATCAATCACTGCACTCAACAGCCGAGCATCGTTAACATTGCGTTCCTTTACAATTTGAATAACGGCATTTTTATTAGGCGCCAACCGAAAATATTCTAATAGTATTCTGGCATCTTGAGGGAAACGAGCAACTCCCTTTTCCAAATAATTGAGCGCAACGTTAGAATCTTCTTCAACTTGAGAATACAGTACATACCCATATGGATGGGGATAATTGCTGTTTAAGTTAAATCGCAGATGTCTCTTAGCTTGGTAGTCACTCTTTTCAGTGTAATCATGGCGAGTGTTAATGTAACCTAATATGTGGTGTGCCTTGGCGACTATTTTTTCATCTTCATTCTTTAAGAGAGGGGTCAGGGCATCTACGGCAAGCTGATATTCCTTTTCTTCTACATATTTAATAATGTCGGCAAACATCATCATCTACAGCCCCTCTCTCCAACAGTCTTCTTGCTTTTACAATAACATATAACCCTCTTTTTTACAAGAAACGCTTAAAGTTTCTTATCTGGACGCGCCGAAAGATGCCATTCTCACTTTAATTGGCGCATAGCTGTTGTTTATTATGTTTTTCAGACCGAGCAGAATTTAAGCAGTGTCTGCTTCCGAGCAAAAAAGTGCTAAAATACAAGCAATTTTGGCCTGCTTGTAATATAATTAGTACAGAAAAAGTTGCGATTCATCGCAAAAACTTTGTACTTGAGTTGAAGGTCGGACATGTACAAGCGCCACAGTGGTCAGATTTCGTTATTTGATGAGCCGGAATTCTTCGGAACAATTCCTCTGAATCCAAAGAATGAATTGATGCGCTTAATTATGAGATTGTTCCATTCCTCCGGAGATTCAACAATGAGAGTTTTGTTCATTACTGCCCGATCACGTTCGGGATAATTCAAAAAATAAGCAGCGGCAAAAAACGACTCGATTGAGGACTCGGAGATCAGGGTGAGAGATCCCGACTTTTTTCAATCCATTTTGACAACTGATTAATTTGAGAATCCCTGCAGAGCAAAAATAGTCTTTCGTAATAAAGATGAAAACTTCTCCAACGCCCGGCTGATCCGCAAAGTCTTTGAGCGCACTCGTATGAAGCAAGCCATGCGTACAAGCGATAATATGATCGGCGCAGAAGATATTCAGGCGGTTTTCGCAGAAAGCGATATGCGCGCACTCTTGGACTCTGTGCAAGTACAAAAGCGTATCGGATTTGCAGGATAAGAAAACAACCACTTAGCGCCAAGAAATGAGTTCCCCGGAAGAAAACAAATAGACAGCGTCCCTCCCCCTCTGCTTTATGCCGGGGCAGCAGAAATTTCCTCCCGTAAAGCTATAATCATGCTATACTTTTCCGGCAGAGTATGCTATGATTTAGCAGGTGTTCGGCCTGTCACGACCGAAATATCTTTTGAAGCGTTGGAAAAGATACCCTTCCCTTATGATATGGAGGACTCTGAAAATCTTTCACTAAGGTGACATACCCCTTAGGTTCTCGTGCCGCAAGGCGTTGGGGTTCAAGTCCCCATGCCCGCACCAAGCAGCAAAGCAGCACCGTTTTTTGACCGTCAGAAGTCAAAAGACCGTGCTGCTTTTTTGTATTCTTTACGCCATCGCTCCCGCCGCGCGCGAAAGAAGAAAAATCATCGTTGAACCCTCGGGGCAAATCTGCCATAATAGAAGCGGTACGAACACACAAAAAAGGCAGCTTTTTACTATGAAACATATTTGCATCGGCATTCTCGCCCACGTCGACTCGGGAAAAACGACCCTGTCCGAGGGGCTTTTATACGCCTCCGGCGCACTGCGGAAGCTCGGCCGCGTCGACCACGGCGACGCCTTCCTCGACACCGACGCGCTCGAGCGCGAGCGCGGCATCACGATCTTTTCCAAGCAGGCAATGCTGTTTGCGGGCGATAAGGAGTTCACGCTGCTTGACACGCCGGGCCACGTCGATTTCTCCGCCGAGATGGAGCGCACGCTGTCGGTGCTCGACTACGCAGTGCTCGTCATCAGTGGCAGCGACGGCGTGCAGAGCCACACGCGAACGCTCTGGCGCCTGCTCACGCGCTACGAGGTGCCGACGTTTCTTTTCATCAACAAGATGGACTTGGCGGGCGCGGACAAGGACGCGCTTCTGCGCCAGCTCACGGCGACACTGAGCGCGGAATGCGCCGATTTCTCCGCATCGCAGGAAACGCGCGACGAAGCGCTCGCCCTCTGCGACGAGGCGGCGCTCGAGCAGCTTTTGGAGCGTGGAAAAATCGACGACGCTCTGATTGCTGAGATGGTCAAAAACCGCAAGGTCTTCCCCTGCTTTTTCGGTTCGGCGCTCAAGCTGGACGGCGTGGAGGACTTTCTCACCGCGCTTGCGTGCTTCACGCGCGAGCCGGTCTATCCGAAGGAATTCGGCGCAAAGGTCTTCAAGATCTCGCGCGACGCGCAGGGCTCGCGGCTCACGTGGCTCAAGGTCACAGGCGGCGCGCTGCGCGTGAAGGCGCCTCTCACCTATCGCGCGCAGAATCAGGACTACAATGAAAAGGCCGATCAGCTGCGGCTTTACTCCGGCGTCAAATTCCGCGCGCTCGAAGAGGCGGGCGCGGGCAGCGTCGTCACCGTCACGGGCCTCAGCCACAGCTATGTTGGTCTCGGCCTCGGTGCGGAGGCGGAGGCGTCCGCCCCGCTTTTGCAGCCGGTTTTGACCTATCAGCTCATCCTACCCGACGGCGCGGACGCGCACAGCGCGCTTATAAAGCTCCGCGAGCTTGAAGAAGAGGATCCGATGCTGCGCATCGTCTGGGACGAGCGCTACGGGCAGATCCACGTGCAGCTCATGGGCAAAATTCAGCTCGAAATTCTGCGCCGCCGCATCCTCGACCGCTTCGGCCTCGACGTGACCTTCGGCGAGGGCAGCATCGTCTATCGCGAGGCCATCGCCGCCCCCGTCCTCGGCATGGGACATTTCGAGCCCCTGCGCCACTATGCGGAAGTACAGCTTCTAATAGAGCCGCTTCCGCGCGGGGCGGGCATCCAGCTTGCGTCAAACGTGCCGACGGACGCGCTTGACCTCAACTGGCAGCGGCTGATTTTCACCCATCTTTTAGAGCGCGAGCACGCGGGCGTGCTGACCGGCTCACCGTTGACGGATGTGAAGTTCACACTTGTCGCGGGCCGCGCGCATCTGAAGCACACCGAGGGCGGCGACTTCCGTCAAGCGACGTACCGTGCCGTGCGGCAGGGCTTGATGCAGGCGGAAAATGTGCTGCTCGAGCCGTATTACGACTTCCGTCTCGAGGTGCCCGCCGAGTGCGTCGGCCGCGCGATGACCGACCTCCAGAACATGGGCGGCACCGTCGAACCGCCGCAGAACGAGGGGAAAAACGCCGTACTCACGGGCTATGCGCCGGTGCGCACGCTGCGCGACTACTTTGCCGACGTCGCGGCCTACACCCGCGGCCGCGGACATCTCTCCTGCGCCGTGCGCGGGTATGAGGCCTGCCAAAATCAGGACGAGATCGTCGCGTCCCTTGGCTACGACGCCGAGCGCGACACGGATAATCCCGCGTCCTCCGTCTTCTGCGACCACGGCGGCAGCATCACGGTCCCGTGGAATGAAGTTCCCGCGCATGTTCACTGTGACAGCGGCATCCGCCTTGGTGAAGAGGCCGTCGAAGAAGCGCCCGCGCCGCTCCCCCGACGCGGCGTCGGCGCAGGCAGCGCATATGCCGAGGACAAGGAATTGCAGGACATTTTCGAGCGCACATACGGCAAGGTCGAGCGCCGCGCGTTCGAACCGAGCAAAAAGCCCGCGCGCACCTCGCTTGCCGATCACTATGACGTCACGATCCACTCAGAGGACACGGAATATCTGCTCGTCGACGGCTACAACATCATCTTTGCGTGGGACGAGCTCCATCGGCTCGCCGCGCAGGATGTCGCCGCGGCGCGCGGCGCGCTGATCGACATTCTCGCCAACTATCAGGGCTTTCGCAAGTGCCGCGTCATCGTCGTGTTCGACGCCTATAAGGTCAAGGGCAACCCCGGCAGTGTGCAGACGGTGCACGGCGTCAAGGTCGTCTACACGAAAGAGGCTGAGACTGCCGACACCTACATCGAGCGCGCGACCTACGAGCTGCGCCGCGAACGCCGCGTGCGCGTGGCGACGTCCGACGGCCCCGAGCAGGTCATCATCCTCGGCCACGGGGCGCTGCGCGTCTCCGCCCGCGCGTTCCATGCCGAGGTCGAAGCCGCCGAGGGACAGATCAGCGCCGTGCTGCAACGCCTGACGAACCGTCCGCGCAGCGAACGCACCATCAGAAACAACGTAAAGCTCAAGCAATAATTCAGTCAAAAAGCGATGGCTTCCGGCCACCGTTTTTTTGTCGAAAAATGAGTGCATTTTCCTCTTGCAATTCGTTTTTAATTGTTGTATCCTAAGCACTGTCAATTCAAAGTGATAGTCAATTTATGTTAACTATCTAAGTATTTTTAAGAAAGGAGAACCACATGCAGACCAACGAGATCCAGGAGCTGCTGCTCGACACGATCCCCGCATGGCACTACTGGTTTGCCCGTCCGTTCAAGCGCATGCTGAACGACGGCGTCAGCCTTGACATGTACTACTGCATCCAGTCGATGCGCCGCAGCGGCCGCACGATGACGATGACAGAGCTTGCAAACTTTGCCCGCATGCCCAAGCAGCAGATGAGCAAGCTCGTCGACAAGCTGGTCGAGGGCGGCTTTGCCGAGCGGCTGAGCGACCCCGACGACCGCCGCGTCATCCGCCTGCGGGCGACTGAGAAGGCCGACGAATACGTGGCGAGCTTTTTAGAGAAGGATGCGGCGGAGTTCCGCGCGTTTTTCGACCAGCTCGAAGGTGAAGAGCGCGAGACCTTCTGCACGGCGCTTCGCACCATCCACGACACCTTTGAGGCCAAACGCAAGCGCATGATCGAGCAGGGCAAGCTGCCCGACTGTCCCCCACAAACTAAGAAAGGAGGCCACTGCCGATGAATATGATCCATCGCTTCATGGGCTGCATCCGCGAGTATAAAAAGCCCACGATCCTGACGCTCTTGTGCATGGTCGGCGAGGTCGCGATTGAAGTGCTGATCCCGTTTTTCACCGCCAATCTCGTCAACGAAATCAAGGGCGGCGCGGAGCTCAGCGGCGTTGTGCGCGTGGGCCTTGGGCTCATCCTGATGTCGCTCGTGTCGCTCGGCTGCGGCGCGCTCGGCGGGCTTTACGGCTCGCGCGCGAGCGCCGGCTTTGCCAAAAACGTCCGCCACGATGTTTTCACCCGCGTGCAGAGCTTCGCGTTTGAAAATATCGACAAATTCTCCTCCGCCTCGCTCGTCACGCGCATGACGACCGATATCAACAATGTGCAGATGTCCTTTATGATGTGCATCCGCATCGCGGTACGCGCACCGCTGATGTTCCTCTTCGCCGTCATCATGGCCTATATCATGGGCGGCGCGCTGGCGACGACATTCCTCATTATCATTCCCGTGCTGGTAATCGGACTTCTTCTGATCGCACGTAAGGCAATGCCCGCGTTCCGCGCGGTGTTCCGCAAGTACGATAAGCTCAATGAATCGGTCGAGGAAAATGTGCGCGCGATGCGCGTGGTCAAGGGCTTTGCCCGCGAAGGGTATGAAAAGCAGAAGTTCGCCGCGGCCTCGCACGATATCGCCAAGGACTTCACCTTCGCCGAGCGCGTCGTCGCGCTCAACGCGCCGCTGATGCAGTTCTGCGTATACTTCAACATGATCTTCGTGCTATTTGTCGGCTCGCGGATCATCATCACGAACGGCGGCACGACCATCGACGTTGGCCAGCTCTCGGCCATGCTGACCTACGGCATGCAGATCTTAATGTCGCTGATGATGATCTCGATGATCTACGTGATGATGACGATGTCGTATGAGTCCTTCGTCCGTATCTGCGAGGTACTCGAGGAAGAGCCCGCGCTCACCGATCCCGCATCTCCCGCGATGGACGTAAAGGACGGCTCCATCGACTTTGAAAACGTCAGCTTCAAGTACTCCGCACAGGCGAAGAAATTCGCGCTGCAGGACATCAACCTGCACATCGACTCGGACATGACCGTCGGCATCCTCGGCGGTACGGGTTCGAGCAAGTCGACCCTCGTGCAGCTCATCCCGCGCCTTTACGATGTGAGCGAGGGCTGCGTCAAGGTCGGCGGCAGAGATGTGCGCGAATACGACCTTGAGGCGCTGCGCGGCGCGGTCAGCGTCGTGCTGCAAAAGAATGTGCTGTTTTCCGGCACGGTCAAGGATAACCTGCGCTGGGGCAACGAAAACGCCACCGACGACGAGATGATCGAGGCGTGCAGGCTCGCGCAGGCGGACGAATTCGTCCGCTCCTTCCCCGACGGGTATGACACCTATATCGAGCAGGGCGGCTCGAACGTCTCCGGCGGACAGAAGCAGCGTCTCTGCATCGCCCGGGCGCTTCTCAAAAAGCCGAAGATTCTGATCCTCGACGACTCGACCTCCGCGGTCGACACGCGCACCGACGCGCTGATCCGCGAGGGCTTCCGCACCTATATCCCCGAGACGACGAAGATCATCATTGCCCAGCGCGTCGCGTCCGTGCAGGATGCCGACCTCATTCTCGTGATGGACAACGGCCATATTGCGGACATGGGCACGCACGATCAGCTCCTCGCTTCGAGTGAAATTTACCGCGAGGTCTACGAATCCCAGACGAACGGAGGTGAGCAGGATGAAGCGTGATCCCAAGAATTCCCGCCGCCCAAACGACGGCGCGGCGAACCTCGCCATGCTTAAGCGCACGGTGAAAAAGCTCTTTTCCTACTATCCTGTGCTCGCGCCCGTCACGTTCGCGTGCATCCTGTTCTCGGCCATCGTCACGTCGATCCCGTCGCTTTTCGTGCAGAATGTCATTCAGGTCATCGAAAAGTGGTACGTCTCGCGCGACTGGGTCTCCGCCAAAGCAGAGCTCATCCCCATCCTGTCGCTGCTCATCTCGCTCTATGTGCTCTCGATCATCGCGATCCTGGTCTACAAGCAGCTCATGGCCTATATGACGCAGGGCTTTCTCGACAAGCTCCGTCAGGAGATGTTCGGCGGCATGCAGGATCTTCCCATCCGCTACTTCGACACCCACCAGCACGGCGATATCATGAGCTTCTACACCAACGATATCGACACGCTGCGCCAGCTCGTGTCCGAAGCCATCCCCGCCTTCATCCAGTCTGGCGCGATCGTGCTGGCCGTGTTCGGCATTATGCTCTATTTCAGCATCTGGCTGACGCTCATTTCGGTGCTCGGCGTGATTCTGATGATCGTCGTCACCAAGCGCGTCGGCGGCGGCAGCGCCAAATTCTTCCTGCGCCAGCAGCAGGCCGTCGCCAAAACCGAGGGCTATATTCAGGAGACGATGACCGGCCAGAAGGTCGTCAAGGTCTTCTGCCACGAGCAGCGCTCCATTGAGGAGTTCGACAAGATCAACGACGCCCTCTTTGAAGACAGCTACCGCGCCCACGCCTATGCCAGCGTGCTCGGCCCCATCATCGGCAACATCGGCAACTTCCTCTATGCGGCTCTGGCGCTCGTGGGCGGCGTGCTGCTGCTTATCGGCGTTCCGAACCTGAGCCTTTCCGGCAAGGCGCTGGATATCTCGATCCTCGTCCCGTTCCTCAACATGACCAAGCAGTTCACGGGCAATATCAACCAGCTCTCCCAGCAGATCAATTCCATCGTCATGGCGGGCGCAGGCGCGCAGCGCGTCTTCTCCCTCATCGATGAAAAGGCCGAGACGGACGACGGCTTCGTTACGCTCGTCGACGCGGACATCGCCCCCGACGGCACGATCAGCAAGAGTGACCATCACACCGGCCACTGGGCGTGGAAGAACCCGAACGACAGCGGCAAGGTCTCCTACCGCGAGCTGCGCGGCGACGTGCGCCTCATCGACGTGGACTTCGGCTACGAGCCGAATAAAGAGGTCCTGCACGACGTCTCCGTCTACGCGGAGCCCGGCCAGAAGGTCGCCTTTGTCGGCGCGACCGGCGCGGGCAAGACGACCATCACGAACCTCATCAACCGCTTTTACGACATTGCCGACGGCCAGATTCTCTACGACGGCATCGACGTCAGCAAGATCAAAAAGGCCGACCTGCGCCGCTCGCTCGGCATCGTCCTGCAGGACGTCAACCTCTTCACCGGCACGGTGATGGACAACATCCGTTATGGTAAACTCAACGCGACGGATGAAGAGTGCATCGCCGCGGCAAAGCTCGCCGGCGCGGACGATTTCATTACGCGCCTTCCGCAGGGCTACGCGACGGAGCTCGCCAACAACGGCGCAAACCTCTCGCAGGGTCAGCGCCAGCTCATCTCCATCGCCCGCGCGGCGGTCGCCGACCCGCCGGTCATGATCCTCGACGAGGCGACCTCGTCCATCGACACACGCACCGAGGCCATCGTCCAGCGCGGCATGGATCAGCTGATGGAGGGCCGCACGGTGTTCGTCATCGCGCACCGCCTGTCCACCGTCAAGAACTCCGACGTTATCATGGTCCTCGACCACGGCCGCATCATCGAGCGCGGAAGCCACGAAAAACTCATCGCCGAAAGGGGCACCTACTATCAGCTCTACACCGGCGCATTCGAGCTTGAATAACTCAAAAAAGGACACATCGTACGGATGTGTCCTTTTTTGAGTTCGCATATCGTCCAAGTCCTCCCGCTATATTGTGTTGAACGCAATTTTTAAGGGAGGAATTCTATGTCTCGTTCCTTTTTCCGCACCTACGGCTTTCTGAGCGCGATGCTGCTCGCCATCGTACTCGGATGCGTGCTGGGCGCGCTGTGGCCGGGGGCGACGTGTCTCGCCCCGCTCGGCACGATCTTCATTAACCTGATGTTCTGCATCGTCGTGCCGCTCGTGTTCTGCTCGCTGAGCAGCTCCATCGCCTGCATGAAAAGCCCGAAGCGCGCGGGGAGGATCATGGGCACGACGCTTTTGGTCTTCATCGTCACGGGCCTTATCGCCGCAGTCATCATGCTCTTTGCGATGCGCCTCTATCCACCGGTCCTCGAGCCGTGGGCGGACGCGGCGGCGGGCGAGGTCGATGAACAGGCGAGCGTTGCACAGCTGCTCGTCAACTTCTTCACGGTCGAGGATTTCGCGGCGCTGCTGTCCCGCCGCGCGATGCTGCCGCTCATCGTCTTCTCCATCCTCATCGGCTTTGGCGTCAATTTGAGCGGCGGCGCGGACTGCCTGACGGCAAAAGTCCTGCAGGACATGACGAACTGCCTTTTGAAGGTCGTCTCGCTCATCTCCTACTACGCGCCCGTCGCGTTTTTCGGTTTTTTCGCCTCACTCGTCGCGACCTACGGTGCACAGATCACCGCGGCCTATGGCCGCGCGATGCTCGTCTACTATCCGCTCTGCTTTGTCTACGCGCTCGTCGCGTTTCCGCTCTACGCCTATCTCGGCGGCGGAAAGGAGGGCGTGCGCGTCATGCGGCGGCACATCCTGCGCCCTGCGGTCACGGCGCTCGGCACCTGCTCGTCCGTCGCAACGATCCCGACGAATTTAGAGGCCGCGGAGGACAGCGGTGTCCCGCGTGACATCTCCGACCTCGTCCTGCCGCTGGGCGCGACGATGCACATGGACGGCTCGTGCTTCAGCTGCGTGCTGAAGATCGCGTTCCTCTTCGGCGTGTTCGGCATCCCGTTTGAGGGCGCGGGGCTCATCGTCAAAATTCTGCTTGTCGCCGTGTTCAGCTCGGTCGCGATGAGCGGCATCCCCGGCGGCGGGTACAACCGCGAGTACATCATCTGTACGCTCTTC
>OGXQ01001627.1_pt1 | contig 16703 bp, 15 predicted proteins | sample 1576291 | NCBI WGS metagenome assembly OGXQ01 (sample SAMEA3541575, study PRJEB24748) | human gut metagenome | biome: human gut; feature: human-associated habitat; material: faeces | place: China | collected 2012 | reverse complement strand
AAACAAGAAAAACGCTTCTGGAGTGCTGACCAAAAGCGTTTTGTCTACAGTCTGAGGAGATTCCGGATGGAATCTCCTTTTGCTTTCACAAAAAAATCACTTGCTTTTTATATACGCCTTTAGTATAGTAAGAATGAATCTGCCATCATCAAACTGTTTGGTGCGATCCACGGAGCGGTTTGATGATGAGCGGATAAACATAAACAGGTAAAGGAACGACGAAATGGCAGAATATGTAAATGTTGCTGTAGACGCAATGGGTGGCGATAATGCTCCGGCAGAGATCGTAAAAGGTGCTGTGGAAGCTGTCAACGCAGATAAGCGCGTCAAAGTATTCCTGGTAGGCAAGGAGCCTGTGATCCGTGAGGAATTAAAGGCGTACAGCTATGATGCAGAGCAGCTGGAAGTCGTACATGCTGAAGAAGTCATTGAGACGGCAGAACCTCCGGTCATGGCAATCCGTCGGAAGAAGGATTCCTCCATTGTCAAAGCCATGTATATGGTGAAGAACGGCGAATGCGATGCATTTGTATCTGCGGGAAGTACCGGTGCGGTACTGGTAGGTGGACAGGTGATCGTAGGTCGTATCCGCGGTGTGGAGAGACCTCCTTTAGCGCCTCTGATCCCTACGGAGAAGGGCGTAAGCCTTCTGTTAGACTGTGGAGCCAACGTAGATGCGAGACCTTCCATGTTAGTCCAGTTTGCCAAGATGGGCAGTGTCTATATGGAAAGCGTTATGGGAGTAAAGAATCCGAGAGTCGGTATTGTGAATATCGGCGCCGAGGAGGAGAAGGGTAACGCGCTGGTAAAAGAAACCTTCCCGCTTCTTAAGAATTGCCCGGAGATCAATTTCATCGGCAGTGTGGAAGCAAGAGATATTCCGGCAGGTGCGGCAGATGTCATTGTCTGTGAAGCGTTTGTGGGCAATGTGATATTGAAGATGTATGAGGGCGTAAGCTCCGCGCTTCTGCATCAGGTGAAGCAGGGGATGATGTCCACGCTTCGCAGTAAAATGGGTGCACTGCTTGTGAAGCCGGCACTCAAGACTACATTAAAGAGTTTTGATACTTCCCAGTACGGTGGCGCTCCGCTACTCGGACTGAACGGTCTGGTAGTGAAGACTCACGGAAGCAGCAAGGCAGTGGAAGTGAAGAATTCTATTCTGCAGTGTATTGCTTTTAAGGAAGAGAAGATCAACGAGAAGATCAAAGAACAGATCAGCCCGGAAGATAAGGCTGCAGAGAATAATTAATCAAGAGAAATATTTTGAGAAAGAAGGAACTGTTATGGAATTTGAAAAGTTGAAGAAAATCATTGCTGAGGTATTAAACGTAGATCCCGATGAGATCACCATGGAGACCACATTCCAGGATGACCTGGGCGCTGATTCCCTCGATGTATACCAGATCATCATGGGCATCGAGGAAGAGTTCGATATCGAGATCCCTGCTGAGACCGCAGAGCAGGTTACTACAGTAGAAGACGCTGTAGAGATGATCAAGAACGCAGTGAACTAGTAAAGCTACGAGCCATGCAAAGACAAAACAGGAACTGTGACCGAGAGCTTGCTCACAAGGCACTGTTCCTGTTTTTCGGTTTATACAATTGTAAATTGATATAGTCCAGTAGGCACGGCTATGGTAAGAATAAGCGCGCCGTAAGCAGACGTCGGTACTTGGCGTGGGTATTTTCCACGCCTATGTACCGTTACGCTCTGCGACAGAGTGAAAACGTGCCGCGTTTCTTACCATAGCCGGGACTACGGAATATAGTGAGGACAAGAAAATGTTGGATGGTTATACAATGGACGTGCTGGAGCAGCGCATTGGCTATTGCTTTCACAACAAAGCATTGCTGAAGCAGGCTCTGACCCACAGCTCCTATACCAATGAACAAAAGATCAACAAAACAGAGAACTACGAACGTATCGAATTCTTAGGAGATGCCGTACTGGAACTGGTATCCAGTGACTTCCTGTTTCGGGAACACCCGGATGTTCCGGAGGGTGAACTGACCAAGATGCGCGCCTCCATGGTGTGCGAGCCTTCCCTGGCATTCTGTGCCAGAGACCTGGAGCTGGGACAGTTTATGCTTTTGGGAAAGGGCGAAGAGAATACCGGCGGCAGACGCAGAGACAGCATCACCTCTGACGGTATGGAAGCTATGATCGGTGCCATTTATCTGGATGGTGGCATGCAGCCTGCCAAGGCTTTTATTGACCGCTTTATTCTGTCGGATTTAGAGGACAAGCGTCTTTTCTATGACAGTAAGAGCAATCTCCAGGAATTGATCCAAGGAAAACTCAAAAAAGAGTTTGAGTACCGGCTGTTAGAGGAGAGCGGACCGGAACACGACAAAACCTTCGTGGTAGAGATCGACATGGAGGGAGAATGCCTTGGCCGTGGGCAGGGAAGAACAAAAAAAGCGGCAGAACAGCAGGCGGCTTACGAGGCGCTTCTGCTATTGAGGGATAGAGGATATGTATTTAAAAAGTATTGAGATACACGGGTTCAAATCATTTGCCAATAAGATCGTATTTCAGTTCCACAACGGAATCACCGGTATCGTAGGACCTAACGGCAGCGGTAAAAGTAACGTTGCGGATGCGGTACGATGGGTACTGGGTGAACAGCGCATCAAACAGCTGCGTGGTGCCAGTATGCAGGATGTTATTTTCTCGGGAACAGAGACCAGAAAACCGTTGAGCTACGCCTATGTTGCCATTACTCTGGACAACAGCGATCACCAGCTGGCGATCGACTATGACGAAGTTACAGTGGCGAGACGGATCTACCGTTCCGGAGAAAGTGAATATCTGATCAATGGTACTCCCTGCAGATTAAAGGATGTCAATGAGCTGTTCTATGATACCGGTATCGGTAAGGAGGGCTATTCCATTATCGGACAGGGCCAGATCGACAAGATCTTAAGCGGTAAGCCCGAGGAACGTCGTGAACTGTTCGATGAGGCTGCTGGAATCGTGAAATTTAAACGCAGGAAAGCAGCGGCCCAGACGAAGCTTGAAAACGAGAAACAGAATCTGGTGCGTGTGAATGATATTTTATCGGAGCTGGAAAAACAGGTAGGACCTCTGGAGAAGCAGTCCGAGGTGGCAAAGGTCTATCTGAGGAAAAAGGAAGAGTTGAAATCCTTAGATATCAATGTGTTCTTATTGGAAAATAAGAGACTGAGAGAACAGCTTGCTTCCGCAGAAGAAAAATACAATCTGGCAAGCACGGAACTTGGTGAGACCGGTGAAAAATATGAGGGTATCAAGGAAGAATACGAACGGATCCAGCAGGAGATTGAAAGTCTGGATGTCGCTATCGAAGCTGCCAGGGAACAGCTGACGGATACCGGTCTGATGCGCGGTAAGTTAGAGGGCGAGATCAATGTCTTAAAGGAGCAGATCAATTCCGCCCACGGCAGTGAGACCCATCTGAACAACCGTAAAGCAGCCCTGGAAGAGGAGATTGCCGGCAAAGAACAGGAAAAGCAGGATATCTTAACCGATAAAAAGGATACCGATACCCAGGTGCAGGAGATTGCAGAAGCTGCGGCAAAAGCGAAGGCTGATCTGGAAGCCATCCAGAATAAGATCACCGAGCTCAACAATAATATCGAAGCCGGGAAAAACACCATCATTGGCGAACTGAACCAGAGAGCTACCATCAAATCCAAGATGGGTCGCTTCGATACCATGATGGAGCAGATCAATATCCGCAAGGCAGAGTTAAATTCCAGACTGTTACGTGCCAAATCCGATGAGGCAGCCAGAGAAGAAACGGTGAAGAAGCTGGAAGAGACTTTTGAGACCGTGACTGAGGAACTGCGTCAGATGACGGAACAGGAAGCGGCATCCGAACTGGAGCTTGGCAATATCCGTGAAAATCTCACCGGACTGGATGCGAAGCTGCGGGAGACACAGAACCGTTTCCATCAGGAGCAGTCCAAGCTAGAGGCCCTGACCAATATTACTGAACGCTATGACGGTTACGGCGGCAGCGTCAAAAAAGTCATGGAGCAGAAGGAAAAAGAAAAGGGCATCATCGGTGTCGTAGCGGACATCATTCAGGTGGAGGCAAAATATGAGACCGCCATCGAGACTGCGCTGGGCGGCAATATCCAGAATATCGTAACGGATAACGAAGAGACTGCTAAGCATATGATCGGCTTCTTAAAGCAGAACCGTCTCGGAAGAGCCACATTCCTGCCTCTGACCAGTATTACCAAGCCCCAGGAATTCAAGAATCCGGAGGCGCTTAAGGAAAAAGGTGTCATCGGTATGGCAGACGAACTGGTAGGCACAGAAGAAGAATACCGCAATGTGGCGAAGGCTATGCTGGGACGTATCGTTGTGGTAGACAATGTGGACAATGCTTTGAAGATCGCTAGAAAATTCGATTACGGCATCCGCATGGTCACCCTGGAAGGCGAACTTTTAGTTCCCGGTGGTGCCATCAGCGGCGGTGCTTTTAAAAACAACAGCAATCTCCTGGGAAGACGTCGTGAGATGGACGAACTGGAGAAAAAGGTGAAAAAGCTCTCTGAGGATATCAAGACCTACAATCAGAAGATCGAAGACACCAAGAGTAAGAGAAATAAACTTCGTATGGATCTGGAAGCACTGAAGACCGAGATGCAGCGCAAGTCCATTGAGCAGAATACCGCAAGATTGAACATCTCCCAGGCAAGAGAGCGTATGGAAGAAGAGGCAGAGAGTGCACAGTCTCTGAAGCTGGAGGAGCAGGAGATTGAGACCAGGATCTTCGAGATCCGTTCCGGCAAGGAATCCATTACGCAGGAACTGGCTGCCAGCGAAGAACTGGAGAAGACGACGCAGGAACAGATCCTGGGCTTCCAGAAAGAATTGGAGAGCTGCAGACTGGAAGAGAGCGAAGCTTCCGCCCACGCAGGAGAATGGGAAGTAAAAGTCGAGAAGATGCGTCAGGCGCTGGATTACAAGCAGGCAAATGTGGATCGTATAGGCGGCGAGCTGGAACGTGCACAGGCAGAGCTTAATGAGATATTAGAGGCTCTGATGGAAAATGCGCAGGAAGTGGAACGCAAGAAGAACAACATCCTGGAGATTGAGAAGACCATTGCTGCTTCTCATGAGAATCAGGATGCTTCCAGGAAGAAGCTGGACGAAGACCTTGCGAAAAAGGAAGAACTGTCTGCAAAACAGAAAGATTTCTTCCGCAGCAGAGAAGAAATGTCAGAACGCATGAATGCTCTGGACAAAGAAGTCTATCGTCTGGGCGAACAGAAGAAAAAGCTGGAGGACGGCATCGAAGGCCAGATCAATTACATGTGGGATGAGTATGAGATCACCTTAAGCGATGCGGCAGGACTCCGCAACGAAGAGATGAATGATCTGCCAGCTATGAAACGCGAGATCAGCGGTCTGAAAGACGAGATCCGCAAGCTTGGCAATGTCAATGTCAACGCCATTGAGGATTACAAGAACCTGATGGAGCGCTATACTTTCATGAAGACCCAGCATGACGATCTGGTGGAAGCGGAGAAGACACTGGAAGGCATCATCGAAGAACTGGATACCGCCATGCGTAAACAGTTCACGGAGAAATTCGCAGAGATCAGCAGAGAGTTCGATAAGGTATTCAAGGAACTCTTCGGTGGTGGTAAGGGAACACTGGAACTGATGGAGGATGAGGATATTCTGGAGGCAGGCATCCGCATCATCGCACAGCCCCCCGGAAAAAAGCTGCAGAACATGATGCAGCTCTCCGGTGGAGAGAAGGCTTTATCCGCCATATCCCTACTGTTCGCAATTCAGAACCTGAAGCCGTCTCCGTTCTGTCTGTTAGACGAGATCGAGGCCGCACTGGATGATTCCAACGTAGGACGTTTTGCTAAATATTTACATAAGCTGACCAAGAACACCCAGTTCATTGTCATTACCCACAGACGAGGCACTATGGAACAGGTGGACAGACTGTATGGTATCACCATGCAGGAGAAGGGCGTATCTACCTTAGTCAGCGTCAACCTCATTGACAAGGACCTGGACGATTAGTATGAAAATCGTGAAGAAGTTCTAAGTTTCATACAAGAAAAACGCAAGCGTTTTTCTGGATAGAATGCTGATTGGAGGAAATGGGATGAGTGAGGAAAAGAAAGGCTTTTTTGCGAGGCTGAAAGAAGGACTGACCAAGACCCGTGATAACATTGTCCGGGGAATCGATTCGGTCTTCAGCGGTTTTTCCGCCATTGATGATGATTTCTACGAAGAACTGGAAGAAATCCTCATTATGGGAGATATCGGTGTCAATGCCACCACTGCCATTGTGGAGAGATTAAAACAGCAGGTAAAAGAAAAGCATATCAAGGAGCCTTCCGAATGCAAACAGCTTCTGATCGAAAGTATTAAGGAGCAGATGCAGGTGGATGAGACCGCCTATGATTTCGAGAAGGAACAGTCCGTGATCATGGTCATTGGTGTCAACGGTGTGGGTAAGACCACTTCCGTGGGTAAACTGGCAGGTAAATTAAAGGATGAGGGCAGAAAAGTCCTTATCGCCGCAGCGGATACTTTCCGTGCCGCAGCGGGAGATCAGCTGGCAGAATGGGCATCCAGAGCGGATGTGCCCATGATCGGCGGAAAAGAGGGCGCGGATCCCGCCAGTGTGGTGTTTGATGCCGTGAATGCAGCGAAAGCAAGAGGCGTGGATGTGCTTCTCATTGATACCGCCGGCAGACTGCATAATAAAAAGAACCTGATGGAAGAACTTCGCAAGATGAACCGCATCATTGACAAGGAGTTCCCGAATGCCCACAGAGAGAACCTGATCGTATTGGATGGTACCACCGGACAGAATGCGCTGGTACAGGCGAGAGAATTCGGTGAGGTGGCAGATCTCACAGGCATCATTCTGACGAAGATGGACGGAACGGCGAAGGGTGGTATTGCGGTGGCAATCCAGTCTGAACTGAAGGTTCCGGTAAAATACATCGGTGTGGGAGAGACCATTGAGGATCTCCAGAAATTCAATTCTGAGGAATTTGTAAACGCATTGTTTGATGTGAATATGGAGGATATCGGAGAACTGCATCTGCCCGAGGACGAGCAACAGACGGATACGCAGGAGGAATAACCGACAGACCAAGGAAAGTGTTACAGAAAGGCATGGGAAGAAAAATGCAGGAAGAAATGTTGACTTTAGAGAAATTTGAAGAAGCAAGTGAAATCGTAAAAAAGGTAACGTTAGAGACCAAGCTGGTATACAGTGATTATTTCAGCGCCCAGACCGGCAACCGTGTATACTTAAAGCCCGAGAACTTACAGTTTACCGGAGCCTACAAGTTAAGAGGCGCTTATTACAAAATGAGCACACTGACGGATGAAGAGCGTGCCAAGGGACTGATCACCGCCTCAGCAGGCAACCATGCCCAGGGCGTTGCTTATGCAGCAAAATGCTACGGCAGCAAGGCCACTATCGTAATGCCCACCACCACACCTCTGATCAAGGTAAACCGTACCAGAGGGTACGGTGCAGAGGTAGTACTGCACGGTGATGTCTATGATGAGGCATGTGCAAAAGCATATGAACTGGCAGAAGAGCACGGATATACCTTCATTCATCCGTTTGATGATCTGACTGTGGCGACCGGTCAGGGTACCATTGCCATGGAGATCTTTAAAGAGCTTCCCCTGGTAGACTACATTTTAGTTCCTATTGGTGGCGGCGGACTGGCAACCGGTGTCTCCACACTGGCAAAACTGCTGAACCCGAAGATCAAGGTCATCGGTGTGGAACCTGCGGGAGCTAACTGCATGCAGGTATCCTTAAAGAACGGCAAGGTAACCACCCTGCCAAAGGTCAACACCATTGCAGACGGTACTGCGGTTAAGACTCCCGGAAGTAAGATTTTCCCGTACTTACAGAAGAATCTGGACGACGTGATCACCGTGGAGGATGAGGATCTGGTAGTAGCCTTCCTTGACATGGTGGAGAACCACAAGATGATCGTGGAGAATTCCGGACTGCTGACCGTGGCAGCCTTAAAGCAGCTGAATGTGAAGGACAAGCGTATTGTATCGATCCTGAGCGGCGGTAATATGGATGTCATCACCATGTCCTCTGTAGTACAGCAGGGTCTGATCTTAAGAGACCGTATCTTCACCGTATCCGTATTGCTTCCCGACAAGCCCGGTGAGCTGTGCAGAGTATCCGGTATCATTGCCGGCGTTAACGGTAATGTCATCAAGCTGGAGCACAACCAGTTTGTATCCATCAACCGCAGCGCTGCCGTGGAACTGCGTATCACACTGGAAGCATTCGGTACCGAGCATAAGAAAGAGATCATTGCTGCCCTGGAAAAAGAAGGCTATCAGCCCAAGGTGGTCAGAGCAAATATATAATTGTGCAGAGTCATGCAGATGTCGCTGCATAGTTTCTTAGAAAAGAAGTGAATGTATCACTGATAAAAGCCGCATATTATAGATATGCGGCTTTTATGTGTGGAAATGGAGAGAGCTATGGCGAAAAAGACTGAAAAAGAACTGGAAATACAGAGACTGGATAAAAAGACACCCCTGCAGATGTTCCGGGATTATGTAATGATCACGGTGGCTTCTTTCATCTATGCGGTATCCGTCAGCATGTTTTTGGATCCGAACTCCCTGGCACCCGGGGGTATCACTGGTATTGCCATTATTTTAAATCGTCTGTTCGGAATTGAGACAGGTACCTGGATGTTACTCATCAACATACCGATCCTGCTGATCGGTATCTGGAAATTTGGATTGCGGTTTATTTTGTCTACGATTTATTGTACGGCAATGACCTCACTGTTTACAAACCTGCTGACACCGGTAGGAGCAGTGACCACAGATCCATTACTTGCCTCTCTGGCCGGAAGTGCCCTGATGGCAGTATCTATGGGCTGGGTGTTCAAGGCCGGATCCACTACGGGAGGAACAGATATTATTATCAAATTACTGCGGTTGAAGTTCCCGTACCTCAAGACGGGAGCATTGTTTTTCCTGACAGATGTGGTTATTGTCATAGCATCGGCATTTGTATTCCGGAATGTTGACAAGGCACTGTATGCCGGTATCGTGGTCATTATCACATCAGTGGTGCTGGATGTGGTATTGTACGGCCGTGATGAGGCGAAGCTGATCTATATTATCAGCGACCATGCGGAAAAAATCGCAGGGAGATTGTTGGAGGAGCTGGACATTGGTGTGACTTATGTACAGGGCAGTGGTGCTTACAGCGGCAAGGAGAAGAGCGTCATCATGTGCGCCATGAAGAAAAACATTTCTCCCAAGGCAGAGGAGATCGTAAAGGAAGAGGATCCCCTGGCATTTATGATCGTCACCAGTGCCACGGAGATCTTCGGGGAGGGCTATAAGAGCTATTTCAGTGAGAAGCTGTGATGCTGAACATAAAATTTAAGTAAAAAAACTGCTGAAAGGGATTACATTTTCAAAGAGAATCATCTATAATAGCGTCGTGCCGGTAGGGCAGACGCTATTTTGGCGATATGATGAATGGTACGGATTATGATTTCAAACCGGGCAGAAGCAGCCTGCGGATTACTGTGGCATAGAATAGTGTAAAACCATAGAGAGAACCGAATGGAAACTGTGGTAATGATATAGGAGCTATGTGATATGAGTGATACAACATTGTCAAAAGAGGAGAAACAATATAAACGGCTCACCGAGGAACCGGTAGCACGGTTGGTCCTGGAGCTGGGACTGCCGACTACCATCAGTATGCTGATCACGAATCTGTATAATATGGTGGATACCTGGTTCGTAAGCCAGTTAGGCACCAGTGCTACCGGAGCGGTAGGCGTGGTGTTTGGCTTGATGGCAATTATTCAGGCGTTCGGATTCATGTTCGGTCATGGCGCCGGAAGCAATATCAGCCGGTTGTTAGGAGCTCATGAAAAGGAGCGAGCGAAAGCTTTTTCCGCAACGGGATTTTATTTGGCGGTGGGAGCCGGAGTGTTGATCGCGGTGATCGGTATTGTGGATCTGAACGGATTGTGCAGATTGCTTGGAAGTACGGAGACCATCCTTCCCTATGCGAGAATCTATGCTTTCTATATTTTGGTGTCGGCACCGGCAATGGCATCCAGCTGTGTGATGAACAATGTGCTCCGGTATGAAGGCTATGCCAATCTGGCGATGGTAGGACTGGTCTCCGGCGGTATCTTAAATATGGCGGGAGATGCCATTCTTATGTGGGGGTTAAATCTTGGTATCCGGGGAGCGGCACTTTCCACTATGATCTCCCAGTACGTATCCTTTGGGATCCTGTTATTCTTTTTCCTGCGTGGAAAGACCCAGAGCAGCCTGGCACCGAAATATTTTACCTGGGAATTTGCGGTACATAAGAACATTCTTACAGCAGGCTTTCCCAGTATGATGCGACAGGGACTGGCCAGCGTGTCCACCATGGTGCTGAATGCACAGGCGGCAGTCTACGGGGATATTGCCATTGCCGCTATGAGCGTGGTATCCCGTATTTTCAATTTCGTATTCAGTGTGGCACTGGGTATCGGTCAGGGCTTCCAGCCGGTATCCTCCTTCAATTATGGGGCAAAAAAGTATTCCCGCGTAAGGAAAGCGTTCTGGTTCACCCTGTGCGCCAGCCTGGTAACCATGGCAGTGTTCGCAGGCGTGGTGTATGTGTTCCGCAGAGAGCTGTTGCTGGAATTCCTTACGGATATGGATGCCTATGAGATTGCATTTTATGCGTTGCGGATCCAATGTCTGACGCTTCCGTTTATTCCGGTATGTATCTGCGGCAACATGCTGTTTCAGTCCATTGGAAAAGGCGGCAGGGCGACGATCTTAGCCTCCTTCCGAAGTGGCACCATCTACATTCCGGCACTGCTGATCCTGACGGCGTTCTGGGGAATTCGGGGCATCCAGTGGTCACAGCCGGTGTCCGATATTTTATCTGCGGTTTTGTCATTGCCGGTGGCTGTGGCGTTCTTAAAGGGACTGCCGGAAGACAGTACGGAAGTATAGAGAAGAATGTGATCCCTTCGTTATAAGACGGAGGGATTTTTCAGGTACACAATGAATTAAGTACGGTTTTATCCATCCACAGAAAACTACAGCTACCTTAATCTGTAAATCCCTTGACAATAGATGAGGTGAATCATATAATATATTTAACAAATAGGTTAAATGTTAAATGATCGAATGAAAGGATGTGATTCATTTTTGGGAATACAGGATACATTGAAAGCGTTGGCAGATCCTATAAGGCGTGAAATACTAAATCTTCTGAAAAACGGTCGATTGTCGGCAGGAGAGATCTGCGAACACTTTCCGGTGACGGGGGCTTCCATATCAAGGCATCTGTCGGTGTTAAAGGAGGCAGATCTGATCCGGGACAAACGGGAAGGAAAGTTTATTTATTATGAACTGAATGCTTCCGTGCTGGAAGAAATCATGTTATGGATCACAGATTTGAAAGGGGCATCGGATAATGAAGGAAATGATACAGAAAAATAAAGGCAGGCTGATCTGCTCGGCATTTGTTATGTGCATAGGAATGATATTGGGATATACCTGTGAGAACAGTCTGTGGGTAAACGGCACTTTTGCAGTGACTTATGTGGTAGCAATGGCAGTAACTTTTTACGACAACAGAAACAGGCAGCAGAGTGATAAGGTCATAAGAATGGTTACGTGGATCGTGCCGGGAATGACATTGCTCTATAACGGCATCGCCAGATGGATCGATATGGGTGTAACGAAAGAGAATCTGCTCATGGCAATTTTGTATGTCGGAATGGGATTGCTATTTGTTATTGTGGGCAATTATCTGCCCAAGGTGAAACCGAACCGCACCATCGGCATCCGCGTCGTATGGACATTGCAGGATGAGGAGAACTGGAATGCCACGCACCGCTTCAGTGGAAAAATATGGGTGGCAGCAGGACTGTTGAGTATGAGCTGTGGACTGTTCAGTGACAGCATGGCTGCATTATTTTTGTTTATTGTCGCTATCACGGCAGCAGCTTTTGGCAGCATCCTGTATTCTTATCTCTATTATAGAAAGAAGTTGCGCACCGGAAAAGGGCTGGCAGTACACTACAACCATAAAGTGGTTGCGGTCTATGTCTTTATAATGCTCGCGTGTGTGCTATTTACGGTATGGACGTTATATACGGGAAAAATCGAGATCTGTTATGGAGAAAATGAATTTACTGTTCAGGCGGAGGGCTGGCAGGATTACACAGTGAAATATGACGCTATCGAAAGCATTGCTTACGAAGAGAATATGTTCCGGGATACGAATACAATCCGGACGAACGGTTTTGGCAACCTGAAATATTCCATGGGACATTTTCGCGATGAAATCCACGCAGATTACATCCGCTATACTCATAACGACTGTGATACTTATGTAGTCATGGAAGTAGAGGGGAGCACCGTTATTCTAAACGGTGCAGATGATGCGCAGACCCGGAAGATCTACAATAATATCAAGGACAGGATGGGTAAATAATACTTATACATGAGATAATATTTCATTTATATCATAATACGATATTGCAGAAATGAAGTTTTATTTGTGGTGTATTTGGTTGTTTAAAGTATAATTTAATGATAAGCTATTCGTATATTAATAATTATTTTGAATGAGATAAGGCAGGGGTAAAATAAGGGAAGGAGAGCCAGCGTGCGATGATGGATGAAAAAATCAAAAATTTCAGTGAACTGGAGTTTGCTGTATTCTGCATTGAAAATGTAGCGGCAAAGTTGGGCGTGGATGCAGAACGTGTCTATCAAGCATTTACTGAACAGAGTGACATTCTGAACGGTTATATCGTGCCGGAATATGAAGTGTTGCATACCCAGAGCCGGGAATATATCGTTAATGACCTCCTTGATGTGATGAAAGAAAGGGGAGTGGAAGTATGATCCTCTATCATGGTTCCTTTTTAGAGATTGCAAAGCCGGATCTGGTTCATTCCCGTTCCAATGTAGATTTCGGGCGTGGCTTCTATGTCACGCCGATATATGAACAGGCGGCGAAGTGGTGCGGAAAGTTCAAACGTCGGGGGAAAGACGGCGTTATCTCCCGGTATGGATATGATGAAAACTGGGGAAACAAACTCAAAACACTGAAATTTGATTCCTATTCCGAAGAATGGTTGGATTTCATTCTGAGTTGCCGAAGCGGAAAAGATTCAACAGATTATGACCTTGTTGTGGGTGGTGTTGCCAATGATAAGGTGTTTAATACCGTGGAGCTGTTTTTTGACGGGCTGATTGATAAAACAGAAGCTATCAACCGCCTGCGGTATGAAAAACCGAACCTGCAAATTTGTTTTCGCACAGAGAAAGCACTGAGTCTGTTGCGCTTTGAAGGGAGTGAAACGCTATGACAGCGAACCCGATTTTGCTTCAGAAAAAATATAGCCGTGTTATTGAATGTTTTGCTAAACAGCAGGGACTTTCGCTGGATGCGGCTTTGGAATTCTTTTATCATTCCCAGGTCTATCAGCTGATCCGTGAAGGTGTTTCGGATATGCACTGTATGAGTGATGAATATTTAGCAGAAGAACTGGAACAGGAATATGTTGAGAAAAATGCAGGATACCATGGAAAGTGATTTATGTATATAGTGACAGGTACATGCAGATAATAACATATAATTTATGCGAAAGGGTGGTTACAGTATGCTGAAACAGTGGATCCCGGCGGCAAAGCCGGACAAAGAGGAACTGGACAAACGACTGGATGCAGCGCAGGAGGAGCTTTTAAGACTCCAGATGCAGATCAAGGAGCATAAGCTCCCGGTGCTGGTGCTGATCGAAGGCTGGGGTGCCGCCGGCAAGGGCAGTACCATTGGCGGAATTATTAAAAATATCGATCCCAGATTCTTCAAGGTGGCTTCCATGTCCGCACCGACGGAGGAAGAGAAGCGGAAACCCTTCCTATATCGGTACTTTGTAAAAATTCCGGAAGCCGGCAAGTTCGAATTCCTGGATTCCGGCTGGATGGATGAGGTGACGAAGGGAAGACTTCGGGGCGAACTGTCGGATAAGCAGTATGCGGAGCGCATTGAGAGCATCAAACGCTTTGAAAGACAGCTGACGGACAACGGTTATCTGGTGCTGAAGCTCTTTTTCCAGATCGGGAAAAAGGAACAGAAAAAGCGTCTGGAGGAGCTGGAAGCCAGCAAAGATACCGCATGGCGTGTGGGCGAGAACGACTGGTGGCAGAACAAGCATTATGACAAATGTGAGGAAGTCTTCGACAAATACCTCACAGATACGAACGCTTCCGTAGCTCCTTGGTACATCATAGATTCCGGAGACAAAAAGTGGGCGGAATTGCAAGTGCTGGAGACATTATGCAGCGGTATCCATGTAGCCATGCAGAATGAGAGCCTTGCTGTGCCCATTTTGCAGAATGTATTCCCGCTGGTGAAGATGCCGAAGCTGTCCGAGGTGGAACTGGACAAGGAAATCTCCGAGGAAGAATACAAGAAAGAACTGCGTCATCTGCAAAAGAAGCTGAATGCCCTGCATTACCGCCTGTATCGGAAAAAGATTCCGGTAGTCATCGCCTACGAAGGCTGGGATGCCGCAGGCAAGGGCGGCAATATCAAGCGGATCGCGGGAGCACTGGATCCCAGAGGCTACGAGGTACACCCCATCGCCAGCCCGGAACCACACGAGAAAGCGAGACATTATCTCTGGCGATTCTGGACGAGACTTCCTAAGACCGGACATATTGCCATTTTTGACCGTACCTGGTACGGACGCGTCATGGTAGAACGGCTGGAAGGCTTCTGTAGTACCAACGACTGGCAACGGGCTTATAACGAGATCAACGAGTTCGAGAAGGAATTGTCCCAGTGGGGCGCGGTGATCATCAAGTTCTGGGTACAGATCGACAAGGATACCCAACTGGAACGCTTCACAGAGCGGCAGAATACCCCGGAGAAGCAGTGGAAGATCACGGACGAAGACTGGCGTAACCGCGACAAATGGGATCAGTACGAAGATGCTGTGAACGAAATGCTTCAAAAGACCAGCACGGAATATGCTCCCTGGCACATTCTGGAATCCGTAGATAAAAAATATGCCAGAATCAAAGCATTGAAGATCGTGATTGAGGAATTGGAGAAGGCACTGGGGTAAGCGCACTGGAATAAGAATAGCTGTTTCGATATAAAAAATTGACAAAACCGTCTGATAAGGACGGTTTTTGTTGCGTTATAAATGTTTTTTGTTATAATGAGACATAGTTATTTTTGGAAATTGCAAAGATACAGAAAGATATTTGGAAACAGAAGAAATCGTCAGGTGTTACGGCACAATGAGAGGAGAAATCATGGGCGAGAACCGTAAGATATATGCAGCATTATTGGGAGCAGGAACCGTGGGAAGCGGTGTGTACAAGCTGGCAGGGATGCAGGAAGAGGATATCTGCCTGAAGACAGGAGCACATCTGGAGATTAAAAAGATTCTGGTGCGCAATCCCGGAAAGGTAAGAGAAGGAATCCCACAGGAGTTGTTCACAGATAGCTGGCAGGAAATTCTGGAAGACCCCAAAATCCAGATCGTCATCGAAGTCATGGGTGGTATAGAACCGGCCAGAACTTATGTGGAAGAAGCCATGAAGGCCGGAAAGCAGGTGGTCACCGCCAACAAGGATCTGCTGGCGGAGTATGGGGATCCGCTGTTTGAGATTGCCACGGAGAATAAATGTGACTTACAGTTCGAGGCAGCTGTAGCAGGAGCCATTCCCATTATCCGACCTTTGCGTCAGAGTCTGGCGGGAAGTCAATTGACGGAGATCATGGGAATCGTCAATGGTACCACCAACTATATTTTGACCAAAATGTCCGAGGAAGGTATGGACTATCAGGAAGCTCTGGATATGGCTACAAGACTGGGTTATGCGGAGGCAGATCCCACAGCGGATGTGGAAGGCTACGATGCGGGACGCAAGATCGCCATTATGGCATCCATCGCTTTTAGTTCCCGCGTGACGTTTCCTCAGGTTTATACGGAAGGTATCACGAAGATCACTGCGGAGGATATACGGTATGCAAAAGAATTCGGCTATGTGATCAAACTGCTGGGTATTACAAAGCTTACAGGTAAAGGAATTGAAGTAAAAGTACATCCCACACTAATCCCGGACAGCCATCCTCTTGCCACAGTCAGAGATTCCTTCAATGCCGTATTTGTTCATGGTCAGGCTTGTGATGATGCCATGTTCATGGGACGGGGCGCCGGACAGATGCCTACCGCCAGTGCGGTACTGGGAGATGTTATTGATGTGATGCGTAATATTATCCATGGAAGCTGCGGCAAGATTGGCAGCGACAGCCATAAGAAGCTTCCTGTACTGGATGTAGAGGATACGAAGAGCCGATTCTTTCTACGCTTACAGGTGGAGAATCGTGCCGGAGCCCTGGCAAATATCGCAGGAGTTCTTGGCAACAACGATGTCAGCATCGCCCAGATGGTACAGAAGCGCAGCCACGACGGCATTGCCGAGATCGTGGTCATCACCGATCTCGTAAAAGAGAGACATTTTAATGATGCCATCCGTATCATGGAGGGAATGTCCGTCGTGAGGGAAATCTCCGGCATTATCCGTGTGTACTAAAAGTATGGTAAATTGAGAGTTAGTTGAATACATTGGCAAAATCCACGAACTCCCGGAGCATGCGATA
>OGXQ01001625.1_pt1 | contig 16714 bp, 9 predicted proteins | sample 1576291 | NCBI WGS metagenome assembly OGXQ01 (sample SAMEA3541575, study PRJEB24748) | human gut metagenome | biome: human gut; feature: human-associated habitat; material: faeces | place: China | collected 2012 | reverse complement strand
TCATCGAAAAAACAGGAAAATATGCTTGTGAAAGACTTGACAAGACGAGGATGAACTCCTTCTTCGTCATTTTTTCAACCACATAAGTGTTGTCCAACGGTGTTCCGTCGGTATACGTTCCCGAAAGCACCTGTCCGGCCTCCGGCGCGGCGCTGATGGTGTAGGTCCCGGTATATTTAGCGTAGCCGAACGTCTTGATGCTCTGGTAGAGGGTGAACGTCCCGTCCTCGCCGAGCTGCAGGTAGACCGTGCCGGCCAAGGCATCGCCGCCTTTCCACTCTGTCAGCACCCAGCCGTCGTAGTTCGACTCGTCCTCACCGCCTTTATCGCTACTGCCGCAACCGCCGGCCAGCAGGGCCACAACGACGGCAGTTAAAATTTTCAGTCCGATTTTCATAGATACGGCCGCCCTGTTCCTGGTTTTCCGCAGGGACGGATTTACAAATATAGGAATTGGAATCCGAAAACCAAAGCCGGGCCGCAAAAATTCCCCGGCGGCATAGAACCGGCGATCCGTTGGCATAAAAAATGCACGTTCCGAACTACGGCTTTTCCCCGGATTAAAATTATGAAACTGCGTCTCGGCCTGATACTTTCGCTCTTCGTAGCATCGGCAGTCATCCTCGTCTGGCTGTACTACGCGGCAACGCGCGAACCCCGGACACCAAAAAGTTCGCCGTGGACCGAAACGCTCGCAGACCTCGACGCCTGCTGCCGCCGCAAACACGTCAAATCGGCGCAGTACGACCATTTTGCAAACATTGCCGCCGCCGAGGAGCGCCGCGAAGCCGAACGGCTGTTCCGGGCCATGGCCTTCTCCCAACGCCTGCAGGAAAACAACTGTGCGACAGCGATCGTACATCTCGGAGGGCACTATGCACCTCCGGGCAAAATCGTCATCTTCGGGGGTACGACCGACGGCAACCTCGACCGGAGTATTGATTACGAACTCAAAAGCTACGGCGAGCGCCGCGGGGCGGACATCCGCCGTGCGATGGAGCGCGGCAACCGTTACGTGGCGCGGGTGCTGACCTGGGCATCGGCCGGCGACCGGCACAACATCGTCCTGCTGGAACGCTGCCGCCAACATGCCGCCAACTATTCGGACACATGCCGGTTCGCCGTCTGCCCGCTCTGCGGCAACCTCTATTCGTCGGAGTACGTCGACTATTACTGTCCCCACTGCCTGACGGACGGCGGAAAGTTCGTTTGGTTCGAATAGCCCGCCCGCCCCTGACCCCGTAAACAGCGCACGGCCCGAAAGACACCGTCGGCCTTTCGGGGTGCGCCGCAAAACGGTTCGTCCGGGCCACTCACTCCCCGATCTGCGCGTCGCAGCGCTGCGAAAAGCGGCCTTACACGCCCGCGTGTACGGAATTATCCCTATTTCGCACCATATTATCTTGCAGAAAGCGCGGCATTGGTTATTTTTGCAATAACCCAAATCAGCCATGAACCGAACTTTTCGTCGCATTGCTTTATTCCTGTTTCCGCTCTTCGTCTCATTCCTGCCGGGCCGTACCGAATCGGCGAACGCCACCGTCTACCACAACCTGCGCAACTATACGGTGGACGACGGCCTGTCGTCCAATCACGTCTACGGCATCGTGCAGGACTCGGTGGGGTTCATCTGGTTCGGGACCGACAACGGACTGTGCCGTTTCGACGGCCACGAGTTCCGCAGCTACACCCATGCCGACGGCGACCGGTCGAGCATTTCGAGCAACAACATCCGCCGGATGACGCTCGACAGCCGTGGGCAGATCTGGCTTGCACTCGACAACGGCGTGGACATCTATACGCCCGCAACCGACCGGTTCCGGCATTTCGACGCCAGGACCGCTGACGGGACATCCGTTACGGGACAGACGACCGAAGTCATCGAGGACCGGGGGGGGGAGATCTGGATCGCGACCGTCAATTCGGGGCTTTTCCGCTGGAACCCCGAAACGAACCGGCTCACAGTCTACCGCCATCTTCCCGATGACGACACTTCCATCGCGCAAGACTATATTTCGACCATTTACGAGAGCAAAGACGGGACTATCTGGATCGGAACCTACAGCGAAGGGCTTTGCGCATTCTCCAAACAAACGGAACGCTTCACCCGTTACCGGAAAGAGACCGACGGGCGGAACGGCATCTCGGACAACTCGATCGACGCCATCACGGAAGACTCGTACGGCACGCTGTGGCTCGGGACGGTGAGTTCCGGTCTCGACCGCTTCGAGCGAAGCACGGGTCGTTTCACCAATTACGACGACCGCAGCGGGGAACGCCGCCTGCAGCGCATCCACTACCTGAAGGAACGGGCGCCGGGCGAACTGCTCGTCTGCGCAAACAGCGGGGCCACGCTCTATCGCGTCTCCGAATCGGGGTTGCGTCCCGTGGAAGAGGCCGAAGCGCCCTTCACGCGCACCAAATGCTGGAACGTCTTCTCCTTCCTGTACGACCGCGAAGGAAATTTCTGGTTCGGGTCGTGTTACGAAGGCGTAGAGTTTCATCCCGCCCGTAGCAACTTTACCTGCTACGCTACGCGCGAGAACGACAACTCCGACCGAAGCAAGGTCGTCAGCGCGGTCTGCGAAATAAAAGAAGGACATTACCTGCTGGGAACCGAAAACAACGGCATCCTGCTCTTCGACAAGCACGACGGCACGATCGTTCCGTACCGCACGGCCCAAAACGTCGGGACCGCCATCTACAACGTCTTTTCACTGCTCGTCGACGAACAAACGCTCTGGATCGCCGCCTTCCAACGGGGCATCGAAGCCATGGATATGAAAAGCCGAGCAGTGAAATCCTATCTTTCCGACCCCTCGGATCCCAGTTCGCGCGTCTTCGTCCTCTGCCAGAGCAGCAGCGGCCGTATCTGGGCCGGGACCTCGGTAGGTCTCTATTATTACGACCGGCTCGGCGACCGTTTCGTGGCGCGCGAGCCCGGCGTGCGGATTTCGGACATCACGGAGGACCATGCCGGACGCCTCTGGATCGCGACGAACGAAGACGGACTCTACGCCTATGACGCCCGCACCGATCGCTTGCGGCACTACCGGTACGATCCCGACGATGCCTCGACCATCAGCCGCAATGCGGTCAACACGCTCGCCGTCGACCGCGCAAACCGGCTGTGGATCGGAACCAACGGTTACGGGCTATGCAGTTACGACGAAAAAGACGGCAGCTTCGTCCGCTACGAGACCCTGTCCCTGCCCAGTAAGATCATCCAGCGGATCATCCCCGAAAACGACCGTCTCTGGATCACGACGGACCGGGGACTGGTCGTCTTTTATCCCGAGACCGGACAACTGAAACGCTATTCGCGCGCCGACGGGCTCCACACCGAACAATTCATGTCCAATTCGGGAATCCTCTCTTCCGACGGACGCATCGTGCTGGGCACGACCGACGGCATCTGTTCGTTCACCCCGCCCCATGACATCGTGGGCGACTGGAGCCTCTATCCGGCCATAATCACCCGGTTTTCGTTAGACGGCCAACCCGTAACCCATACGGAGGGCTATGAATCGCCGCTTTCAGTTCCCATCGAACATACCCGGAAGATCACGCTGTCGCACCGCCAGACCTCGGTGGGGTTCCGCTTCGTGTCACCGACCTATCTCTTCCCGGGAGATTGCCGCTACCGTTACCGGCTCGACGGACTCGACGACCACTGGTCCATGACCGACAGCCGGAACGCTTCGGTCAACTACAACAACCTGCACCCCGGGGAGTATTGCTTCCGGGTACAGGTCGGTAACGGCGACATGCAATGGAACCCCGACGAGACCAAACTCAGGATCCGCATCCGGCCGTCATTTTTCCGGTCGAAAGGCGCTTTGGCGGGCTATGCCGTACTTGCGCTCCTCGCAGCGGCCGCCGGCCTGCGCTACCTGATGCGGCGCACCGAACAGCAGCAGCGGGAGAAGATCGATCAGATCAAACGCGAAAACGAACGGAATCTCTACGAGCAGCGGATCAGTTTTTTCACCAATATCACCCACGAAATCCGCACCCCGCTAAGCCTGATCATCGGTCCGCTGGAGCAGGTGATGAAGTCGCGACGGATTTCCGACGAGGACGGGGAGTATCTGGCCGTCATCAAGCAGAATTACCACCGGCTCCATTCGCTGGTCAACCAACTGCTCGATTTCCGGAAGATCGACTCGAACAGATACAAGCTCCGCTACGACATCTGCGATGTCGGGCAACTCGTCCGGGAGCAGTTGGCCATGTTCGGACCCACGGCACAGCAACGGCGCATCCGTCTGATCGAGGAGATCCCCGACCGCTTGATGCAGATCACCGACCGGGAGGCGCTGACCAAGATCGTGAGCAACCTGTTGTCCAACGCCCTGCGTTTTGCTGACGGGGAAATCCACATCCGCATCGGCCGCAGGGACAACGGTCTCACGGTAGAGGTATGGGACGACGGTCCCGGCATCCCGCCCGAGGAGCGCGAAAAGGTTTTCGACGCCTTCTACCAGGCCCGGAACAACGGATTCGCATCCGGCGTCGGAATCGGCCTGCACCTGTGCCGGTTCTTTATCCGCCTGATGGGAGGCACGATCGCCGCGGCGGAACGTCCGGACGGAAAGCCCGGGGCCCTGCTGACGGCATTCATCCCCGAACCTGCGGGCGAAAGGGCGAAGATTCCCGCAAAAACGCCGCTCAATGCAGAAGCCGTCGAGCAACCGCTGCCGCAAAAAGAGACCCGTCCGGAAGCGGCTGTACAACAGACTGCCGACGCGACGGTCAGGACCCATACGGTGATGGTCGTGGATGACGACAGCAACATCCTCGATTTCCTAGTCAAGATGCTCGGAAGCGACTATTTCGTCATCTCGACGAACAGCGGCAGCCAGGCGCTCAACCTGCTCCGGAGCAACGATCCCGACCTGATCGTAAGCGACATCATGATGGCCGACATCGACGGAATCGAACTCTGCCGGCGCATCAAGAACGACATCTCCACGAGCCACATTCCCGTGATCCTGCTCACGGCACGGACCGGTGTAAGTTCCAAGATCGAGGGACTCGAATGCGGCGCCGACGCCTATATCGAAAAGCCCTTCTCACCCGACCAGCTCAAAGCGCAGATTTCCAGTTTGCTCCATACGCGCGACGAGATACGGCGTCTCTATGCGGGCAAATTCATGACCGAGTTCGAGCCGGTTTCACAGCACAACCGGCTCGACGAGGAGTTCATCCTCAAATGCCGCGACGTGATCATCGCCCACATGCGGGACCCGGACCTGTCGGTGGGACTCCTCGCCCGCGAACTGGCGATGGGCCGCACGCTGATCTTCCGGAAGCTGAAAGCCGTCACGGGCATGACGCCGAACGACTTCATGAAACTCATCCGCCTGAAAGAGGCGAAACACATGATCATCGAAGGCCGATACCGCATCACCGAAATCGGGTTCCTCACCGGTTTCAGTTCGTCGTCCTATTTCGCCAAATGCTTCGCCAAGCAGTTCGGAATCCTGCCGACCGAATTCCTCGAAAAACAGGGAGCTGAAACACAGGCGCCGGAGGAAGAATAAGCCCTTTTCCGGCATCCGGAGCCTCCGGGCCGATTTTGTCGTAAAAGTGAACGATATTTTTCAACGCAGAAGCCCCGATTCGGTAATTTTACATTGAATCCGGTCCGGCCGCCTGGCCGGGTCGACAATGCGGAATCAACCAACCAACCCAAAATTACCCATTATGAAGCATTACCTACTTTTATTGCTGGCTTCCCTGGCCATGCTGACGGGATGCGAAAAAGACGACGATCCCACGTCCGTTTCGCTCCGAAGTATCACGCGTGAAAAATTCGACTACAAGGGCGGCCTCGCCAGTGCCGTCGTGGATGCCGGCGGAAGGAATATAACCGCGGAATCGAGCGAAACGTGGTGCCGCACCGCAGTCATCGGTTCTACCGTCAACCTCAACGTTCTGGCGTATACGGGCGATCGGGAGCGCACGGCCACCGTTACCGTAAAGGCCGAAGGACTCGCCCCGCTGCTGATCAGCGTCGTTCAGGATAAATTCAGGGGACTCGTCGTTACGCCCACGACGCTCATCTTCTCCGACACGGACCGCACGCTTTCCGCAGCGGTAACCTGCTCCGGAACCTATGAAGTAAAACTCACCGAGAACCCGAACGACGCCTTCTCGTTCTCGAAGAGCGAGGACGGCACGAGCATCAGCTTCACGTCGAACAAAGCGTCGAGCCGCGTCGAGGTGAAGGGCCGCGCGGAGCTCACACCCGAGGAAGGTGAGCCGGTGATCATCACGCTCATACAGCCCAAAAAGAGCACCTACGACTTCCTGCTCGGCACGTGGAACGTAACCAAAACCGACATTCTGGCCGGAAGCATCCAGAATCTCTCGTCGATCACGTTCACCGTCAGGGAAAATCAATATTCGTACAAGGTTACCATCAATGATCCCGCACTCAAGGATTATCCGTTCACGGCGGAGTTCGCCGACGGCAAGGTGGTCATTCAGACCGGCCAGGAACTGGGCTCCTCGGGAACGAAGTTTTACACCCTCCATTTCAACGGGCCGCAGAACGGCCAGGGCAACTACATCTGGTCGCAGGCGGGCGTGGTCGCCTGGGCGGCGGAGCCCGTCTTCGACGAAAGCGCGGGCACGATCCAGCTCGTGTTCGGCGACAACGGCCAGGGCAACGGCAAGGTGGCCAAAACGCTCTGCTTCTGGGAGAACAACGACAGATATTGGAGCTTCACCGGACAACTCTGCCTGACCAACGCGCTGGAACTTTCCAAAAACTACTAACCTATCACCCGATGCAACGGGCGGGCCGCGACCTTCGCCGGCCGCGGTCCCGCCTGTGCACCGGAACCAAGAACCTCAATGACTGACCTATGAAAAAACTGACCATACTCATCCTGCTCGCCATAGCGGTAATGTGCCGGGCCTCGGCGCAGAACCGCGTGGTAACAGGCAAAGTATCCGAAGAGGACGGCACACCGCTGACAGGCGCCGTCGTCCAGGTCGTCGGCACGAACAATGCCGCCACGGCAGCGATCGACGGACTCTATACGCTCAAAAATGTTCCCGCCGGGGCCGTGCTGCGGGTATCCTTCCTGGGATACGACCCGGTCGAGAAGAAGGTCGACGCCGACCGCATGGACTTCGTGCTCAAAGCGAGCGCGCAGGAGATCGCATCGGTCGTAGTAACCGGTATGCAGAAGATGGACAAGCGTATCTTTACCGGAGCCACCGACCAGCTCCTGGCCTCGGATGTCAAACTGGACGGCATCAGCGAAATCAGCCGCGGTCTCGAAGGCCGCTCGGCCGGCGTGTCGGTGCAGAATGTCTCCGGAACCTTCGGCGCCGCACCCAAAATCCGCATCCGCGGCGCCACGTCGATCTTCGGCGACTCCAAGCCGCTATGGGTGGTCGACGGCGTGATCATGGAGGACGTGATCAACGTCGACGCCAACTCCCTGTCGTCGGGCGACGCTACGACGCTCATCAGCTCGGCCATCGCCGGACTCAACGCCGACGACATCGAGAGTTTCCAGATTCTCAAGGACGGCTCGGCGACCTCGATCTACGGCGCCCGCGCCATGGCCGGCGTCATCGTCATCACCACGAAGAAAGGCACGCCCGGCGTTACGAAGGTCAGCTACACCGGCGAATTCACGATGCGCATGACGCCCAGCTACTCGAACTTCAACATCATGAACTCGCAGGAGCAGATGGCCGTTTACCAGGAGATGTACGACAAAGGCTGGCTCAACTACGCCAACACCGTGTACCGCTCCGAGAGCGGCGTCTACGGCAAGTTGTCGCAACTGATCAACACCTACGATCCCGCCACGGGGCAGTTCGCCGTGCTGAACACCCCCGAAGGGCGCAACGCCTACCTGCGGCAGGCCGAATTCCGCAACACCGACTGGTTTAAGGAACTTTTCCGCAACAGCATCCAGCACAGCCATTCGGCCAGTATCTCCTCGGGCGGTGAAAAGGGTTCGTATTACGCCTCTGTCGGCGCGATGGTCGATCCGGGATGGAGCATCCAGAGCAAGGTGAACCGCTACACGCTTCTGGTCAACACCACGCAGCACATCCTCAAAGACAAACTGACGCTGAACCTCATCGGCAACGCCTCGTACCGCGAACAGCGTGCGCCTGGATCGCTCTCGTCGGAGGTAGACGCCGTGTTCGGGACCGTCAAGCGCGACTTCGACATCAACCCCTACTCCTACGCACTGCGTTCGTCGCGCACACTCGACCCCGACGAGTTCTACACCCGCAACTACACGCCGTTCAACATCAAGGACGAGTTGTCGAAGAACTACATGGACCTGAACGTGAGCGACGTGAAATTCCAGGCCGAGCTCAAATGGAAAATCACGCCGAAAGTCGAAGTTTCGGCTCTCGGGGCGATCAAGTACCAGGCTTCGAGCACCGAACACCACATCGAGGACGGTTCGAACCAGGCGCAGGCCTACCGCTCGATGGCCACCTCGATCATCCAGAACAACAACCCTTATCTCTACGACAACCCCGACGCCCCGAACCGCGATAAATACTCGATCCTGCCCCAGGGCGGCATCTACAAACGGAGCGACTTCCGCGCCAAGAGCCGCGATTTCCGCGCTTCGATCAGCTACAACGACACGTTCGACGACAAGCACATCCTGAACTTGTTCGGCATCGTGGAGATCAACGCCATCGACCGCCGCGCCACCTCGTTCCAGGGCTGGGGCCTGCAATACGACATGGGTGAAACCCCGTTCTATATCCTCGACCTGTTCAAGAAGCAGTTGGAGGAGAACACCCAGTATTACAGCCTGTCCAACACGCGGGAGCGCAACGCCGCCTTCGCCGGCACGTTCTCCTACTCCTACGACTACCGCTACACGATCAATGGTACGCTCCGTTACGAGGGTTCCAACCGGCTGGGCCGCTCGCGCAAGGCGCGCTGGCTGCCGACCTGGAACATAGCCGGCAAATGGAGCGTCGATCAGGAGTCGTTCTTCGAACCGCTTCGTCCGGCCTTTTCCAGCCTCGCTTTGCGCCTCTCCTACAGTCTCACGGCCGACCGGGGACCCACATGGGTCAACAACTCCACGGCCACGATCTACCCGCTGAACCCGTGGCGCGGAGCGACCGAAATCCGGGAACCGGCGCTGAGCATCTCGGCTCCCGAGAACTCGGAACTGACCTATGAAAAGAAACACGAGCTGAACGTCGGCCTCGACATGGGATTCCTCGACGATCGCATCACCCTTTCGATGGACGCCTACCGGCGCAACAACTTCGACCTGATCGGCAACGTCGTAACGATGGGCCTGGGCGGCGCCGTGGACAAGCAGGGCAACGTTGCGGAGATGAAATCGCAGGGCGTGGAACTTTCGCTCTTCACGCGCAACATCGAACGCAAGGACTTCAAGTGGCAGACCAACTTCATCTTCGCCTGGATGGACAACGAGGTTACCAAACTCAAAACCTCGACGCGCATGATCGACTACATCACCGGCACGGGCTATTCGATGGAGGGGACACCGCGCGGCTCGCTCTTCTCGCTGAAATTCAAGGGTCTTAACGAGATGGGCATCCCGACGTTCCTCGCTGCCGACGGCAGCATCACCTCGACGAACATCCAGTTCCAGGAAACGATGAACATGAGCAACCTCGTCTACGAAGGTCCGGTCGATCCCACCATCACGGGCAGTCTGGGCAACATCTTCAAGTACAAGGGATTCACGCTCAATGTTTTCATGACCTACTCCTTCGGGAACGTCGTCCGTCTCGATCCGATCTTCTCGAACAGCTATTCCGACCTGACGGCTATGCCCCGGGAATTCGCCAACCGCTACCTCAATCCCGGCGACGAACGGCGGACCAATGTTCCGGTCATCGCCAGCACGCGGCAAAACAACGACATCCCCAACCTCTACGTCGCGTACAGCGCCTACAACTATTCCGATGTCCGGGTCGCCAAGGGCGATTTCATCCGCATGAAGGAGATTTCGCTCTCGTACGACTTCCCGCAGTCGATCACTTCGAAGCTGCGCATGAGCGGTCTGTCGCTCAAGTTCCAGGCAACCAACCCGTTCCTGATCTATTCGGACAAGAAACTGCAAGGCCAGGACCCCGAATTCTTCAACACAGGCGGCGTTGCAGTGCCGATGCCCAAACAGTTCACCCTGACGCTCCGCGTCAGCTTCTAAATCCGCTCCGCCATGAAAATTAAACAACTGATATCACGCATAATGTTTCTCAGCATCGGTTCGCTCACACTCGTTGCCTGCAACGATTTCCTCGACGAACTGCCCGACAACCGAACCGAACTCGACACGCCGGACAAAATCAACCGGCTGCTCGTGTCGGCCTACCCCTCGCGCAGTTTCACCCGCATGTGCGAAATCGCATCGGACAACTGCGACGACATGGGGGCAGGCAACCCCAACACCAGCCGGCTGCTGGAACACAACAGCTACTGGATGGACATGAACGAGGCCGAAAATGACAGCAACAAGAACACCTGGCAGGCCTATTACTCCGCGATCGCCGCGGCCAACACCGCCTTGGAAGCGATCGAGAAACAGGGTACGCCCAAAGAACTGCTTCCGGCCAAAGCCGAAGCCCTGCTCTGCCGGGCCTATTCGCACTTCTGCCTCACGATGCTCTACTGCCTCCCCTACCATCCCGAGAAGAGCGGCGAATACCTGGGAATCCCCTACATGGAGGCTCCCGAAACGACGCTTAACCCGGTTTACCACCGGGATGATCTCAAAAAGGTATACGAGAAGATCGACCGCGACATCGAAGAGGCGCTGCCCCTGATCAACGATGCCAACTACTCGGTTCCGAAATACCACTTCAACCGCAGCGCCGCCTATGCTTTCGCCACCAGGTTCAACCTCTACTACCTGAAGTGGGGGAAGGTGGTCAAATATGCTTCCGAGGTCCTCGGCAGCGATCCCTCGACCGTGATGCGCGACTGGTCAGCAGTCAAGCAACTGGCCTGGGACGGCTCGGTCCGCACGCTCGACTACATCAGCGTCGGACATTCGTTCAACCTGCTGATGATTCCCATGGTGACCGGCAACGGATCGCTTTTCAACGCCTGGAGCAGTTCCGGCGCACGCTTCACCCACAACTACCGCATCGCCAAGAAGGAGACCTATCGCGCGAAGCGGCCGATGGGCGGTCCGTGGGACCAATGGAAGGACAACTGCATCGAAAAGGTCTACCAGCACCCGCCCTTCATCTGGCAGGGCAACGACCACAACAAGATCTACATGCCCAAATGGCCGAACCAGTGGGAGGTAACCGACCCGGTAACCGGCGTGGGAATCGGCCGCTCGACGATGGTGGCGTTCACGACCAACGAAACGGTGCTGAGCCGCGCCGAGGCCTACATCCACCTCAAGGAGTACGACAAGGCTGTCGCCGACCTCAATGCCTGGATCGGTTCGTTCTACCTGGTCGGACAGAACGATATCGAACCGCTGACCCGCGAACGCATCGCCGAGGTCTACGGCGATCCTTCGTCGGACCGTTACATCGCTGAGTACACGCCCCTGGAACCGACATCGCGCAAGCCGCTCCATCCCCACGGCTTTCCGGTCGAGGCCGGCGAACAGGAGTACATGCTGCAATGCGCGCTCTTCTGCCGCCGCATCGAAACCATCGCCGACGGACTGCGCTGGAGCGACATCAAACGCTACGGCATCGTGATCGACCGCTTCGACGACTCGGCTTACAACGACGACAACACGACCGGGTTCACGGTTGCGGCCACGCTCGGCGAGAAAGACCTTCGCCGCGCCCTCCAACTGCCCCAGGAGGTCATCACGGCCGGATTGGAGGCGAATCCCCGCAACGAGAACCGTCCCGACCATCCATTCTGTCAGTAACCATCCGCCAAACATCCATATTGAATATGAAACCGACAATCATACCGCTGTTCCTGCTCCTGCTCGCCGCAGGCGCGACGACCTCGTGCGACAAGGACGAACCGGACGGAAAAAGCATATTCGTCGATCCCACCGAGGAAAAGACCGAATTCGACTTCTGGCTCGACCGGCACTACACGGAGCCCTACAACATCCGCTTCGAATACCGCATGCCCGACCGCGAAACCCACTTCAACTACTGGGTGTCGCCGCCGCCCGTGGACAAATCGATCGAGGTGGCCAAGCTGATCAAATACTCGACGCTCGACGCCATGGCGGAGCTGATGGCCGACCGGAAGGACCCGCTGCTCTTCGCAAAAAGCTATTTTCCGCGCGTACTCTACCTGGTGGGGAGTTTCGAAATCAGCAGCACCGGAAACACGGTGCTGGCTTCGGCCGAAAACGGCCTTCAGATCAACGTCCTCGGCGTAAAATTCTTCGACCGCGAGAAGGACAGCGAACGAATCGCCGGAACAATGCTCCACGAGTTCATGCACATCCTCGACGGTACATACCCCGTGCCGAGCGACTACGACACCATCACGCAGAGCGACTACGTGGGCGACAAGTATGCCCAGAGCGGCAACGACTTCATGGAGCTGGGCTTCGTCTCGAAGTATGCGCGTTCGAGTCCCGCCGAGGATATCGCCGAAACGGGCGGACGCCTGATCAGCATGAACGACCAGGAGTGGGAGTCGATGCTCTCCTCGATCGAAAGCGCGGACGGACGCGCCAAGATCGAGAAGAAGCGCGCGATCCTCATCGCATGGCTCCGCGACGATTTCGGCGTAGACGCGGCGAAATGGAGCGACATCTACCTGCGCCGGATCTCCGAACTCGGAAACATCGACTGGACAAACCTCGAAGACTAAACTGAACCTATGAAAAAGAGAATCAACATATTGCTGCTGTTGGCCGGAGTGCTGCTCTCGGCCGCCGCATGCGACGATTCGGACGACAACTTCGGCGAATCGACCTCGGCCCGGATCGAGCAGACGCTCGAACGTTACAAATTCGCATTGCAGGCCGGAAAGACGTGGGTGATGGAGTACTTCCCCGACGAAAACCTCGGTTACGGCGGCTGGATCTACATCGTCGAATTCCAAGACGACCGCACGGTCAAAGCATGGTTCGAGGGAAGCACCTTCATCGAGGCCGATCCCCTGCGGACGGAATCGGAATACCGGATCGAATTTTCGACCGGGCCCATGCTTAAATTCGCAACCCACAACGACTACCTGCATTTCTTTTCGTTCCCCGGAGACAACGGCGCAGGTTATCAGGGATGGAAAGGCGATTACGAATTCACGTTCATGTCGCTCTCTCCGGCTTTCGACGAGATTATCCTGCGGGGTATCAAGACCGGCAATCGGATTCGCATGACGCCGCTTTCGGGGCAATACTCCCCGGAGAGCTATCTCGAAGCCATCCGCAACAGTCAGTTGGCGATCAACGAGACCGAGTTCAAGGTAACGGCCAACGGCGAACAGATCGGAACCCTCACGCGGCCCAATGCAACGCTCACGACCAACTTCCGGCAGTACGCCGCCAGCAAGGTCTGGACGCTCCGCTACGACTATCGTCGTCAGGCCTCCGACGAGTACGGCCGGGGGAAGGTGGACGAATCGGGAAATCCGGTCTACGAAACGGTCGAAGCCAGCGATCCGGTCAGCGTCATCTATCTGCCGGACAACGTCATGCAGATTTACGCCCCCTACACGTTCCGGGGCGAGGCGCTCGGTCTCCCGGGCCAGACGATGCAAACCTTCAAATGGCAGCTGGGACCCACCTCGGCATCAGACTGTTACGTATGTACCGACTCATTCCTCGACATCAAACTGATTCCGTAATCCGTAAGAAACATTCATTCGGTCCGGATGCCGCCCGCCGGCTCCGGACTTTTTTCCTTTGAAAACCGATGAAACACTTCTCTCTCCTTCCGGCGCTTCTCCTGCTGACGGCCTGCGCCGGGGAACCGGAGTCCGGCGCCGCTCCCGGCGGTGGACAAATCCAAACACAGGAACTTTACGTACCCGGCGTATTCCGGATCAAACTGCGCGGAACAGCCGCAGAACTCGACACCCGCGCCTTCACCCGCAGCGGCAGCGGCTCGGGAATCGCGGCGTTCGACGCCGCGGCCACCCGCGCCGGAGCGACCGCCGTACAGCGCGTCTTTTCCGACGGCGACCGTTTCCGCGAACGCCGCCGCAGGACCGGACTTCATCTGTGGTACGATGTTCGTTTCTCCGGGACGATCTCCGTCGGGGAAGCCATGGAGCGCTTCGGCCGGGTGGACGAAGTCGAGTGCATCGAACCCGTCCCGCGCATGGTTCCCGCCGGTGCTGCGGTCGTACAAATCAGTTCCGGACCGCTCGGCGCCGCAGGTCCGGGCAATGCCGCCGGCTCCGGATTCAACGACCCGCTGCTGGTCAATCAGTGGCTCTACCGCCGGGAGGGTTCCGCCGTCGGATCGACGGCTGTGGCCGACCTCAACATCTTCCCGGCATGGAGCGTCAGCACCGGACACAAAGATGTAATCGTCGCCGTGGTGGACGGCGGCATCGACTACACGCATCCCGACCTGGCGGCAAACATCTGGCACGACGAACAGGGCGCTTGCGGCTACAATTTCTGCCGCCATAACACGGAAATCACCCCCAGCAGCCACGGCACGCATGTCGCAGGCACGATCGGAGCCGTCAACAACAACGGAATCGGCGTCTGCGGCATCGCGGGCGGCGACGGAACGCCCGGAAGCGGCGTGCGCCTGATGAGCTGCCAGATTTTCGACGAGCCGGGGCGCGACGCCGCGACGATCGAGGAAATCATGACCTGGACGGCCGACCACGGAGCCGTCATCAGTCAGAACAGTTGGACCTACGTTCCCGGCCTCGCGGACCTGTCGCAGTCGGGCAAAGCGGCCATCGACTACTTCATCGAATACGCCGGATGCGACGAGGACGGCAACCAAACGGGTCCCATGAAGGGCGGCATCGTCATTTTCGCGGCGGGCAACGACGGCATCTCCGACCCGGTGTTCCCGGGAGCCTACGAGAAAGTGGTGGCCGTGGCGTCGCTGGGCATCGACGGCCGTAAGGTCACAGGGTCCAACTACGGCCCGTGGATCGACCTCGCGGCTCTGGGCGGCCATGCCACAGGCGACGAACGGTTCCGCGTTTTCAGCACCACGCTTAACGGCAGCTACGGTTACTCCGCGGGGACCTCGATGGCCGCGCCGCAGGTTTCGGGCATCGTGGCTCTCGCCGTCGCCGCATTCGGTACGCAGGGGCCGGGCTTTACCAGCGAAAAACTGCGGGAAATACTCGTAAGCTCGGGACGAAAGCAATTCACAGAATCGATCAACCCCGAATATGCCGGAATGCTCGGCAACGGGCTGGTCGACGCCGAATACGTCCTTTTCCACGATGCCGAGCCGGACCCGGTCGACGAACGGACGATCGCAGCATCGGGACACCGCACCCATGCAGAATTGTCGTGGAGCGTTCCGCGATGCTACCCGGAACGTCCCGTCGCGTCGTTCGACGTTTACGCCGACACCCGGACATTTACAGCCGCCACGGTCGGCGACATTCCCGCCACGGCCGTCCGGTACACCTTTGCCTCAGCGGCGGGGCTCGGCGAGACCTTCACCTGCCGGATCGAAGGGCTGGAACCGCGGCAGGTCTACTGCCTGGCGATCGTCAGCCGAAGTCCGTCGGGGGTTCCGTCCCACCCGGTCGTCATCTCCGTCCGGACCGGCGAAAACACCGCGCCCGAAGCGACCGCAGCGATTCCGAACCTCTTCCTACAAAGCGATGACAAAGCGGGCCGAAGCATCGACCTCAGTCAGCATTTCACCGATGCCGACGCGCCGGGCGACCGGCTCACGTTCGTCGTTTCGTCCTCCGCGGAAGAGGTCGTGGAATGCCGCGTGCAGGACTCGGAACTGCTCGTCCTGCCCCGCGCCGCAGGCCGCACGACGCTGACCGTAACGGCGAAGGACCTCGACGGCGCCACGGCGACATCCAAATTCCAAGCGATCGTCGACGGCACGGGCGCCCCGATGGAACTTTTCCCCAACCCGTGCCGCGACGTGCTCAACGTACGCATTCCGGGCATCGAAGGCGATTTCCCCATCCGGCTCCACAATGCGGCGGGACAGCAGGTCCTCGCTGCGCAGGTTTCGGTCCGCGCCGGGGACAACGGCGACACGGGACGCATCAACATTTCCGGACTGACACCCGGGACCTTCACCTGCACGGTCGAGTGCAACAGCCGCAAACTCAGCAGCCACATCATCAAACGATAACCGCAAACACCATGTATACCTACCAATCGATCAAACGCCTCGCCGCGGCGCTTCTCTTCGCGATGCTCGCCGTCAAATTGTACATCTGGTGCAATTTGATTTTGCCGTTCGGCTTTTTTTCAGCAATGACGGCATCCTCAAGCGAAACAAGATAGGATTTCTGCATTTTAATGAAGTCGAGACGAACTTCCTCGGCCTTGAATTCCGTGTCGTAAACCACGACGATTAGATTACGCATGTCAAACTCCTATATGAAATTGGGCTATATATTCGGGTGTAACGTCAACCTGGTCCGAATCTACGCATTGATGCACGGTTTGCGCTCTTCCGGGCAAACATTTCGCCCGTGGGCGGGCGCGGGATCACCCGTGCTGATTTCTTATAAACGGATTCGTCTCTCCCGGCAATGTCTGCGCGAGGGCATGACCCTTGGGGCCCTTGACTGTCACGGTATTATCGTCAGAAACCGTAATTGTCA
>OGXQ01001624.1_pt1 | contig 16716 bp, 15 predicted proteins | sample 1576291 | NCBI WGS metagenome assembly OGXQ01 (sample SAMEA3541575, study PRJEB24748) | human gut metagenome | biome: human gut; feature: human-associated habitat; material: faeces | place: China | collected 2012 | reverse complement strand
AACAGAACAATTTACTTCATTTTATCAGTTAGCAATAAATGATTATTTTGGCGACCAATACCGGTCGGTTCCGCCTTTCGCTATATCTATATGTCGTGGGATTGCGAGGTTGTGGATTAATCGCGGGGGAGGGTTTCGCAGTCGTCTTTTGACGTTACTTGATCTTCTCCGAAAGCGTGGTTTCCAGATTCTTCAACGAACCGCTGAGATCGGCCTCCTTCGCGGCCTTTTGCAAATCGGACTGATCCAGGGTCGGCGAATCGATGTCGGACATCTTCGCATGAAGATCCTGAAGCTTTTCGTAATCGGCGGACCCATACTCGATATCGTTGAGATTCAGATCGGCCATCTGATCCACAATGTCCTTCTTCTTGCTGACGCTTTCCTGCATATCCGCGCCATACTCGGCATAGGACTTGACGGGAACCTTGGCCAGATCGCCGGCGTCGGCGGCACAGCTTTCGAGCGCCTTGGAAAGATCGCGATAGTACGAAGACATGTCGGCGGAGTCGAATTTCGGCAGCTTCGTGCAGGTATGCGTCATCTTCATGAGCGCGGGCATGGTCTGGGCCAGATCGTTCATGTACCTCTCGTATTTCGCACGGTCCCGCTCGAACGTCTCGTACTTCTCCTTGACGTCCTTGTCTTTTTTCACGGCCTTCATGGCAGCCAGCTTGTCGCTGTCCTGCTTGAAGGTCTTCAACTTCTTCTTGCCCTCGTCATAAGCGGAGGATGAATCGTTGTCCGTTGCGCTCGCCGCCGAGCTGAATTCCTCATTGATGGCTGTATAGCTGCTTTCCAACGCCTGCGTTTGGACCAGCGCTTCCTCGTAATCGGAACGGCTGACGCGATTCGTAAGGAAGAACACCGCTGCCAGCGCGATGACGACGACTGCGGCCACCGCGCCGATGATAATGGCGACCGGCGGCTTATTTTTGGCCGCGGCGCCGGCTTGCTGGGAAGGAAAGTTGCCGGGCATTGGCGGTTGCGGCTGACCGTATTGTTGCGATTGGGCATATTGTGGCATCGCAGGCTGTGGAACCGCCGGTTGAGACGCGGTGGGCTGGGGCATGGCGGGCTGACCGTACGGCATCGGCCGCGGCTGACCATACTGCGGCATCGGCGGCTGAGGCTGTCCATAAGGTTGCGGTTGTCCGTATTGCTGCGGCTGGCCGTATGGCATGGGTTGCGGCTGTCCGTATTGAGGCCCGCCCGGCTGTGGCTGACTGTAGTTTGGCGCCTGCGGCTGCGGAGGCTGGTTATACTGCGGTTGACCATTCTGCGGTTGACCATACGGAGGAGTGTTCGCCGTGAGAAAAGTCCTTCTTAGCCTTTTTTCTTTTTTTGAATGTCGAATCCGTGAACACGGAGGGAAACATCGACGTGTCCGTCTCTTTTGACGAGTTACAGCATAATATTTTGAGATGGAATATGCGAGCATCGTATTGCAGAATGAGTATCGTCAGACGGCATGGACGTCACCTTCCTACAATGGGAATATGAGTTTTCTACCTTACCCGCCGCCGCCCGAACCAGGGTGGTATGACGATGACGTCACGGTGATGGCGCAACCCACAGCCGAACCCGTCGACAATGCCGCCGATTCCTTGGAAACACGCGAACGGCTCGCCGCACAGAACGAATCGGACGACCACGATATGCAGGATGTTTCCGTTGCGAAGGGCGACGCTGCCGTTTCGGACGAGGACGATATCGACTGGGACGGCACCGTGCTTTCCGAAGCCTTCACCATGAAGCAGCCGAAGCACACGTACGTGCTGGACAACGAGCAGACCGGACAGCAGGTGATCGTGGATATGGGCGTGCTCCTTGGCCGCAAGCCTTCGGCCGAAGTGCCCGCCGGCGCCAAATCGGTCAAGCTGGAGGATCCGACGCGCACAATCTCACGCAACCATGCGGCGATCAGCTTCGACCAGGATGGCACGCTGTGGATAGAGGATTACGGTTCGCTCAACGGCACGTACATCATCCAAGACGATGTCGAAACCAAAGTGGAACACAAGCCGATGCAGCTGGAGGCGCCATGCACGGTGCGTATCGGCGACCAGTTCTTCCAATTCCGCAAACAGTGAGGGCGTTTGTTAGTGAAGACACGATTACGCTGACGGACTGCGTTGACGATTTGTGTTGACAGCGTCGGCGCGGACGGTTAGCGGTAAGACGATAAGGGGTTGTCACGGAGATTCCCGCGACAACCCCTTATGTTTCAAATGGTCTGATAATCGGCGTTAGCTCACTGCTGGCGCAGACGAATGGCCGCGTTGATGGCCGAATCGTTCAACTGGCCAAGCCAGGCAAGCAATTCCGGATAGATGTACGGATTGCGCGCAAGACACGGACGAAGCTCCGGCGCTTCGCTGGCGATACGGGCCATCAACATCTGATCGGTGGTGGTCATGGCCAGTTCCGCGGTGAACCCCGCGTCTGCCGGCGATTCCTGGGCCGCGGCATACTGCTGTTCGGCATACTGCTGTTCCGGTTCGTTCTGCGGCTGGCTCGATGAATAATCGGCCACTTCGGACAAATCGGCGGGATTCATGTATGGGTCGACATACTCGGTCGAAGCCTCGTTAGACGCCGCATAGGCAGCGTCCTGACCGTATTGCTGGTTCACCGGCTGTTCCGGCTGATACTGCTGCTTCTGCTGGAACTGTTCCGCCACTGCCGGCTGATACTGCTGTTCCGGCTGGACCTGTTCGGCAACCGGTTCGGCCATTGGCTGGGCCGTCGGTTCGGCAATCGGCTGCGGCTGCACGCCATTTTGCGGAACCGGCCAGCCCATCGCCACCAGCTGCTGGCGGGCGCGCTCATCGCCGAATTCGGCGACCCAACGCTTCAGACCCGGGTACGCTCGCGGATTGGCAACGACATTCGCACCGAATTCCGGATTCTCGTACGCGATTTTCGCCAGGAACACGGGATCGGCGTTCGGATCCTGCACGGCCGCCACCGCGGCATCGAAATCGACCATCATGATCTCCTTGTCTCGTGGTCTGTAACCATCTTATTGAATGACTCGTAACGTTTGCAACGTACCGTCCAGCACATCGTCGATATCCTCGTCATCGCCGATCTTGCTGACGTTCCAATCCTCGTCGCACGGCATATCGGAACGCATATCCACCACGATGACGGTGATGTTGTCGCGGCCGCCGGCGTTCAGCGCGGCATGTACCAGCATGTCCGCGGCCATCTGCGGGTCGGCGTACGCCGCCGCGATCTCGGCAAGCTGCTCACGGCCGATCTGCGCATGCAGCCCATCGGAACAGATGATGAACCGTCCGTCCGCACGCGCGGCGTACCAGTCAGGCTGGATGCCGGCAGGCGCGCCGACACATTGCGTGATGATGTTGCGCGGAATGCAACGGCTCGCCTCATCGGGCAGCATCTGCCCCGAATCGATGGCGTTCTGCCGTTCCGAATGGTCGCGGGTGATGCACGTCAGCGAATCCGCCAGCCACGCGCCATTGCCGTCGGCGCGCATATGGTACGTGCGGGAATCGCCCACATTGACGATGTAACACCGTTCGTCGGAACATATCGCGTCATCGCCGACACGCGTCGGCAGCAGCACGCCGCTGATGGTAGTGCCCGCAACGCCGCCGAGCTGCTCACCCAGACGGAGCACCTCCTGCTGGGCAAGGATCAGCGTTTCGTCAATCGCGTCAAGATCGCGCGTCGGCAGTTCGGCCAAACGCGCGAACCGTTCCGCAACATCGGAACTGGCCTGCTTGCCGCCCTTGCCGCCACCCATGCCGTCGCACACCACATACACGCCGTGGCTTGCGCAGGCGCTGTCCTGGTTGTCTTTCCTACGCAAGCCGATATTGCTGTTCAGACCGACCTCAATATGTTTGACGTTCATGAGTCCCGCCCTTTCACACCGATTTTCCGCAAGCGGATTTTCCGGAAGTGGAACATGTCCGCAAGCGATAGTTTCGCCCGCCACCTGCGGAACGTCGGCAGCGAGCCGAGCATGAACTTTCGTTCTTCGGCGATGTCATGCCAGTAGCGTTCCGCATGCTCCTGCGTGACATCGCCTCCGGAGAAGGCCGCGTAATCAGCCTCCCTGCCCAGCGCGAGCAGTGTATCGGCTTCGAAGCCCATCTGTTCGGCGATGGCCTGCGCCTGCTCGTTTCTGGTGCCTTGGACGTCAAGGCCGCTTTGCCGGGCAAGCGCCGCGACCGCCTGCCATCCGGCAGCGACGCGTTGCGATGCGCTGCCATGCCTGCGCGCCCGAGCCAGGGCGATCGCCTTGATGGCGAGCAGCAGGCCGCAGACGATGAGCACCGTCCACAGAGGGCTGCCGTAGATGGCGACTTTTCTGACGATTCTGCCGAAACGCTGCCAGAACAGGCTCGTCGGCGTCTCGTCGGCCATGCTGCCGCCAAGCGACGTTTTGCCCTTGGCTTGGTTGTCGTCACGCAGCGGATCGGTAAGCGGCACCGGAGGCTGACGCACCAAGGTCTGCGGATTGGGCGGAGTGAGATTCTGGTTCTCGTCGGGAACCTTCGTTTCCTTCGGTGTCGGGTAGAACGCCACCCATCCGTAACCGTCCAGCTTGATCTCCACCCAAGCGGTCACATCGTTGCCGGTGAATTTCGTGGTGGTGGTTTTGCCATGCTTCTCGGTGCGGCTGTCACTGATCTCGCCCTCGTCGTTCTTCGGCAGGAAGCCCAGCACCACGCGGCTCGGCAAGCCGAGACTGCGGGCCATAAGCGCCATCGCGGAAGCGTATTGCTCGCTGTCTCCAACCATCGCACTGCCGGCGAGCAGCTGGTCGATACGATAGTTGCCGTGACCGGCTCTGGATGGGTAATCGCCATTCAAACCATGGGAGAACCAGCCGGATTCCCTGAGCTTGTCGGCAAGAGCCTGCGCGGCCTCGCCGCCCTTGGACTGGCCGCCCGCAATCGCGGTGGCCAGCTTATCCACGCAATCGGGCACATCCTCCGCCTTGGGCTGGCTGATGGAGGAAGCATTCGCCTTGGCGATCTCCTTATCCGTCGGCGTCCGCGGAATGACGCCGGTTTCCGTATAGGACAATCCCGGAGAGGTGCGCGAAGGGTAGATCGCCGACATGGTGTCGGTGTTGTAGTAGAACGAATCGGCGTCCGACGATGTGGCGAACTTCACGCTGGAAGCCGCGCCGGCCATCGGCAGCCAATAGTCGCTCAAACCGTCATTGACCGTGAATTTCGCGGTGAACCGCTTGCCGGTGGCGTTGTTTGTGATGGAATCGCCCACACGATGGTAGTTGGAGGAATCCGAAGCCATGGTGGAATCGGACAGGTTCCACACATTGCCGTCGAAACGGTCCATAACCGCCAAACGCACCGTGGAACCGGCCGGCAGATCGTCGACGGTCAGCAGCACATCGTCCTTATGGTTCTTGATATACGAACGCATGCCGCTCAACGGGCTGGTGTAATCGTACGGGCTCAGCGGCGGATCATAATGGTCGCGCAGAATGGTGCGGTTTTGCCCGACCACCAAGCATCCGCCGATCGCCACAGCCGAAGCCAGCAGCACGATGACTACGGAACTGAGCCAACGGCCCAATTCCAACAGTTTCCAACGCGCGCTGACCCAAACCACCAGCACGACCGCCATAATCGTGCCGATCGCCATACGGTAGAAGCCGCTCGACGTGCCAAGCAGCGCGCAGATCGCGAGATTCGCCACGACGGGAACGACCGCGACCATCGTAAGCCGGCCATCCTCCGCAACCGCGAAGATACCGGCCAGCAGCGCGGCCCACAGGCAAATCGTCCACACGGCGAGCAGCGAGCCGTCGCCGGTGCCGGTCGGCGGGTCGATGGCCAGCAGGTATTTGAACGAGCCGAGCATCCGCATCCACCCTTGCGTCAACGTGCGCAATGTGGGAATGACATGGGCGATGGTGGTGCCATTCAGGAAGATGACCGGGCCGACCACCAGCTGCGCACACGCCATGAACAACATCTGCCACCACAGGCGCAACGCGGGAACGAGACCGGCAAGCGCCACGAGCGAGCCGATGATGGTGGCGGGGATTGCGGCGCTCGTCCAAGACAGGGCGGAGCCGTATACGTCGATGAGGTTGCTGGCTGCGGCGATGGTCAGTAGGGCGGCGACCGTGAGGCTTGCGTATTGCGCGGCGTGCGGCTGGTTGGTGTTGGGCATGGCTGGGGACTTGCCGCTGCGGGACATCCAGATGACGGAGTGGGTGGAGTCCGCCCATGAGCCGGTGCCTGTGCCGGTTGCCATGCCAGTGTTGGTGTTGGCGGAGTTGGTGCCTGTGCCGGTGAGGTTGCCGGTGAAATTGCCGGTGTTGGTGAATGTGGTGCTCATGCCAGCACCCCCATGATCATGGGGAGGTCGTTGAGGTCTCCCACGGTTGCCAAGGTGAAGTCGGAGTAGCGTTTGATGGCGCGCGGTTGGCCGGTTGCGGCTTGAAGCACCACGCAGGTTGCGGAGCGGGGGAGTGCGAGGACCATGTGTTTGATGTCGTCGATGGTTTTGAGCCTGCCGACGGTGAAGAAGTAGAAGGATGCGTCGGGGGCATGTTCGAGAGTGGTTTGCGCGAGGTTGGGATTGTCGTCGATGTCAGGGTCGATGCCGCTGCAGCCATCGAGAAATTCCGTGGCGTTGCGCGGAATGGCGTGCGTGGAACCGGCATGCGCGGTGACTGGCCGGTTCTGCTGCAGGCATTGCACGCCGATGGAGGCGTGGACGGATACGGCCAGTTCGAATTCCTGGGAATCGATGTAATCATCCGGGTTCACGCTGATGGTCAGAGCGGTGTCGGTACGGCGGGTGGCTTCGTATTGGCGGATCATAAGCGATCCGGTTTTCGCGGAGCTGAGCCAATGCACGTTGCGTACGTCATCGCCGGGCTCGTATTCGCGCAGGCCGTAGAAGTCGAGGTCGTCGTCGACGATTTCGCCGCTTGGCTGACCTTCCAAATCGCGTGGAATGCCGGCGTTCAGGGTGCTGAGCAGCACGGTCTGCGGATGAATGAACACGTTGATCTGGTCCACGAGTTTCTTTTCGTGGCGGATCAGACCGAACGGGTCGCCTTTGCGGATGGATAGCGGGCCGATGGGCAGCACCGCGCGGCTGACGGCGGTGAATTCCACAGTCGTCTGGCGTGACTGGCCTGCGGCGAGCATGGGAATGGCGAACCGTTCGTGGTTGTCTCCGATGGGCAGGTCGCCGCGCGCCGACGTGGTGGGGGTGCGGCCCGAATTGTCCACGCAGACGTCGACTTTCACCGTGTCTGACACCGTGACGCGTCTGCTGGACACGTCGATGGTGGCTTGGAACGAGGTGTTGCCAAGGGAAAGCATGACCGCCGCGGCCAGCATGACCGCGAACACCACCGCCATGGCCAGCAGCTCATGCCACCCCAGCAGGACGAACGCCACCAGCGAGGCGACGGCGAGCGCCGCCACCGCCCAGCCAAGCGGCGACACGTATGAGGTGGCCAGTCGCTTGATGCGATGTTTGAGGCGGCGTAGGGATCGTTGGATGGTCCGTCTGCGCTGCACTGTGTGCGAATGCCGCATTCCTTGACCTTTCGGATTGTGTGGTGCGTATGCCGGGGTGGATTGTGTTTCAGGCGTTGGCGCCCAGGGTCGGGGCCGGCACGTCTTCGAGGATCTGGCCGATCATCTGTTCGGGGGTGTTTCCGGCGAAGGTGGCTTCGGCGGTGAGGGTGATGCGGTGCGCGAGCACGGGTACGGCGAGGTTTTTGACGTCGTCGGGCACTACGTAGCCGCGGTTGTCGGAGGCGGCCCATACGCGCGCGCAGCGGGTCAAGGCGAGCGCGCCTCGCATGGAGGAGCCGACTTGGATGCGTTCGTTGTGGCGGGTGGCTTCCACCAGTCGCACGATGTATTCGAGGATCGCGTCGTCGAGATGCACGGTTTCGCTGATGTTGCGCATGCGCAGCACGTCTTCGCCGGTGAGCACCGGATGCACGGTGGCGGCGCGGCGCCGTGGATGATCCGCTTTTGAAAATCCATTATTACCAAAATTCTGTTCACGGAACTTCTTTAGCTTTAAATTATCTTCCGCATACTCACGCAAAGTTTTCTGTTTGCCTCCTAATATGGAACTATCCAGCACCTCACATTCCAACAGATTTTCCTTCGGAGTAATTATTGGAAGGAGCTTCTGTTCCAAAAAACCGCGATAGGCCCCCACATACTCGCACCAGCACTCCCCCTTCACCTCATAAATACGATACGTGTACTTAGACAAAGCAGTTCTAATAAAAATTTCATTCCCCATCACCTCGGCCACGGCTTCTAAGTTATAAGCCAAGTCTTTAATCTTGATAATCTTCTTTCCTGACTCATCTTCCTTGATTTCCGTAGCCCAAAAGTCGGAATGCATAAGCTGATCAAGTATATTGATCAAACTTTCTTTAATCTCAAATTGTATTCTCATAATAATTGCCCGTTGGTCAGGACTTGTTACAGGTTTCAGTTAACTTCCTTAAATATAGCAATTATACTTGAAAAATATTCACGGAAACACACTTTTAACATTAAATTATAATTAAATCTGAACTTTTGAATAAATAAAGAATATTCATCCTGCTACAATTCAATTATTTGCTGTATTTTTGCACGTTTTTAAAACAGATCACACATGGAACCATTCACCATAGATACAATCTTACCAATAGCTTCGGGAGCCTTATTCACCACGCAGGCCGTTTACTATCTGGGGCTATATAACAAACTATACACTCACAGCAGAGAAACAGCATATGCCACTGATATAAATACCCAAAATCCTCCACTGTCTGTCATCATTGTGGCAAAAGACGCAGCCCACGAATTACAAGAAAACCTCCCATTTATTTTAGAGCAGGACTATCCGGAATTCGAAGTGATTGTGATTTACGACCGCCCGGCGGATGATTGTGACAATACGTTGAAATTACTGGAAGACAAATATCCCAATCTCTATCATACCTTTATCCCCGACAGTGCACGCTACATCAGCCACAAGAAACTGGGAATAACAATGGGAATTAAAGCCAGCCGCCATGAATGGCTGGTATTTACCGAACCCGATTGCCGTCCGCAAAGCAATCAATGGCTGAAACAGATGGCACGTAATTTCACACCTGCCACCGAAATCGTTTTAGGCTACAGCAACTACGAAAAAGTACCGGGATGGTTTAATAAGAAAATCACTTTCGACACGTTGCTGAATTCTATGCGTTATCTGGGTATGGCTGTTTCCGGACATCCCTACATGGGCACAGGACGGAATATGGCTTATCGGAAAACACTGTACTACAAGCAGAAGGGATTTGCCTCCCACCTGAATCTGCAACGTGGAGAAGATGATTTGTTCATCAATGAAACAGCCCGTGCACACAATACACGAGTTGAAGCCAGCCCTGAAAGTCTGATGCGAATCGCCATGCCTAAATATAAAAGAATATGGTGTGAAGAGAAAATAAGCTATGCGGCTACCAGCCGGTTATTTCATGGAACCGCCCGTTATCTCATAGGATTTGAGACTTGCAGCAGATTCTTGTTCTATACAGCCATCATCGCCACTATAACCACCAGTATTCTTCTCCACCAATGGACTATTGCAGGCATTGCTGTTTTGCTATGGTCAGCACGCTTCACGATGCAACTGATTGTTTTCAGAAAAACCGCCAAAGTTTTTGGTGAACGGAAGTTCTGTGCACTACTCCCCTTATTCGATTTTCTGCAACCTGCATGGAATGGGGTATTCAAATTACAACGTAAATTCAGACGGAAAAATGAGTTTATGAGAAAATAAAAAGAGAATGAAACCAACTATACATTTCTTAATTTAATAATACGAATTATGATCAGATTAAATGTTTTTATCCAAGTAAACGAGAGTAACCGCAATGCTGTCTTAGAAACAGCAAAGGAATTGGTAGCGCAATCTTTAAACGACAAGGGTTGCATCGCTTATGATATCTTTGAGAGCGCGACACGGAAAGATGTCCTTATGATTTGCGAAACATGGAAAGATGCTGAGTCACTGGATGCACACGAAAAAGCTGCACATTTTATAACCTTGGTTCCTAAATTGCAAGAATTGGGCAAGATGAAATTAGAAAAATTTGAATTCTAAATCCGGCTATCCATCTTGATCCGACAAAAACAAATCAGGGCTTGTTTATACAAACCCTGATTTGTTTTTATCCGCCAAGAAAGGTTATGCAAGAAACACTTTTCCACCAATGTAATCACTGCCTGAAAAAACAGAAGAGTATCACATTATCCAGCATAACAAATTGAAACCTTTTATCGCTTTATATTCTCTAACACACCCCAAACAGCCCCTTTTTCATTGTTTTCACCCACCCATGCACATGTAATATTATTCGGTAAAACTATAAATGTAACAATTTAAAACCTTCGTTTTACAACGAAATATCACAAATATTGTTTGTTTTATATCATATTTTGCTTCAATAAGATTTAATATGTATATTATTTGCATATTAAAGACAATTATTCTACTTTTGCACCCGTTTTAAAAACAACAAAAAGTTTCAAATTGAAAGCATAAGTATGAAAATAATCTGGTCCATCCGTTCTTTCAACTTTACCAACATACCGTAAATGCGTTTGTCCAAAAGCGTGTTATAAGTAATATTGTAAAATCAGAAAAACAGTTGAATCTCATGTTTACTTTCATTTCTATAATGGCTGTCGGAGTCCTTATAGGCTATCCCTTACGCCACAAATCCCAAGTACGCAAGATCACTCCTCTCATCCATATCGTGGTCTGTCTGCTACTTTTCTTACTCGGTCTCTCTATTGGTCTTAACAGACTGATTATTGACAATCTTGGTTACTTCTGCGGCCAGGCAGCCGTCATCTCCTCATTAAGCATATTGGGCAGCATGATGGCCTCCCTTGCAGTATACCACATCTTTTTCAAAGGAAAGGGGGCAAGCGGTGAAAAGTAGTCTTGTAACTCTAGCCTTTTTCTTGTTTGGCTGCGTAGCCGGAGTCAGCTATGCGGTGGACTTCGACGTACACCAAACCTCTGTATATGTACTATATGTACTGATGCTGTTACTCGGCATTAATCTTGGAAGCAACCGCAACCTCAGGCAGTTTGTCTTATCCCTCAATTTCAGAACACTGCTTGTACCCCTTGCCACCGTAAGCGGCACTCTGCTGTTTTCCGCCATCGGAGGCTTTCTCTTGAGCCGCTGGAGTATTTTCGACTGCATGGCTGTCGGAAGCGGATTCTCCTATTATTCCGTTTCCTCCATCCTTATCACGCAGATCAAATCCCCCTCCATCGGTGTGCAGCTTGCTACCGAATTGGGGACCATCGCGCTACTATCCAATATTTTCCGGGAAATGACCGCCTTGATAGGAGCTCCCCTTTTCCGCAAATATTTCGGTTATCTGGCGCCTATCTCGGCGGCAGGCATCGGTTCTTCCGACATTTCCCTGGCAGCCATCGCACGCTGCTCCGGACCGGAAGCCGTACCCGTGGCCATCGTCCACGGCATACTGATAAACATAAGCATGCCTTTCTTCGTTTCTTTCTTCTGCAAACTGTAAGCTGAAGGAAGTGACATACTATACGTAACTTTACATTCTCTCTATAAAGAACCGGCCCTGTCACGAATTCGCAGCAGGGTTGGTTCTAACACATCCGCCCGGCTAAAGCATTTCTTCCTAACAATTAAGTCTTTTCTTTCTATCAACTACTACAGACTTTCACAACAGACTGTACAGTCCATTACATCAGACCGTACAGTCCACTATAATGGACTATACGATTCACTATAGGAGACTGTAGTACATTACCGCATAAAAAGACTTAATCATAAGGGAAAAAGACCTTAGCATTATAGGAAAAAAGGATTAATACCGGATATACGGAAAACGCAGAAAGAGAATCTTCTCATTCAAACCGAATAGATTTTGCCGGATGAATACGCGTCACCAGAAATGACGGCCCGACAAGCATCAGCACCGACACCAGCAAAGTACAGACATTCAGCAACAAATAAATCCAAATGTTGAATTCAACAGGAACACGATCTACATAATAAGTGGCAGGGTCCAGTTTGAAAAGATGAAATTGAGATTGAATAAAGCATAATGCCACCCCGATGATATTTCCCCATAGCATCCCCCTGCCTATCAAGAATACAGAAAAACTGAGGAATATCTTACGGATAGCAAAATTATCAGCTCCCAATGCTTTCAGCACCCCGATCATATTGGTACGCTCCAGAATGATAATCAGCAAACCGGATATCATGGTGAATCCGGCCACCCCCGTCATGAGAAACAAGATAACCCACACATTCATATCCAGCAAATCCAGCCATGCAAATATCTGAGGATTGACTTCCTCCACCGTCTGAGTATAGTAAGTACCTCCGTATGCATCCACCTGCGTATCCACCCGTGCACGGATTTCCTCCTTCACCGGCTCCAACCGGCTATACTCATTCACTTCCAGTTCCATACCACTCACCTGCCCTTTCTGCCAGCCATTCAAACGGTTCACCGTATATAAGTCGGTTATCAGAAACAAATCATCGTATGCGGAAAAATTGGTCTGATAGATGCCGGCGACAGTAAGACGACGTGCACGCACATTGTCCTCTATATAATAGGTATAGATTTTATCACCCAGTTTCAGATATAGTCTGTCGGCAATAGTGCGGGACACCAATACCTTATTGGTAGAGGCAGTATCCGAGAATACAGGAATCTCCCCTTCCTGCAAATGATTCTTTAAAAACCTCCAGTCGTATTCATGAGAAACACCTTTCAGTACCATTCCCTGAAAGCTGTCGTCTGTCATAATCATTCCCGGCTTGGTGGAATAGCGCTGCACGTGCTTCACTCCTTCCAGTGTTTTCAACAGATGGAGCAAACTGTCGTTGGCAACGATGGGAACCGTCTGATAAGATTGCTGGGAGTCGAAGTTCGTTATTACGATATCAGACCCCAAGCCTACCACCTTGTCGCGTACCTCATGTTTGAAACCGATCACCACCGCTACCGACACAATCATGACGGCCAGCCCGATGGCTATGCCCAGCATAGCAATGCGGACGGCAGGCTTGGACACCTCTTTTCCACCCTCATTGCTGCGATAGATGCGTCTGGCAATAAAGAGCTTCCAGTCCATATCAGTCTTCTACCCTTCCGGGATATGCTTCCAATGCCTTACGCAGTACGAACAGCGCACGGACCAGATCCTCTTTCTTCAACACGTAGGCAATACGCACCTCATTACGGCCTGCACCGGGAGTGGTATAGAATCCGGCAGCCGGAGCCATCATGACCGTCTCGCCTTCATAGTTGAATTCCGACAGACACCATGCACAGAACTTCTCGCTGTCGTCCACCGGCAATTTGGCAACCGTATAGAATGCACCCATCGGTATGGGCGAATAAACGCCCGGAATACGGTTCAGCCCGTCAATCAGGCACTTACGGCGCTCCACGTATTCGTCATACGTCTCGCGTGTGTACTCTTCGGGGGCATCCAATGAAGCCTCGGCAGCAATCTGACCGATCAAAGGAGGACTCAGACGTGCCTGGCAGAACTTCATGACGGCATTTCTCACTTCCTTATTCTTGGTAATCAACGCACCGATACGGATACCGCATTCGGAATAACGCTTGGACACCGAGTCTATCAGTACCACATTTTCTTCAATGCCTTCCAAGTGACAGGCAGAGATATAAGGAGAACCGGTATAGATAAACTCGCGGTACACTTCATCCGAGAACAGGTAAAGATCATACTTCTTCACCATGTCACGAATCTGGTTCATCTCGCGGCGGGTATACAAATAGCCGGTCGGATTATTCGGGTTACAGATCAGAATAGCTTTTGTGCGTTCGTTTATCAACTCCTCGAACTTCTCCACTTTCGGCAGGGAGAACCCTTCCTCGATGGTAGTCGTCACCGTGCGGATCACGGCTCCGGCCGAAATGGCAAACGCCATATAGTTGGCATAGGCAGGTTCCGGCACAATGATCTCATCTCCCGGATTCAAGCAACTCAGAAAAGCAAACAGCACCGCTTCCGAACCTCCGGTAGTGATGATGATATCATCGGCAGACAAGTTGATGTCATATTTCTTATAATAACCCACCAGTTTCTCGCGATAGCTGCGGTATCCCTGGCTGGGACTATATTCCAAAACGGTACGGTCAATATTACGAATCGCATCAAGGGCCGCTCGCGGAGTAGGCAGGTCGGGCTGACCGATATTCAGGTGATACACATGAATTCCTCTCTGTTTTGCAGCATCGGCCAGCGGTGCCAATTTGCGAATTGGCGATGCGGGCATCTCGTTTCCTCTGATGGATATTATTGGCATAATGTTATAAAAATTATTTAATCGAAGTGCAAAGATAGACTTTCGCAACCAACCGAGCAAACAATTAATTAAGAATTTAAATCTTTGTTATCTTAATGCGCATTTTTTAGGGTTATTAAAAAAAAACATGTAAGTTTGTTCCAGTAAAACAAAGCAAAATATCAAATGAATCTATACCTGATAACCTTCCAGTCCTCCTTGAACAGAATTGAATCTGTATATGATTGCCATAAAGATTTATTTGTGGAAATCGAGAAGTTTTTCACGCTTCATCTGGTACCATATACAGAGGCTGCAAGTATTCCGGCAGATGCCTACCGGATGGCTTTCATCGCTTCGGGCGGGGTAGAAAAAATGGTCACCCAACACTTCGAACTACTTCCCTATCCTATCCATCTGCTGACCGACGGACAACAGAACTCACTGGCTGCTTCCCTGGAAATAGCTACATGGATACGAAGCAAAGGAATGAAAGTACATATTATTCATGGCACTATCCCCAATATGGTGAAACAACTGATAGATCATCACAAGGCTTTCGCCGCCCAGCGCGAGGTAAGAGGAAAACGAATCGGAGTTGTGGGATATTCTTCTCCGTGGCTGGTGGCCAGCAATGTAGATTACCTGCTTGCCAAACGCCGCTGGGGAATAGAGTTCATTGATATCCCCATGGAGGAAGTGTATTGTCTGTTTTATCAGATAAAGGATGATGATATAGGATATGAGGCGTCCGTATTTGCCAACCGTGCCATTGCCTGCCGGGAAGGGACTCCGGAAGATTTGCTGAAAGCCATGCGTCTTTATCAGGCCGTGAAAATAATCTGCGAAAAGAAAAAGCTGGATGCGGTAACCCTTTCCTGCTTCTCGTTGATTGAGAAATTAGGAACTACCGGATGTCTGGCACTTGCCCTGCTGAATGATGAAGGCATCCCGGCCGGATGTGAAGGAGACTTGCAATCCATCTTTACTCTGCTCATCGCCAAGACACTGACCGGCCAAGCAGGATTCATGGCGAATCCGGCATTCATCAACGATGACCTGAACGAAATAGTGATGGCTCACTGTACGATTGCCACCAAAATGGTGGATCAGTTTATCATCCGGAATCATTTTGAAACAGAAACCGGAATAGCCATACAGGGTATTCTGCATCCGGGAGGCATCACGATGATAAAATGCGCGGGAGAGTGTCTGGACGAGTATTTCGTTTCCACAGGCCAACTGATAGAAAATACCAACTACATCAATGCCTGCCGCACCCAGGCAAGAATCAAACTGGACAAACCCGTAGACTATTTTATGCGTAATCCTTTGGGTAACCATCACATCATATTAATGGGCGATCATGAAAAAGTGATTCACGAATTCATGCAATTGAACAGCTGCAAACTAGTGGAATAAGGAAAGCATGAAGAAATTAAGTAAAATGGGAGACGAAGATTAAATAAATTGTATCTTTGTATCCAATTTAATATTCAATAAAACAATAAACTTTTATGATGCATACTTGGTTTGAATGTAAGATACGTTACGAAAAAGTCATGGAAAACGGCATGAACAAGAAAGTAACGGAACCCTATTTGGTTGACGCGCTGAGCTTTACTGAAGCAGAAGCCCGTATTATTGAAGAAATCACTCCGTATATCAGCGGTGAGTTCACTGTTTCGGATATCAAACGCGCCAACTACAGCGAACTGTTCCCCTCTGAAGAAGATGCAGCCGACCGCTGGTTTAAGTGCAAGCTGTTCTTCATCACGCTGGACGGTCAGGTCGCAAAAATGCCATGTTCCAGGCGTTCTCCATACAGCCTGAAACACGGCATTCTGTTCTTATTTTCTCCGAACCCTTTAATAAAGATCGGTCATTTTCATTATTTAGCCCTTTACAGCACCTTCCATCATACCTGCTTTCTGGAAACGTTCCAGGATCAGATACAGTATAATGATAGGAATGATAACTAATGTGGTACCTGCAAGGATAACAGGCCATGGTGTAGACAAACCTTCACTGACTGGCAGTAAGGAAATGGTTACCATCAATGTGTATTTTGCCTGTTTTCTTAAGTAAAGTAATGGCCAGAAGAAGTCATTCCATCTTGCGATCAGTGTGATCGCCCCCCAGGAAGCCATAGCCGGCTTGATAACCGGAAGGATGATCTTCATAAAGATACCAAAATCCGTACAGCCGTCAATTCTGGCTGCTTCTACCAGTTCATCCGGAACATCGGTGATATACTGGTTCATGTAGAAGATACCAACTGCTGTTGCAATTCTTGCACCTTCTGCATGTATTCCACCATACCGCCACCGCTTTGCATGGCTTGC
>OGXQ01001623.1_pt1 | contig 16721 bp, 10 predicted proteins | sample 1576291 | NCBI WGS metagenome assembly OGXQ01 (sample SAMEA3541575, study PRJEB24748) | human gut metagenome | biome: human gut; feature: human-associated habitat; material: faeces | place: China | collected 2012 | reverse complement strand
GCTCCGTGCGGCCTGCGCCGACGACGCCCGCAATGCCGAGGATTTCGCCCGGATACAGGTCGAAGGTGATGTTGCTGAAGCCGTAGCCGCTGAAATCCTTCACCTGCATGACCGGCTTGAGGTGCGCGTAATCCACCGGCACATACGCCTTTTCCGCCTGCTGAGCGCCCTGCGCGTCGTTGGGCAGCAGACCCTGAATCAGCATCTCCTTGGTGAAGTTCCCGACCGGGCCTTCCAGCGTAATCACGCCGTCGCGCATGATGGCGACATGGGTTGCGATTTCAAAGACCTCGGTGAGGCGGTGCGTGATATAGATGATCGCGATGCCCTTCTTTTTGAGATCCTCCACCGTCTTGAACAGGGATTGCACCTCGTTGAAGGTCAGCGAGCTGGTCGGCTCGTCCAGAATCAGGATGCGCGCGTTGCGCATCATGCCGCGCAGAAGCTCGACAAGCTGCTGCTCGGCGATGGAGAGCGTGTTCGCCTTGCGCTGAAGGTTCAAATCGAAGTTGAGCTCCTTCATGCACTCGTTCAGGCGCTTTTTCAGCTCGCCCTCGTTCTCGTTGAAGCCCATCAGAATATTTTCCAGAACCGTCATGTTCGGGAAAAGCATCGGCTCCTGCGGCACCAGATAGATGCCTTGCGCCAGAGAAGCGGCCGGCTTGCCCAGCTTGACCGCCTGACCGTCGATCAGGATGTCGCCCTCGTCGCATGTGTAAATGCCCATGATGATCTTCATCAGCGTCGATTTGCCGGCGCCGTTGCCGCCGATCAGCGCGACAACCTCGCCTGCATCCACGCTCAGGTTGATCCCCTTGAGCACGGCGTTCTGCCCAAACGTTTTGCGAATCCCCCTGACCTCAAGGCGCGGGGCCGTCGTATTCTTTGTGGCCATATCATATACTCCTGCGTTTTGCGATTACAAAGGTTTGCTCGTTGCACAATCTTTTGTTGCCTCCATTGTAGACGCATCTGTGCACTTTGTCAATATATTTTTCTCGGTTTTTGAAAACGGTACGCTTCTTTTTCAAAACCGCCGTTTATTTTGCAAAAGAATTGACATCCGTCTTATTCGGTGCTATACTTTTTTGTGTGAACTTTTGTTTTGCATTTTGAAATTTGTTTCATCGTTTTCGGTGGGAAACGGAGCTGCCATGAATAACGCCGTTCATTATGAAGATGCGCTGATGGTCAAGGCCGCAAGCTTGCGCTCTGGCCGTTCGGCGCGGAAATCGTCAACCTGTAGATTCCAAATACTACAAAGCCGCCAAAGCAACCCTTGACGAGGCGGTCAACGACGTCAACAATTGGATTGACCAGCAAGCCGCCAAAGCCGAATAATAAAACACACATTATGCTGCTGCAGCAGCCAGTCCTTGCAGAACAATGTCATGACAAAGGCCTGAGAAGACGACTTCTCAGGCCTTATCCGTGCCGCTCCTCAGTCGCTTGTAGCGACAGCTTCCCTCAAAGAGGGGAGCCAGAGAAACACTTACTTCGAGACGTTGAACTTGAACTCCACGATGTCGCCGTCCTGCATGACGTAATCGCGGCCTTCCTGGCGGAGCTTGCCTTCCTCCTTGATCTTCGTCATGGAGCCTTCGGCGGCAACGAAATCGTCATAGGAGACGATATCGGCCTTGATGAAGCCCTTTTCGAAGTCGGTGTGGATCACGCCGGCGGCCTGCGGGGCGGTGTAGCCCTTGTGGATCTGCCATGCGCGCACTTCCTTCTCGCCTGCGGTGAGGAAGGTGGACAGGCCGAGCGTGTCGTAGCCGACGCGTGCCAGCTGGTCGAGGCCGGATTCCTCAAGGCCGGCGTCCGCAAGCATTTCACGGGCGTCCGCCTCATCGAGTTCGGTCAGGTCGGCTTCGAACTGCGCGTTGAGGAAAATGGCCGGAGCCGGAGCCACGGAGGCGGCGAGCTTGGTCTTGAGATCCTGGTTCTGCAGTTCGGAATCGTCCACGTTGAACACGTAGATGAACGGCTTGGCGCTCATCAGGTGCAGGTCGTAGACGGAATCCTTGTCGAAACGGCCTTCGCGTGCGGCCTTGTCGATGGTTTCGCCGGCTTCGAGAATGGTCTTGGCCTGCTTGACGGCTTCCATGTATGCCGGCTCGATCTTCTTGCCGCGCAGGTCCTTCTCCAGCTTCGGCAGCGCGTTCTCGATGGTCTGCAGGTCGGCGAGGATCAGCTCGGTGTTGATGGTGTCGATGTCGTCGGCCGGGTCGACCTTGCCGTTGACGTGGACGATGTCGTCGTCTTCGAAGGCGCGTACGACCTCGCAGATCGCGTCGGCCTCGCGAATGTTGGCGAGGAACTTGTTGCCCAGGCCTTCGCCTTCGGAGGCGCCCTTGACGATGCCTGCGATGTCGACGAAGGTGACGGTTGCCGGCACGATCTTCTCGGTGTGCACGAGCTTGGCGAGCACCGGCAGACGGTTGTCCGGCAGCGGCACGATGCCGGTGTTCGGCTCGATGGTGGCGAACGGATAGTTTTCCGCCAGCACGTTGTTACGGGTCAATGCGTTGAACATGGTGGACTTGCCGACGTTCGGCAGTCCGACGATTCCGATAGTAAGAGACATGGTTCCTTAGCTTAGTATTAGGCTTCGATGGCGTCGACCGCTTTGATGACCGCACCGCGGAACGCGCTTTCCTCCAACGATGCGACGCCCTTGATGGTGGTGCCTCCTGGAGAGCAGACAGCGTCTTTCATGGCACCCGGATGCATTTCGTCGGCCAAATAGAGCGCACCCACGCCTTCCACCATTTTGGCGGCCAGACGATACGCGGTGGCACGCTGCAAACCATATTTCACACCGGCATCGCCCAACGCTTCGATGTACATGTCGGTGAAGGCCGGAGCACAGCCGGCAATACACATGGCGATGCCCATGTGTGCGGTGTCCACGCGTTCGATCAGGCTGATTGACGAAAACAGGTTTTCGAAGGTTTCCGTCTGTTCCTGCGTGAGCGTGTTGTCGACTTCCGTGACCAGCACGCCTTTGCCGACAGCCATCGGCGTGTTCGGAATGGTGCATTGAATGTGCGCCTGTTCGAAAGACGTTCCGAACAGGTCACGGAATTTGTTCAGATCCCAGCCTGCCGCAATGGACACGACGATGGTGTTTGGCTGCGCCAGCTTGTCAACAATCGGTGAGATCACCGCTTCAATCTGATATGGTTTGATGGCGATGACGACCACGTCGGCGGTTTCGGCCACTTGTGCGGCGGTATGCACCGCTTTCGCACCAAGTTTGGCGGCGCTGCGTTCCAGCTTGTCATAGTGTGCCGCGCAAGCCACAATGTCGCTGCCGTTGATCGTGCCGGCATTGACCAGGCCTTCGGCGATCGCCTGTGCCATATTGCCGTATCCGATGAATCCGATGGTTGGATTGGCCATGTTTCTTTCCTTTGCTATCGATGCTCGTCGTTGCTGAACGATCGTCAGAACAACTCCGCCAAATCTCCGCGGTTCAATGCTTCATTGAACAGGTGCCTGAACACTGTTGCACCATGCACGCCGTCATGCTCGAATTCGTTGGTGGTCCAATAATGTGAACGACCGACGCGGGACAGCGTGTCGAGCTGCAATCCAGAATCTACGTACATGTCGTCGAAATAGACGGCAGCCTGCAGCGGAACCTCATTGCGCGCCAACTGGTCGGCATCGTAGATCGTGCCGAAATGCGTGTCTTCCATAAGCACGTCCATGGCTGGTTTGAACGGACGCAACGCACGTTCCTGCTCGAACATCCACGGGAACATGGCCTCGCCGGTGAAATTAAGCGGACGGATGTCACCCGCGAATTCCGGATGCTCGCCGCGCACGCGCTGGGCGGCCCAGCAAATCGGCGTTTCCAGCTCGCCGTTGGCGTAGATGAACTCCTGCAACGGCCAGTACAGCGGGCGAGCCGAGGTCGCATCCATCACGGAAGACAGGAATTCGTCAGACAGTTCCGCCGAGGTCGAGGCCGAACCGTCGCCGTCGAGGAATGCCTGGTCAAGAATCCAATGCACGCGTTCGAAACTTGGCTTCATGCCGAAATCGGATCCCAAGCATTGGAAACGTTCCACCGTGAGCGGATCGCCGTTCGGCAATGCGACCTTGCGCGACTGCAGAATGTCGGCGACGGCCGCGGCACGTTCGATATCGATCGGGTAACGCTCGTAGAACTGCTTCGTCTTTGCCGCCATGCGCGGGAACGTATGACGGTACACGTCGGTCGCATCGGCGGGAACATGCGGAATGCCGCCCGTGGTGAAACTGGCGATGACTCCTTGCGGGAACAGCGAAAGATACGTCAGCGTCAGGAATCCGCCATAGCTTTGACCAAGCGTGACCCAACGTGCGCTCCCGAATTCGGTACGACGCAGATGCTCGAAGTCACGAACGATCGAATCGGCGAGGAAGCGCTTCAAAAACGCGGCACCGGCCTTGCCGTCGCCGTCCATGCCCTCAATCACATGCGTATCGACGCGGGACGAACGCCCCGTACCACGTTGATCCGGCAACACCACGCGGAAATGCTTGATGGCCTCCTCAATCCAACCATCGGAACTTGGACCGAGCGGACGCGGACCGGAACCACCGGGACCACCCTGCAGGAACACGAGCAGCGGAAGATCATCATGCACATGTTCGGGAGCGGTGACCACACGGTAGAACAGGCTGATCGATTCGCCATCGAACCCATGACCGGGCTCGTGGCCCGTCCAATCCAACGGCACCTTGATGGAACGATCCTCAATATGCAATCCGGGCACGTAGTATTCGCTCAGCAACGTCATGCATTCACCTTCCCTTTGGCGTCATCGGCATGTTCAATTCGGGTAGTGACTTTTTGATGGCTTCCATCTCACCCACATGCGGAGACAACCTTACCTCACAAAAGCGGCTTTATCCTGCCGCTATTTCATTCCTGCGCATGATGGCGTCACAGCATATCTGGCGCTAGGGTGGAACGTATGTCGAATTTCAAACAGCGTCTCTTGTCATGGATGCATGGCCATGTTTTCGCCGGCGATCTCATCATCACGCTTGTTATAGGTGTTCTGCTGTTCGGCGTGACCGGCGGCATCACCTATAATCCGGGATTGCTGTTTGACCTTAAGCCTTCCACGCGGATGGCATGGGAAGCGGCAATGCTTATCCCGCTGCTGATCCGTCGATGGCGGCCGCAGACCGGAGCGTTGCTCTGCGTGGCATTGACCTTGGCGCATCTCATATTCGGCCCTTGCCTGTTGGGCGCCGATATTCTGGCATTGTTCATGCTGTATTCGGTGATCGTCTACGGCAATCCCAAAAACACGAAAGCCTTCATTATTCTGGCGTTGATCATCGGTCTTCTGGCTTCGGCGCTGGTGGCATGGACCATGACCAATGGACCATTGCTCACCGGAGGCAAAGTGCATACATGGAGCAGCTGGAATGACCCAAATCCAAATGGCGTTATGGTCACGAAAGACACTCTCGGTTCCATCTACACAGGAACATCCATGTCGGAAGTCGCCGACATGATGGCGCAATACATGCTGGTGCTGACGCCGATTTTCGAAGTATGCATTATTTCCACCGTCATTGTAGCGTTCTGGCAGCGTGCCCGTCTGGCAACCGTTTGCATGATGCGGGAACGCAATGAGGCAATCGCCGCGCGAGACCAGGATGAACGCGATATCGCCGCGTTGGCGGAACGCGCACGCATCGCACGTGACATGCACGATGTGGTGGCGCACACCCTGTCAATCATCATCGTGCAGTCTGATGGCGGTCGCTATGCAGGCACGCATGATCCCGCGGTGGCCAGAAACACCATGGAGACGATTCGACACGAATCGGAACGCGCACTGCATGACATGCAACGTCTTCTGGGAGTATTCGGGGGTTCACCGCACGCCGATTATAACGATATCGGCAATCTTGTGGAACAAGCGCAAAACGTCTCCCCCGACATTCGAATCCGACGGAATATCACCGGCACCGCCAGCCCAGAACAACTCGGCGAACAAGCCTCGATAGCTTCCTACCATGTAGTGCAGGAGGCGCTGACGAATATCCGCAAGTATGCGGGGCCGCACGTCGATGTACATATTAAAGAGTCATGGAACAACGGTTTGCTCACTTTGACCATCACCGACAATGGTCATGGCGCGGCGGCCAATATCGACGGGCATACGCCAGGTTACGGCCTGCTGGGCATGAAAGAACGCATCGAATCGGCCGGAGGCTCGTTGCAGGCTGGCCCTCAACTCGGCGGAGGCTTCGAAGTCATGGCCACCCTGCCTTACGGCGGTAAAGAACAGGTGACAGAAGAAACCGGCGAACAGTATGCCTCGGAACAGTCCGAATCTTGCAACACAACTGCCATATCCAGCAAAGCGAGATTATCCGACGAAGCAATCGCGTCTCACACAGCCGTTAACATATCGGCGCGAATCCCAGATCAACCATCGGAGCAGACGCAGGAAACCAACCAACCGACCGGTCGCGATCATCGTTCGAATGCCCTGCAACATTTGCGCATCACCGCACCCAATCTGCATGATTTGCTCAAATCGTTGAAACTGAAATCCGTAGAACTTGCAAATACATCCAATTCGCGAGGGCTGAATTGGGTGGAACGCGTTTCCGCGTGGACGCAGCACCATTATGCGCTCATGGATTCCGTTGGTGCCGTGGCATTGGTCATGCTGCTGAATCGCATGTCGATTACGTTCCTTTTTGATAGTTCACCTCTTGCGCAGCTCTCTCATGCGATCGCTACCTGCTGCATATTGGCGCTGTCTCTTCGACGCAGGTTCCCCGAGACTTGCGCGCTTATTGTGTTCGTATTGTCAGTTGTGCAATTGTTGTTTTTGGGATCGATTGAGGTTGGACATATCGTAGCGTCGCTGTGTGCTCTGTATTCAGCCGTATTGTATGGACGCGAACACGCATGGCGTTGGACCGGTCCTGCCGCTGTCACCTGTTCGGTGCTGATGGGCTTGAAAATCGCGGCCGATCAACACGGATACATTACCTTGTTCGGCGCCATCACCGCTTCCGTGGGCTTGACAAAACCGGTTTCAGCCGCGTCAAGCAGTACTGCGGCGTTTTTTACCGGCGTTATGTATACGGTTGCGGTGTTGATACTGTGCGCCGGCATTATGGCATGGGCGCGTTGGACTCGCTCCAGTGATTCAAACGCACTGGTGTTGCAGGCGCGAGAGGAGGCGCTGGTGGCCGAGCAGGAGAAGCAGCGTATTCTCGCGGCGAATATGGAACGCGACCGTATCAGTGCCAGCATTCAGGCTGAAGTCACCGCCACGTTGAACAGCGTGATTAGTCAAGCCGTCGATGGTATCCGCATGTTGGACGCTGCCGAAGCACAAGGCAAAGAGCCTACTGCCGACGAGATTTCCGCAGCGTTCAAAGCCATCGGAGAACAGGGGCGCGCCGCGCTTAAGCGTATGCGCGAACTGCTCGGAGTGCTTCGTGAGACTGGTTTCAGCGATGACGCTCATGCCGGTAGCGCGAGCGAACTGCAGTTGCGGCCCGCAGCACCGCTGGAGGAGCAGCTGCAGCGCGCGTCCCGATAGCCGGTTCAAGTTTTTCAGGGAGATGTAAGGGTTTGTTTCGCGCTGTGAGCGGAACGATGCCGATAAGGTGGAGAGTATGAGTGAAGAACAGAAGATTCGTGTGGTCATTGCCGATGATCAGGAATTGGTGCGTGCCGGTTTCGCGATGGTGATCGGCTCGCAACCGGATATGGCGGTTGTCGGCCAGGCGCGCGATGGCGCGGAAGCGGTGGCTTTGGCGGAGACGATGCATCCCGACGTGGTGCTGATGGACGTGCGTATGCCCGGTATGGACGGCATTGAGGCGGCACGTCGGATCAGCGCGTTGCAGCATCGTTTCGCACCTGACGGAAGCGCGCTTGACGATGCGCATACCCGTGTGATCATTCTGACGACATTCGATTTGGACGAATACGTGATGGCCGCGATCAACGCCGGCGCGTCCGGCTTCCTGCTGAAGGACACGGAACCGGAGACGCTGCTCAATTCGATTCGCACCGTGTACCAAGGCAACGCGATCATCGCGCCATCCGCCACGAAACGGCTTATAGAGAAGATGATGGATGGCGATTTCGCAGGAACGGCCGCCGCAGCGCCCGTTTCCGCAACGTCCGCTTCCGCTTCGACGGCAACTATGTACACCGATCCGGAATTGGACGAACTGACCGACCGCGAGCGCGAGGTGCTCATCGAAATCGCGCATGGCCTGTCGAATCAGGAGATCGCGGACAAGCTGTTCATCAGCCTGCCTACCGTGAAAACGCATGTCGCGCATATTCTGTCGAAAATCAATGCGCGCGACCGCGTCCAAGCCGTCGTGTTCGCCTACGAAAACCATCTCGTATAAAATCTTCATAAAACGTATTCGGCAACAAAAATGCTCCTTCTTTCGAAGGAGCATTCCGTTTATCGTCTAAGCTTCTGCGAGCGCCTCAACAGGCGGTACTTTGACCGCCCGACGGGCAGGTGCGATGCTGGCGAGCAACGCAGCCACGGCGGCCACGGCGAGCACGATGCCGTTGACGCCCCATTCGAAGGGGAACACCACGGTGCCGTACAGACTGAACACCACGTATGCGCCCAGCCAACCGAACAATGTGCCGAGCAGGATGCCGGCGATGCCGGAGACGAGCGAGATGAGCAGCGCTTCGATGGCGAGCGATGCCCTGAGCTGGCCGCGGGTCATGCCGATGGCGCGCAGAGTGGCCGATTCGCGGGTGCGTTCGATCACCGACAGGGACAGCGTGTTCGCCACGCCGACAAGTGCGATGAGCACAGCCACAGCGATCAATCCCACCAGAAGCATCATCATGGAGTCGATCATCTTCGCCCATACGATGCGTTCGGCGATCGGTCCGGTCACTGTCGCATCAGTGCTCTTCTCCAATGCGGCCTGCATGTCGTTGTAGATGCCGTCAACGGAAACTCCCGACTTGTCAGTATCCGCCTTGACCAGCAGCACATGGGTGGCGGCATCGAGGTCACCATTGGTGAAATGGCTTTCATCCACGAATCCGACAGCTCCATACTGTGCGGATACGCGACGGTAGTCGGCTTGGTTTGCTTGCAATGTCAGCGAACGCGTAGCGTCGCCGTCCTGGTTCCATTCGGTAGAGAAATCAGCCGTGCCATTGGCGAACTGCAGTTCCTTGCCGGTTTGCGCATTGTATGTTGGCATGAGCACGCCATCACTGTCGATGGAGGCGTTACCCAAGTTGGCACGCATGACCTGCTTGACCTGATCGATATTCTTCACGCCGACCAGCAATGCGGACGTAGGCTGGGTTCCATCCGCTTTCTCCAAGGTCACGGAAACCGCCGGCGCATACAACGTGTCGGACACGCCGTTGATGTCGGCTACATCCTTGACCATTTGCTGGCTGATGTCATCGCCCATGGCCACGATGTCGACGCTATAACGGGTGGCGAGCGCACCATTCATAGTCTCTTTGGCGCTGGCGGCACCGGTTGCGATGGTGGAAACCAGGGTGACGCCGATGAGCAGAGCGGCACCGGTTGCTGCGATGCGTCGCGGATTCTTCTGAATGTTGGCGTGCGCAACCGTTGCGGAAGGTCCTGTCAGCGAGGCCAACGCTCCAACGCCCTTCATGAGGGCCGGCATCCAGAACACCGCTGTGACCACCATTCCGAGGAACACCAGTGCGGCGCCGGCGATGGCTACGAGCAGAATCATCGTGAATTGATCGCTGCTCGCATCCTCGCCGCCATTGGTGGCCTGTACCCGCCAGATGGAAAATACCACCATGGCGATACCGACCACCACCATCAGAATACCGATTATGGCTCGCGTGAGACTGGAACGACGGTTGTCGGTCAGTTCAATCGGGCGCAATGCCTCCAATGGCGTCACCGCAGTAGCGGAACGTGCAGATCCCAGGGATGCGAGCACCGTCACCACAATACCGAAGAGAATAGGTATGACGGCGGCCTGCCAAGAGAAATTGAATCGCATACCCTCTTGCATGATGTCGCTGACGCACATGCCCCACATGAGCAGACTTCCCAGCACCACGCCAAGCACGGATGCGACGAAGCCAAGCACTGCCGCTTCGAACAGCACGGAACCATACAGCTGGCCTTTTTTCGCGCCGATGGTGCGCAGCAAGGCGAGTGTGCGGCGGCGCTGCGCCACGAGTACTTGGAACGTGTTGGCGATCACCAGTGCCGCCACGAACATGGCAAGCACGCCGAAGCACATGAGGAATGTGGTGACGATGCTGGTTTGGTTGCCGGTTAAGGATTTGATGCTTTCGTCACTGACCTGCTGTCGCGACATCAGATCGAAATGCTTTGGCAGCAACGCTTTCACACTGTTGATGGTCTTTGCGGATACGCTATTTCCATCCAAGGCAAGGTCGAGGTATACCGTTGTCGTTCCGGTGGTGTCGAAATCGTCCGTTCCCTGCATTGCGGCAAGCAGATTGTCGGATCCTACGATCGCACCACCATAGTACGAGTAGGCGCCGTTCGGATCGGAGGTGAGTCCGACCACGCGCACGTTGTCCGCTTTGGCTTTGCCATCGGCGCCTACCTCATATCGGGAGGTCAGGCTTACAGTGTCGCCAATGCCGACGTTCAGCTGTTTCGCCATGTCTTCCGGCAGTGCGACTTCGTTGGAGTCCTTCGGCTGGTCCCCTTCCGTAATACTCACGGGAAGCATGTTCTTCTGTGCCGCGGTAGAGATGATCTCGCCGCTGATGGCGCTGTCCCCCCTGGAAACGCTGACGCCGGTTTCCACCGAGGCGCGGACACCGTCAACCCCTTCGATGCCGGCGATCTGGTCGAGATGGAAGTCGCCGACAGTGCTGGAGTACGCTTCGTTGAGTTCCTCATCGCTCAGGTCGGAGCTGTTGACGGTCACCGCATAGTTGGCGTTGCCGAACATGGCGGTCATCTGCCGTGTCAGGGAGTCGTTCATGGCATTGCCGAACAGGAAGGTGCTGGCTATGAACGCCGTGCCGATCATGATGGCGATGCCTGCGGGTATGAGCATGCGCTTGGTTTTTCGCATGAGTTTCAAAGTGATGGACCACATGGTTAATTCTGTTTCCTTCTTCGAATGCTTCTACAGTGCGTTTAGCGGGAATCTCTCGCGGAAGCCACATTCATTGTGGCGGCTTCGCGTTCCTTCATCAGCAGTTCACTCATCTGGTCTGCTGTCGGCTTGCTCACGTCCGCCACGATCTGGCCGTCGGCGAACACGAGCGCACGGTCGGCGTAAGACGCGGCGACCGCATCATGCGTGACCATGATGATGGTTTGGCCAAGTTCGTTGACGGAACGTTTCAGGAAGCTCAACACTTCGGCGCTTGATACAGAGTCAAGATTGCCGGTGGGCTCGTCTGCGAACACCAGTTTCGGTTTGGTGATCAATGCTCGCGCGATGGCCACACGCTGCTGTTGGCCTCCCGATAGTTCGTTCGGACGATGGTTAAGACGTTCCTTAAGGCCAAGCGTTTCCACCAGCAGACGCAACCACTGTCGGTCGGGTTTCGCTCCAGCCAAGGTCAAGGGCATGAGAATGTTCTGTTCGGCAGTAAACATCGGCAGCAGATTGAAGCTTTGGAAGATGAAACCGATCTGATGGCGGCGCAGCAGGGTGAGCTGGTCGTCGTTCATGCGGGTCAGATCCTTGCCGTCGAACATGACGTGTCCGCTAGTGGCCGAATCAAGTCCGGCCAGCGTGTGCATCAACGTGGATTTGCCAGAGCCGGAAGGGCCCATGATGACGGTGAATTTTCCTTGTTCGAAGGCGATATTGACGTCACGTAACGCATGCACCGCGTTGCTTCCGGAACCGTAGTCCTTGACAAGATCGATGGCTTCAATGGCAGTGTTATTGGCTTTGATGGCGTCCCTGATGTCCATGGAAGTTCCTTTCTTTGCGAAGTTACTTCCAACATACGGAACATTCGACGTCAACGGCATCATGCGTTGGTCTGAAATCCTGCTGAACCGCGACTCATCCTTGAGTATGAGATCAACGCGGGAACAGCGAAAACTGGATGATCAGAAACCATGTTCCAAGCATCGGGCAATCGTCAATCGCCTAGCAATACGCCTTCGTGCGGAGGCTCAAGCCAATACGACTCCTTTTCCACACTGACGGTGGACGCCCACCAGGTCTGTTCCACGCCTGGCAATGGGCGAATGGATTCGTCCACCACGCGCCATAGGTCCTCATCGTTGTCGGCGATGATTTCAATCAGGTAATCGGCACCGTTCAATCCGACACCACTCATCGCGTACGTCACTTCGTCGATGGCCAGAAGCTGTTCGGAGTCAAGCCGATATGGAGGTTTCACTCCAAGTCCGAGGAATGCCTGTCGGAATCCTCCCAAACGCATGGGGCTTACCGTGGCCATAATGCGCATCACGCCGGAATCTTCGAGTTTTTTGATGCGGCCGCGAATCGCCGTATGGGTCACGCCGAGACGCTCCCCCAACGACGCATAGCTGGCCCTGCCGTCCTTCTGCAGTTCGTTGAATGTGTGCACGAACCGTGGATCCAGACGATGCGAGGGAATATCGGTGCCGACACTCGCCTCGCGTTTGGTCAGGAAGCCGGTTTCGCCATGCGCGGCGAGCAGACGGTTCACCACGCTGACATTGTGGTCATCAAGCACCAGTCGTCCGCATGAGAACACCTGCAGACGGGACAATCCCGGCAACGCGCGCAGACCATGTTTGAGGAAATGATCCATGCCTTCAGCCGAATACACCACAGCCTCAGCGATGATGTCGGCATCCCCCAGAGCGCAGACCACGTAGGTGACCTGTGGCATGGATTGGAGCATGGCAAGAGCCTCATCCCTGCTCCCGTCGAGACGAAGTCCCACCAGCACCTGGCTGTAATTGCCCAGACTCAATGGATTGCACACCGGGACGATGCTCATGATGCCGGATTCAGTAAGCCTGCGGTAGCTTTCCGTAGCCGCGTAGACGGAAATGCCGATTTTGTCGGCAAGCGCCTGCATGGTCATACGGCCGTCGCATTGCAGGGCCGAGACCACTTTCAGGTCGCGTGCTGTGATGGTGATGCGTTGTTCGTTCTGGAACATTGGCCTGCCTCAGAACTGCCACAGCATCAGCCAGATGCTGCCTGCCGTCGCGGCGACGGTGACCGCAAGGATGATCCAATCGGAGAGTCTCATCTTCAGCTGTATGCGGTAGGTGCGTCTCACGCCTTGGAGGTTGAGCCCGCGCGATTCCATAGCCCAGCCGACGCTTTGGCTCATTTTGTAGGCGCGGATCAGCACCGCGATGATGATGGGCAGATACGATTTGAACCGGTCCACCAAGCGTACGAATACGTTGCGTTTCTTGCCGGTGGCGTCTTTCTTGCCGTTCAAGTCGAGTCCGCGGGCCCGTTGCGCGGCCGATACGGATTGGAAGATGGAGAAGAACACCGGAATGTAGCGCAGCGCGGTGGCGAGCGTGAGTCCGGCCTTGTACGGCATGCCCAGGGAGGTGAGCCCTCGGATCAGCTTGGTCTGGCTGGTGGTGAACAACGTGAGGAAGCACGCGAATCCGAGCGCCGGAATGCGCAATCCCATCACCGCGGCCATGACGAGGTTCTCTCGCGTGAGTTTCAGCCATCCCCACTGCCACAGCACGTGCGTGCCGGATGGGTCGAAAATCGGCCAGAGCACCACGATGAACACGATGATCACGGCGAGGATCTTCCACACCCAGCCGATGCGTTTCAGCGGCACGCCGTCGGTGATGAGCATGAGATGTTCGATGATCAGAACGTCAAGTATGAACGCCCAGTTGCGCCATACCAGGCACAACACCAACATGACCACGGTGATGAGGAATTTCACACGGGGGTCGGCGCGATGCAGCCAGCCGTCGCCCGGTACATACAAATCGGCGTCCATCAGTGTCGTCCTTCCTCATGCTTGGTGACTTTCAGCAGCACATGCGTCGCCGAAACGGGCCCATTGGATTTACGCGGTTTGCGGATGGTCCGAGATTGCTTCTGCGCCGCTTCGGACCTGTCGATCGGCCCATACTGCACGACTTTTCCGTCCTCCAATTCCAGCACGTGCGTGCAGTACCGGTATACCGCGCGCATGTCGTGGCTGATCATGACGATGGTGACGCCGCGCTGGTTGAGTTTCTCGATGGTGCCGAGGAAGCGTGCTGCGAGACGGTGGTCGAGACCGGCCGTAGGCTCGTCGAGCACGAGGATCGGCGTGCGCATTGCAAGCACGGATGACAGCGCCACCGCACGGCGTTCGCCGTAGCCGAGCGTGGCCGGCGAGACGTCTTCATAACGGTGCAGGTCGAACAGCGTCAGCATCTCGTCGACGCGTTTGAACACGGTGGCTCCGTCCAGTCCAAGCGCGGTAGGACCGAATGCGATTTCCTCCTTGGTGGTGGAGCAGAAGATCTGATGGTCGGGATTCTGGAAGACGAATCCGACGTGGGCCGCCATTTCGCCGACGCTGTGTTTGGAGGCGTCGAGCCCATCTACCGTCACCGTGCCCTGCGTGGGTCGGATCAGTCCGTTCAGATGTTTGGCGAGTGTGGTCTTGCCGGAGCCGTTACGTCCGATGAGTCCGATGAATGAGCCACGTTCGATGTCGAACGTCACGTCGTCCAGAGCTTTCGATGCGTTGCCGCCGCGCTCATATTGGTAGGAGACATGGTCCAGACTGATGACCACATCCTTGGACCGTTCCGGCTGATTCTTTTTGTCCTTCTTATGCTTTTTGCCCTGCTGTACGGCCTTGACCTGCGGCAGCGGATCGTCCGCGACCTGCACGCCGGAGGATTCCAGCAGTCCTTTTTCACGGACGAACAGGCTGGCGTCGCCGTTGCGCACCAATTCCCCATTGACCATGAACAGCACTTGGTCGGCCCAATAGGCGATATGCTCCGTGTCCTGTTCCGCCATGATCACCGTCATGGAACGGGTCTGCCGGATGCGTTCAAGCACATCGAAGACTTCCTGCTTGCCTTCCGGATCGAGCGCCGCAGTCGGTTCGTCAAGGATGAGCACGTCGGGTTCCGCCGCCAATGCCGCCGCGATGGCCACACGCTGCATCTGCCCGCCCGACAGGCTGGCCGGCACGCGCTTGCGGTAGCCGGTCATGCCGACCAGATCGAGCATGACGTCGATCTGCTTGTCGATGATGTCCGGTGCGATGCCGCGGTTTTCCAAAGGAAAGGCGATCTCATCCTCAACGCTCGCGCAGAACAGCTGCGCTTCGGGATCCTGCTGCACGTAGCCGATACGTTCGGACAACGCCGATACGGAATGACGGCTGGTGTTCATGCCGTTGACTTCCACCAGTCCGGTCATGGTGCCGTCCGCCAGATTCGGGATGATTCCGGCCAAAGCCATGCACAGGGTGGATTTGCCGGCGCCGGTCGGTCCGATGACGCCCACGAACGAGCCTGATTTGATATCGAAGTTGACATGCTTGAGGCTATCCACCGGCTTGCCGCCATCCACCAATGGCTCATACTGCCAACTCAAATCACGTACCGTGATCATGCGCTCTTCTCCATATCTTTCAGCACATCAGCCCATTGCACCGGCCGCGAACACAGCCACTACGGATACTATATGAACGAATATGTATAAATAAAGCCCGTGGAATCGCCGTTCATCGGTGAACCCACGGGCTTTATTTATGCAAGACAATAATGTATCACTCGCCGGCCTTGACGCTGAGGTTGCCGAGTCGCACCAGCGGCGGATAAGCCTTGCGCACCGCGGAGAACAGTGCGAAGCCAACGATCAGGCCGACAACCATCTGGAATGAGTTGCCGATGATTTCGCCTAGGGCCGGACCGAAGCCGGACAGGATGCCGCCGGCGATGAAGTAGCCGAACACCTTCCACACGCCGGCCACCAGAGAGCCGATGACGACGTTGGCCGGTTTGAATTCACGGACCAGCAGACCCACGAGCACCGCCTGCAGACCGTCGATGATGAAGGTGAAGATTGCCCACTGCGGGTATCCCGAGATGAGGTCGGACAACGCCGGTCCAAGACCGCCGACGATGCCGCCGACCCACGGGCCGAACGCATAGGAGCTGAAGAAAATCATCGTGTCGGACAGGTTGAGGTATCCACGGGTCGGGGTCGGAATCTTCACGAACATGGTCAGCACGGTGGTGACCGCGGTCATGATGGCGACCAACGGGATGGTGTTGACCTGAATAGCTTTCTTGATATCGTTCTTGACGTCCTGCGACATAATACAGTCTTCTTCTCTCTTTTTTACCAAAATAGCAAAATCATCTTGCTTTTCCTACGATTTGTAAAGAAATCGCAAGGAATTTCTTTCGATGTATCAAATTGCGACATACCATATCGCAACAAGCGAAAATTTTATCCCATCCGCGTTACAAGCGCAGTGCAAAGCGGGCGGCCCGCAACACCCCCTTCTCATGGTGCAGCGGACCGCCCGACAGTTGTTTCAGACCAAAGTCACTTGGCCAGACCGGATTCGCGCAAGGCCTTGAAGCCGCTTTCGAGGTCCTCGATGATGTCGTCGATGTTCTCCAGTCCGATGGACAGGCGGATGGTGCCCTGGTGGATGCCCTGGTCCTCGAGCTCCTCCAGCGTCTCCTGGGAGTGCGTGGTGGAGGCCGGGTGGATCACGAGGCTCTTGGCGTCGG
>OGXQ01001616.1_pt1 | contig 16752 bp, 14 predicted proteins | sample 1576291 | NCBI WGS metagenome assembly OGXQ01 (sample SAMEA3541575, study PRJEB24748) | human gut metagenome | biome: human gut; feature: human-associated habitat; material: faeces | place: China | collected 2012 | reverse complement strand
AGTGCCCTCTACAGAAAGTCCTACCCAATATGAACTTGATATGGTACTAAAATAAAAAGTATAACTCCTAATTTAAGTTTGTTATTAAATATTCGGGTAATATAATATGACATATTTTTCACCTCAATTTTTACTAAACACATTTTTTGATTTGAACAATTACAATGAATATGCCGATTTCTTAATTTATTTGCTATTTGTTTTAATCAACCGATTTCTTTTATATTCAAATTATACAAATGCAAAGTGACTGTAAAATGACTATAGTTTTTTTGACAAAATAAAACAGGAAAACAAAGCGACAAATACGCATTTTGTTTTCCTGTTTAAATTATTTGATATTTTATTGTATTGTTAAAGGTTTCCGCACATCAGAGCATTTTCCAATTTTCTGCATCAAACACACCTTTGGTGGTTATTCTCAAGCTTGGGATAACGGGCAGACTTAGAAACGAAAGAGTCATAAACGGATCAATGCTTTTGTCCGCACCGAGTTCATATGCAGATGACTTTGCATTTTCAAGCTTTTCGTTTACGGTTGTCAGCGGTTCATCGGACATCAAGCCTGCAATCGGGAGTTCGAGCAGAGCCTTGATTTTGCCGTTTTCAACAACTGCGATACCGCCCTTGCTGTCCTTGATTGCGTTCACGGCAACGGCAATATCATCATCATTACAGCCAACTGTGATAATGTTGTGCGAATCGTGGGCAACCGAGGTTGCGACTGCACCCGATTTCAGCGAATAGCCTTTAACATAGCCGACACCGATATGATTTGTGCCTTTGTGACGCTCAATGCAGGCGATTTTCAGAATATCGTTTTCCACATCAATTTTATCGGCTGTGCCGAGATTGCGTGTGAGCAATTCACCGCCGACAAGACCGATAAGCCCGAGTTTTCCGTCAACCTTGAAACTGCTCGGCGTTACGCTGTCAAGGTGGAAAGTGTCAAAGCATTTTTCGGCAAGCTTTTCATCAACTGTGGGAGCAGAAAAGTCCTTAACTTCGCCGTCAAAAACAAGCTTGCCACACTTGAAAACAGTTTCAACATTGAAATCTTCAAGATTATCGACAACAACAATATCGGCAAGATAACCCGAAGCAATCGCACCTTTGTTATTGAGCAAAAAGTATCTTGCGGCATGGTGGGTTGCTGTTTTGAGAGCAACAATCGGATCTGCACCGTTTTTCAGCGCCTGTTTTACAATGTAGTCAATATGACCGCCGTAAAGCAAATCACTTGGATGCTTATCATCTGTTGCAAACATACACCTTGCGTAATACTGCTGAGTCAAAAGCGGCATAAGCGCCTTGAGATTATGAGCGGCAGTACCCTCTCTAATCATAATAAACTGACCTTTTCTCAGCTTTTCAAGAGCATTTTCAAAGGTGGAACACTCGTGGTCGGAATAAACACCTGCGGCAATGTATGCGTTGAGGTCATTGCCCGAAAGCTCAGGAGCGTGACCGTCAATTTTCTTGTGATGAGCCTGCGAGGTAACAATTTTTGAAAGCACATTTTTATCGCCGTTGATAACACCGACATAGTTCATCATCTCTGCAAGTCCGAGTACCTTTTTATTATCCAAGTACAAGTCAATATCCTTGCAGTCAAGCTCTGCACCGCTCTCGTCAATTTCTGTGGCAGGCACACATGACGGCATCATAAAATGAACATCAATCGGCAAATTTTGCGATGCCTGAATCATATATTCAACTCCGTCAATGCCCATTACATTTGCGGTTTCGTGAGGGTCGGTTATGACTGTGGTTGTACCGTGGGCAACAACTGCCTTTGCAAATTCAGCAGGAGTCACCATTGAACTTTCAAGGTGAATGTGTGCGTCAATAAAGCCGGGGAGAACGAGTTTTCCGCTGACATCAATCTCTGTTTTACCGTCATATTTTCCGACACCCGCAATCAGTCCGTTTGCAACGGCTATGTCACCGCACAAAAATTCATTTGAAAACACATTAAGATACTTTGCGTTTTTCAAAACAAGGTCTGCCTTTTCCCTGCCTGCCGCAACCGCAATTAGTCTCTGCTTTGCTGCAAGCTGTCTGTCTGTTTTCTGTTCGTATATTTCCTGCATAAAAGCACCGCCCTTCCTATATATATTTACAAGATTATAGCACTTTGCAAAAGCCATTTCCATAAGTATTTTTCACGAATATTCTTCGCAATTTTTTGCTAAATTGCATAAGATGTGTGCATATTTTCATCTGACAGACAATAATAATTTTAACAATTTATTGTGCTAATGTATTGAAATGCACAAACTGCGGTGATATAATTTATTTATAAGTATTGTTTTCGGAGGGATAAATTATGTCACACACATACAGCGAATTTTTACCGAGTTACAGCGTGGGAGTTGATTGCTACAAGGCGATTCCCGAAATTGTAAAGCCGTACGGCAAAAAGGCGGTTGCAGTCGGCGGTAAAACAGCTATGGAAAAATCAAAAAAGGCTTTGCTTGAAGGCATCAAAGGCTCTGACATTGAAATCATTGATTTTGTATGGTACGGCGGTGACTCCAGCTATGAAAATGTTGAAAAAATAAAGAACAATCCGTCTGTGCAAAAGGCTGATATGGTGTTCGGTATCGGAGGCGGACGAGCTGTTGACACGGCAAAAACCTATTGTGCTTTATATAACAAACCGTTGTTCACATTCCCGACAATTGCATCAAACTGTGCGTCATGCACCTCGCTTTCGGTAATGTACAATCCCGACGGTACTTTCAAGGAATATTCGTACCACAAAGCCCCTGCAATTCACACATTTATCAACACAAAAATTATTGCCGAATCACCCGAAAAGCTTATGTGGGCAGGAATCGGTGACGCACTTTCAAAGGAATATGAAGTAATTTTTGCGTGTCGTGAAAAGAATATGATTCACACACCGTTACTTGGCAAGGCAATTGCCTCCGCAAGTACCGAACCGCTCATAAGCTTTGGCAAAAAAGCTCTTGAGGACTGCAAAAACAATGTGCCGACAGAGGCAATTGAGCAGGTTGCGCTTGACATTATTATCACGGCGGGACTTGTTTCAAATTTTACCGTTCACGAAAACAATCCTAATCCCGAGGAGGATTATTACTACAATTCATCGCTTGCACATTGTGTTTATTACGGTGCGTCACTCTTTCCGCAATGTGAACGGCAACATCTGCACGGTGAAATTGTTTCATTCGGTGTGCTGTGTCTGCTGACATATGACGGACAATTTGAGGAGCGAAACAGAATTTTTGAATTTAACCACAGTATCGGACTTCCTTGCACCCTCGGCGAAATTGCACTTACTCCGGACGATGTGCCTGCAATTGCTCACAAAGCCGCAAGCGTTGTTGAGTGGAAGTATGTCCCGGGTAATCCGACCGAGGACGCATTCATCAATGCAATTCTTGCAACCGATAAAGCCGGCAAGGAATTTTTAGCTGATAAATAATGAAGTTTAATTGTAACTGACTGCTACATTATTTCGGTAAATGTAGCTCATTTATATAGTTTATTTTCATCATAAATTTTCTGTCATTACTTGGCTACGGGATTGTACGAACAACTACAATAATACGCTCGGGCATGATATGTTTTTGACATTACAAACTATCTTCACGAACTGGGAACGGTGGCTCACCGTAAAACTAAGCCGCCCTCGGCAGTGCATGCGCTGTCGAGGGCGGTTCGGTTTTACAAGGGGTTTCCTGGAGTTATCTTACTGAAATCAGTTGTTTTTAGGGGTTTTGCTGTTATAGATTTCTTTGTTGAGGCAATGTTCTTTTGCACAAACTATAACATTGGTAGCGGCGTCACCGATAACATTAAGTGTGATAACAGCCATACCGGGGAGGTAGTTCATGGCAAGAATGAGCGAGTAGCCAATCATACAAAGATCTGAGTTCAAGCCAAGTCCCATCATTACAACATAAACCATTGTTGTGCCTGCAACAGGGATTGCCGGAGTACCGACTGCCGTGCAGATTGAGAGGAATGCTGTAAGGCAAAGGGTTGCAGGAGTAATGTTGACGCCTGCGGCTGTGGCGATGAATGTAATGGCAATCATATGCATTGCGGTTGTACCGTTCATATTGATTGTCATACCTGTCGGAAGAACAAAGCTGCTGATTTCTTCGGAACAGCCGAGTTCGTTAATACAGGTTTCCTTATTAAGAGGAAGCGTTGCGGCAGACGAGTTTGTTGCTGCTGCAAACATACCGATTTTTGCCGCCTTTTTAAGGAAGATAAACGGATTAAGTCCCGTTGTAATGAAAATGCCGATTGGGTAAATTGTGCAAACAAGAAGAAGGCTTACAACAATTGTTACAACAATCCACATCATTGTCGGTGAAATGTACTCAATTCCGTAAACGGCAAGTGCTCTTACGATCATACAGAAAATTGCGATAGGAGCAATTTTGTTGATAAGGAAGTTGAGGAACATCTGAACGATATCGTTGATGTTTTCAAAAACTCTCTTGAGCGGATCTGCTTTTTCGCCCATCTTTGTCATACAAAGACCAAAGATGATTGCGATAACAACAACGCAAAGAATTGTGTTGTTGGATGACATTGCGTTAATCATATTGCTCGGAACAGCGTTTACAATTGTTACGAGCGGATTGTAGCCCTCCATTGTAACGATGTCCTGAGCCTGCTGTGCCGGAAGATGTACATCGAACCAACCAAGACTCTTTGCAAGATAAGCTGCTGCGCCTGCAAGAGCTGCTGCTACGATATAGAAGCAAAGGTAGGACACAAATGTTTTACCTGCGATTCGACCGAGCTTTTTCGGGTTTGCAAGGCTGCAAAGTGCAAGTGTCAGCGAACAAAGGACGAGAGGAACAATCATCATCTGAAGTCCCTTCATAAACAGCTGACCTACGATGTAGAACAAGCCGAGTCCTTCGATATCTTTTGTTGCGGTGATGTCCTGGAACAAAATTGCCTCAACAACTTTCCAGGCTCCTTCGCCGTCTGTTCCCATTACCGCACTTTTAATCAGCAGACATATAAAGCCGACTGCAAAACCTGCGACAACGGCAATCATCATTTTCTTGACAATTGAAGCTTTCTTCTTCTCCTTTTGTTTTGTCATTTTTACATCTCCTTATCTGTTAATTTGGGTAGCCCCTTTATTGCGGAACTGCCGAATAAACTGTCTCAAGGAATATTTGCACATCCTATCCTCATATTTAATCGGTGTGTCCTTAATGTGACGGGAACCGTCTCCGATTGGTCTCCCGTCTGCAAAAATAACCGTAATTAATAGAATTTCCATAGTGATATATAAAATAATTACTATGTTTAAAATTCAACTCAGATTTAACAATACTATCCAATAATAACAAAAATAATTTTATATGCGTTCTCAAAACTGTTAAATCTGCTAAAGTTTTGACAGCGCAAAAGCTCCTGCCGTTTTTGATTAAAAAGAACAGGAGCTTTAATGGGTAAAATTATAAAAAGCACTGACTCAAACTATGTACCGGACAAGGTAAATCAGTACATAAGTTTTATTTTCATCTGCTCACAAAACTCAAGCCATTCCTGTGACGGCTTTTCGTCGGTAATCAGATAATCGATCCTATCCCAATCCAAAAAATTGACAAACGCAGTATGGTTGAATTTTGAATGGTCTGCAAGTAATACCACACATTCGGCACGGCTTGCCATCTCAGACTTCAAATCAGCCTCACCTTCGGAAGAATCAGTTATGCCTCTTTCCATATCAAGCCCTTTGCATCCGAGGAGAACAAGGTCAACATTGTACTTTTTCATAGCCTCTTTTGCAGGTTTTCCGTAGAAAGAACGGGTTTTTTCATCATAAAGTCCGCCGGTTGAAACCAGCTTCATTTTACAAGTGTCGAGTTCCTGAAAAATCTGTGCAGAAAAGGTAATTGCGGTAAGATTTTCATTGTCCTTAAAAAGCTTAACAGCCTCAAGAACAGTTGTGCTGTTATCAATCATCATCGTATTCACACCGATAAATTTATCAACAAGCAGCTTAGCAATTTTCTTTTTGCCCTCAAGGTTAATCCCCTTGCGTTTAAAGAAATGCACTCTGTCATTCTGAGAAGTTGTATTAAGAACAGCTCCGCCGAAAGTTCTGGTAATGATACCGTCATTCTTCAGCTTTTCAAGATCACGCCTGATAGTTTCTTCGGTTACATTATATATTCTGCTTAAATCCGAGACGAAAACCTCGCCTTCGGTTTCAACCTTTTGTCTGATTTCGTCAATTCTCTTTGCCATAAACATTTCCCTCAACTTTTATTACATACTAACATAATTATCAACAAAAGTAAAGGGAATTCGACTGTTTTTACAATAATTTTAACAATCGGGAGCGGATTCCTTCACCCTATACACAAAGGTGTATTAAGCAACCCTTAATTATTTGTCGATAGCTTCAACCATATCACGCATCATTGCAACATCAGCGGAATCAAGTTCAAGTTCGGCTGACTTAACATTCTCGGCAATCTGATCTACAGTAGTAGAACCGCTGAGAAGGTTGATAAAGTCACCCTGAGCAAGAATCCATGCAAGAGCAAGGTTAGCAATTGTGCAGTTATATTTTTCACAAAGAGGCTTCCACTGATCCATAACATCCATAGCCTTCTGCATATTTTCGGGCTGGAACCATTTCTTTGGAATCTGTGCGCCTACAGGCTTGTAATCTCTTGGGAATGTACCCGAGAGAAGTCCCATTTCGAGCGGTGAATAAGCCTGAATTGTAACACCGTTTTCACGACAACAAGGAATGATTTCGTCCTCAATGCCACGGTCAAGAATTGAATACTTAGCCTGAACGATATCAAGCTCACCCCACTTGAGGTACTCCTGAATCTGCTTGATATCTACATTTGCAGCACCGATAGCCTTGATTTTGCCCTGAGCCTTGAGGTCGTTGAGAACCTCCATAGTCTTTTGAATCGGAACATAATACTCGCTGCCCTCGATTGACTGCCAGTGTGTCATATATACATCAACATAGTCTGTGCCCATTCTCTTGAGTGATTCTTCAATTTCTCTCTTGATTGAAGCACTGTTGAGGTTCTTATAAAGCTGAATGCCGTTAACCTTGTTGAAAAGGTCGCCCTTCATCTCCTGATCCCATGTAACACCGCACTTTGTGATAATTACAACATCTTCACGGTTCATGCCCTCAAGAGCCTTGCCGAGGATTTTCTCGCTGTTGCCGAAGTTGTAACCGGGAGCTGTGTCGATAAGGTTTACACCGAGCTTCGGAGCTTCACGGATTGTATCTACAACAACCTGAAGGTCGTGGTCGCCGCCCCATGCCGAGCCACCGCCGATTGACCAGGTGCCGAGTCCCATTCTTGAAATATCAATGCCTGTTTTGCCAAGCTTCATCGTCTTCATTTTGAATCTTCCCTTTCTTTAATAATATATTGGTGGGGGGGTGCCCTGCATTCTTACGAACACAGGGCTTAATGTCACAGATTTATTACTATTACAGGATATAATCTTTTTTATACTTTTCAAGCATTTCTTCAACCATTTCTTTGTTCCGAACGCCTGTTGTTGCACCGACATACTGAACCGAAATAGCCGCTGTGCAGTTAGCATAGATACCGCAGTCACGGATATCCTTGCCCTGAAGAAGTGCCGAAATAAAGCCGGATGCAAAGTTGTCGCCTGCACCGATTGTGTCGATTGCGGTTACACCCTTGCAGGCAGGAACAATCATTGCTCCTGCGGCATTGCGGATATAGCATCCACGCTTGCCTATCTTCATAATTACATTCTTAACGCCGCATTCAAAGAGCTTGTCTGCAACCTTTGATTCTTCGGTTTCGCCTGTCATAAGGCAAGCCTCGTCAAAGTTCGGGAAGAAGTAATCCACATAGCTTAATGCTTCTCTGATATCGTCAAGAGTTTCACCGAGTCGTGGCTTTATCATATCGGCGGTAATTGTCATACCTGCCGCCTTTGCCTCTTTGAAAATCTTTACAAGCGTCTTGCCGTCAAGAAGAGGACAGTTAAAGATACTTGCGAGGGAAAGGATTTTTGCCTGCTTCATTTTTTCAAAGTCAACATGCTCAATGTTTTCTTTCCACAAGCTGCCATTGCGGTTTGTAACAAAGGTTCTTTCACCGTCATCGGTTACAAGACCAATGTTCATTGAGGTGTCGATTGTCGGATCAATCTTGATGCCTTCAACATCTATGTTGTCCTTCTCGCAGGAGCGAAGGATAAACTGACCTGCAGCGTCATCACCGATACAAGCGATAATGCCTGTTTTAAAGCCTAAACGGCTGATGATTGTTGCCTCGTTCATTGCGTCACCGCCGACAGACATTGCGATTCTGTCAACAGGATATGATTCGATATCAAAAATATCTCTTGATACCGGACGGAGAGGAATGTCAACTACCGCTGCGCCAAGACAGATAACATCAAGTTTTTTCTCTGTATTACTCATATTACTCATCTGCTCTGCCGTCATCGCCAAAGAGCTTAATCTTGTACATTGCACGCTCTTTAACAGCCTTTCTTACTTCACGCTCAACAGCAAGGAACGGCTCGTCCTTGTGAGCATTTATAGCTTCCATAGCAGCCTGGCAAAGCTCTGTGTGAATGTTGATTTTAGCGATACCGAGTGAGATAGCCTTTTTAATGTCCTCATCACCGATACCCGATGCACCGTGGAGTACGAGCGGAACATCTACTTCTTTGGCAACTGCCTCGAGTACATCGAAAGCAAGCTTTGGCTCTGAAGAATATACGCCGTGAACATTACCGATTGCAACTGCGAGTGAGTCACAGCCTGTTCTCTCAACAAATTCCTTAGCCTTTGAAGGATCTGTGTACTGATACTCTGAAAGTGCCTCTTCGTATACTGTTTCGTTACCTACATGACCAAGCTCAGCCTCAACAGGAATGTTGTAAGCATGGAAGTAGTCAACGCATCTCTTGATTTCGGCAACATTTTCTTCATAAGGAAGAGCTGATGCGTCACGCATTACCGAATTCATACAGTGATTAACAGCGTTCTGAAGAATTGTCATGTTTCTGCCGTGATCCCAATGCTCAATTACAGGAACAGTAGCCTTCTTTGCCATTGAATCCATCATGTAGCAGAAGTCTTCAAAAGAAGTGTTGCCTGTGAAACCTGTACCGAATGAAATAATGATTGGAGCACGGAGCTCTTCGGCTGCGTCAATAACACCCATGAGCATTTCTGCATTCCATACATTGAAGTGAGGAATAGCGTAGTGTCCCTCTGTTGCCTTCTTTTCCCAATATCTGATATCTGATAACATTTTAATCACCTTTCCTTATGAAAATTTTTAATAAATCTGTGTATATCAGTCGGCTACCTTGATAACGCCCTTAACCATATTGGCTTTCTTTTCGGGGTCGATAGCGTCCATAAATGCCTGCTGAACATCTTTGTAATCATAGATGTTTGTAACCATATCCTTAACATTGAACTTACCGCTTGCAATAGCCTCGATTGTCTGCGGGAAGTTGTTGCAGTAACGGAATGATGTCTGAATCATAACCTCACGGTTAATCTTGAGGAAGTCAATCGGAACAGGCTTTGACTGTGTGCCGACCATCATAATCTTACCGCCTCTTGCAACAATCTGAACAGCCTGCTGAGCTGTGAATACAGAACCTGCTGCCTCGAATACGAGTTCACAACCGTGATCGCCGAAATATTCGGGTGAACGGAGAAGTGCAACCGTATCCTGTTCCTTGCCGTTGATAACTCTGCTTGCACCGAGCTTTAATGCAAGGTCAAGACGATTCTGCATAATATCAACAACGGTGATGTCTGTTGCACCGAGGCTCTTACAAGCCTGAAGCACCATAAGACCGATTGTACCGCCACCGAGGATAACAATGCTCTTACCAAGCTGTGCGCCGCCGAGGATTGCTGCGTGCATACCGACTGCTGCCGGCTCAACGAGAGCTGCTTCCATTGTTGTCATTCCCTCGGGAATGTGGTATGTCCACTCCTCGGGATGTGTCATATACTGTGTGAGTGCGCCCTTGTAGTTAGGCTGTGTAGCCATAAAGTCAACATCAGGGCAGATATTGTATCTGCCTGTACGGCAGTATTCGCATTTGTCATCCGGAACACCGGGTTCGATGAGAACCTTGTCGCCTGCTTTGAATCTTGTAACCTTTGAGCCAACCTTTACAACCTCGCCTGCAACCTCATGACCAAGACCGATTTTCTGGTTAGGATCCTTAGGTGGGATGAAAGGACCGAATTCAAAGCCGTGGATATCGGAACCGCACATTCCGACATATTCAACCTTCATAAGAATCTCGTGATCCTTTGGTTCGGGAACGGGACATTCCTGAATTTCAAACTGCTTTGGAGTAACTAAGATAGCTTCTGAATTTTTCATAATAATCTCCTGCACTTTCTTTATAATAATTTATTTAAGCATTTGCACCCGATGTGCCTTCTGCGTATATTCAAATTTATTTGCCTGTGATTAAAAAATTGATGGTTTAGCTGTTAAAAATTTAAAGATAAGTTTTGAATGTTTTAAAATTGCTGTATTTCGTTTTCCATTACTAATGATTTTAGTTTGCGGTGCCCGATGCACTCAGGCACCGCATCTAAAATTTTTGGTTGTATGTATTAGAGGGTTTTGCAGAGATTACTCTACATCACCGATGTCCTCAACTGATTCGCCTCTGGTTTCAACACCGAGGAAGATAACTGCAACAGCGATGATTGCTGCAACAATTGCGATAAGAATGAACACACCGCCTGAGCCCATGCTGCTTGCAGCAACATTTGTAACGAGGAACGGGAAGAAGATGTTACTTACACGACCCATTGCGTTACTGAAGCCCGAACCTGAAAGCTTTGCCGATGTAGGCCACATCTCAGGAACATAAACTGCTGATGCGTAGCAAACATACATATAGATGATTGTGTTAAGAAGGAATGTCATAACAATGAGTCCTGTCATTCCGAGTGTCGGAGCAAGAAGACCTGTTGCAACACCAAGACCTGCCATGCCTGCAAGGAGGATAACACCCATTACACGGCGAGGAATCTTATCCATGATAAGAGATGCGATAAAGATACCGAACGGAGCGCCGAAGAGTCCGAACATTGTCATAAACTGTGACTTTGATGTGTCGTAGCCAAGACCTGAAAGCATTGACGGCATCCAGTTCATAAGTGTGTACTGGATTGTGTTCATACCGATGAGTACGAGCGAACCAACGATAGTTCTTCTGAGGAGTTTGCCTTTAAAGAGAGCTGTGAACGGGAGCTTCTTAACAGGCTTTGGATTTGTAACTTCAACGGGTGGGAGTGGCTTGCCTGTTGATTTTTCAATTTCTTTCTCAATGCTTGTCATAATTTCGTCAGCTTCGTCAAGTCTGCCCTGTGATTCGAGCCATCTCGGTGATTCGGGGAACTTAACATAGATGAAGATGCAAGCGATAATTGAAAGGATTGAAGGAATCATAAACTGGATTCTCCAGTTCATATTCATGCTTACGCCTGTTGAAACGATAAGAAGAGCAATACCGTTGCAGATTGGGTGAGCCCAGTTGCCGATGAATGATGTACGGCTTGACCATGTACCACGGTTCTTACCGGGAACATACTCTGTGAAACCTGCGAAAAGAACTACGAGGAGAGCGGGTTGTACCGCTTCCAAAAAACGGGTCAAGGACAACGCCGCCTTTGGGACAGCCCGCCAAGATACAGGTTTCCGCCAGCTTCGGCGGGAACGCGGCGAAATGCCCGCCCTTGTAGGGAACGGTATTGATAAGCCACACGTCCCGCCTGTTCCGCATGGTCGGCATGAGGGCTTCGTCGTAGTAGCTGCCGCTTCGCGCCCGGTTAAGCCCCTGTACGTTCCCCTGTCCGGGTACTTCGTCCGCATATTTCTGTCCCGCGCTGCGCCCGGTGCGGTACCGCGCCGCCGTTGTGGGGGCTAACGGCTCGGCTATGGCGGCTGCGTCATAAAAATACTTCTTTGACTTCGTAAGCAGAAAGATATGTTCATAGCAGCGGGTAGGGCGGTCTTTCACGCTCTCCGGCATGGGGTTTTCTTTCTGCCAGATAATGTCGCTCCTTAAATACCACCCGTCAGCGCGTAGGGCAAAAGCTAAAAGCCAGGGAATACCGATTAAGTCCTTTTGTTTGCAGCCGGAAACGCGGTTGTTTCTTGCAATCTGCTGTCCGTTTCTCCCTTTCGGGTTCTTCGGGTCTGCATGGTAGCCTTTATTTCCTGTGCCGCAGTAGGTGTCCGCGATATTCAGCCAGAGCGTACCGTCAGAACGCAGTACCCGGCGCAGTTCGCGGAAAACCTCGGTCAGCCTGTCAATGTACTGCTCCGGCGTGTCCTCCCGCCCAATCTGCATATCAAGCCCGTAATCCCTAAGCGCATAGTAGGGCGGGCTTGTGACGCAACAGTGTACGCTTTCCTCTGGAAGCTCCCGCAAGGCATAGAGCGCGTCCCGGTTGATAATGGTGTCTGTCCTTAATTTTGTCATGCTTCGCCCACTTCCTCCGGCTTCGTCGTCATTACCCGGTAAAGCTCGGTGTCTTTCGGGAAGCGGTCTACAAAGGGCAGCACCACGTTCCCGTAGAAGATAAGCCCCTCGCCCGCTTCGGTGTGGGTGACATACTTCATCTGCTGCGGGGAGATGTTGAGCTGCTTTGCAAGGATAGCCCGGTCGCCCGCCGCCTGATTGAGCATGAGGACAAAATCAGAGTTTTCAAAGATATTCTCCACTTCGCGGGAAGCAAGCAAATCCTTGACGTTCTGCGTAATGGCTGTGGGTATGCCGCCCCATTTTCTGAAACGCTTCCAGATTTCAACGGAATAGGCGGCGGTCTGTTCCTCTTTCAAGAGAAGATGAAATTCGTCCATAAAATACCGGGTGGATTTCCTTTCTGCCCGGTTGACGGTGACGCGGTTCCATACCTGGTCCTGCACAATGAGCATACCTAACTTTTTGAGCTGCTTCCCAAGCTGCTTGATGTCAAAGCAGACAAGGCGGTTAGAAAGTTCCACGTTGGTACGGTGGTTAAAGACGTTCAAGCTGCCGGAAACGTAAAGCTCCAATGCCGCCGCGATACGCGCCGCTTCCGGCTCCGGCTGCTTCAAAAGCTCGTCGTAGAGGTCGCCCAAGATAGGCATTTTCTCCGGGTCGGGGTCTGCAAGGAAAGGGCGGTACACGTTCCTAACGGCGCGGTCAATGACGGTCTTATCGACGGGCTGCAAGCCCTCCTTGCCGCCGATTACAAGCTCGCAGAGGGAGAGGATAAAGTCGGATTTCAGCGCAAGGGGGCTGTCGTCCTCGGAATAGTTGAGGTTAATATCCATAGGGTTCACATACTGGGGCTTCCCGTCAATGCCCTTGCCCGTAGGCGATAACCGTATCACTTGCCCGTCAAGCCGCTGCACAAGGGAAAAATACTCTGCTTCCGGGTCGCAGATAATTATGTCGTCGTCGGTAATGAGGAAAGCGTTTGTCATTTCCCGTTTGGCGGCAAAGGATTTCCCGCTTCCCGGCGTACCCAAGATTAAGCCGTTGGGGTTCTTTAGCTGCTTGCGGTCGCAGAGTATCATGTTGTTAGACAGGGCGTTTAAGCCGTAGTACAAAGCCGCGCCCGTCTGGAAAAGCTCCTGTGTGATAAAGGGGATAAAGATAGCGGTGCTTGACGTGGTAAGCCCTCTTTGAATGGGGATAAGGTTCTCCCCAAGCGGTACAGAGGACATAAGCCCCGCTTCCTGTTGGTAGTCAAGGCGGGTCAAGGCGCAGTTGTTCTTCTGTGCAATGCCCGCCGCCGCGAATACGTCATTTTCCAGTTTCCGCTTCGTGTCCGCCATGTTCACCACAAGGAACGTCAAGAGGAACATTCTTTCATTCCGGCTCTGCAAGTCCTGTAAGAGGTTCTTCGCTTCGCTGCCGAACGTGGCAAGGTCGGACGGGATTATATCCATGTCGTAGCCGCTGCGTACCGCTTTTTTCTGTTCCTCGATTTTCATTTTGTCAAGGTCGGTGATTTTCCGCTTGATTGTCTTTATGGCTTCGGTCTGGTCGATACTGTGGATATGCAGATTGACGATAACGCCCGTTTCCAAGTCCAGAATATCCGATAAGATACGGTCGTTTAATTCCGGCGCAAGGATTTCAAGGAATGAAACCGCGCCGATTTTGCGCCCCATGCGGAAATAACGCCCCTCGCCAAAACGGAAAGAGGATGGGGCGATAAAGTCCTTTGTGGAAAGCCCGGACGGGGCAAGCCATGAAAAATCAAAGGCAAACTGCCCGCCCTCCGGGTGGAAAATGCCATGCAGCATTTTAAGGCGTTCATAGCCTGTCATGGGGCGGGCAGACACGCCCAAGAGCTTAAAGTTGTTGAGTACGTCCGTTTCGATACGGGCAAGGCGGGATTTCGCCGCGCCCAGACTGTCGGCTTCAATGGCAAAGGTGATATATTTTGCTTTGACAAGCCCGTTGTTTCCCTTTGCAAGCTGGTTTTTCAGCATATTCCGGTATTCTGTGCGGATAGAGTTGAAAGCGTCCTCCTGTGCCGGGATATTGACCGCCTTTTCCGCTTCGCCCCGCTGCGTCCCCTGATTGATGAAAGAGAGCTGCACCGAAACGGAAGCGTCAAAGTAGTTGAGGAAGTCGCACCAGTTCTCAAAAATGGCGGTCTTGTCGTCTGCCTGTGCAAGCTGATAGTTAATATCTTCAAAGGCGACGGTCTTTGAGTATTTCCGTCCCGTAACCTTGCAGATACCGTCCGGGTACATCTGGATATAGGGGATTGTCTGCTGTGCGGTGTGGGCTTTCCCGTCGCCCTTTGCCTGTCTGATGATTTCCGCAATCTGCTTTTTCTCGGCGCGGGTGAGCTTGCGGGGCGGGTTAGGCTTTGCGCTTCCCGCCGCGCTGTTTCTTCGTGTTTCCTTTTGCAATCGCTGATACCTCCTTTTCAAGTTTTCTCTGCCGTTCTAAGACGGAATAAAAGTTGTCTGTCCTGTATGGTCGTTCTTTGGGGGCTATGAATTTCGTCCGTATGATGTTCTTCACCACCACTTCAAGGGGCTGTCCATGCTTTTCATACATGGCGAACAGGAAACAGGGCAGCATGACGGCAATCATAGCCATAGACGCAAGGCTTGTGCCTGTGCTGTCTTTGAGCAGAAAGAAAAGCGGAAGCCCTAACAGGAGAGCTACCGCAAAACATACAATCTGCCGTTTGGTAAGGTTGAAAGCTACTTTTGTCTTGACTTTGGATAAGTCTTTGGGTACGGGTACATACGCCAAGTGGAAACCTCCTTTCTCTGGGTTTTTTGCTGCTGTAAGTTCCCATAGGGGTAATCAAGGCAAAGGTCAATTTCTGCCCTTTGCCCGTCCCTATTCTATGGGGTTTTCCCGCGTCAAGGTCGGGTAGTATTTTCGCCGCTTTGCTCTGAAAATCTCCACCCTACCCTTGACACGCCGCTAATGCGCGGAGAAAATCGACTTCGCCAGTGCGCCGGATTTGAACAGGGAGAAACAGAGGATAACGGTATAGGCTGCAAGGGAAAAAATCGCGCTGTGCAGGTTGTCCGCTATTATCATGTTGTTCACCAAAACCGCGTAAATGCCGACGCATATCATTATGAGGAAGCCTTGAAAGCCAAGCGCGAACAGGGATTTTAGGTAGTTGTTCCCTATCTGTCCCCATTCCCGATTAGTCATTGTTGCGAACGGGATAGGCGATACCGAACAGTAAAGGTAAATTTCTATCATTCTGCCGTAGAGGATAACGGTTATCAGTACGGACATGATTTTCATGCACAAGCTCACAAGGCTTGTTTCCATGACAAGTAAGAGCAGTTCGGGGATTTCCATAGCGTCAAGCCCGCTTTGCATGGAAGCAAGGGCGGCGGCAACATCAATCTCTGTGCTGCCGCCGATTACCCCCGCCGCGCCGGAAACAACGTGCTGCGCCATATCGAACACCGCCATAGTGATGTCAAAGGTGTGCGTCACAAGGTAGACTGCCACAAACGCCTTGAACACCCACTTGAAGAACATGGAAGTGTCAACGTCGTGCATATTGTTCTTTTCCGTTACCATGCTGATAAGCTCATAGCATAGGACGTAGGTAATGACAAGCCCCGCAATGGGTACGATTACATTCTCACTAAGCGTCTGTATCATGGAGAATATATTTGCGTTCCACCCTTGCGGGGTCTGCCCTACCTCTGCGGCGATAGTGCCGACTTTCTCGTTTACGTCCCCGAACATAGTTGACAGATTACCGTTTATGGCTCCTATGAGGATTTCCTTTATCCATTCGTTAATCGCGTCAAGTATGCTCTGCATAAGCCTTTACCCGTGCTTCTTAACCGAACAAGCCGGAAAGCAGAGGTACAAGGGTCGCACCGATGAGGGCAACACCGCCGCCAGCCATGAGCTGCTTCATGCCCTGCGATTTGGCCGCAGGGTTGTCCTGGCCGTAGCCTTCCAGAAGGTTGATGCCGCCCCACACGCACAGGCCGCCGCCCAGGGCGATCACGAGAGTCTGCAATACGTCAATAGCACTGTTGAAGAAATCCATAAATCATTTTTCCTTTCGTTTTGTAGAATTGTTGTTGTCGGGTTCCAGATCGGATGCGTTCAATTCGTACATATCGAAAGGCTCGTCCGGCTTCACAATGGCCGGTCTGCGTTTCATGTACCGTTCTACGTCAAAGACGTTCTTCTTGTCGGCGTCGGACAGGTATT
>OGXQ01001614.1_pt1 | contig 16778 bp, 19 predicted proteins | sample 1576291 | NCBI WGS metagenome assembly OGXQ01 (sample SAMEA3541575, study PRJEB24748) | human gut metagenome | biome: human gut; feature: human-associated habitat; material: faeces | place: China | collected 2012 | reverse complement strand
GGGGCGGCTGCCTGCTGGGTCTGCACAGCTTCCCGCAGCACTTCCGGCTGTGGAAAGCCCATCACCCGGTATTCCTCCGGCACCGGCTGTCCCTCATGGATGCGCTGCCATTCGTCACCGCTTCGCACCAGATAGCCATAGGGCGTAAACGCGCCCTGTTCCTGCCGGGCGATATGCTCCCCGAACCGGGCCGCGTCAATCCCGGCTTTCCATTCCTCCGGCATATCCACCATGCCGGAACGGTTCAGGTAATAATCCCCCAACTGGCCGGGGGATTGCACATCCGGCAGATGCACAAAGTAGTCCACGTTGTCGGCGTAGTCGATGATCTGCCCGATATTTTCAAAGCCGCCCCTTGGATTTTGCAGGGCGGCGTTCAGCTCCGCAAGGGCGGCAGCATCCAGCGTGTCCAGCCTTGCGGCAAGGAAATTCAGTTCGTCCACGTCGGCGGCCAGCACCATGTCATAGGGGATGGCAAGGCGTCTGTCCTCCGGGTAGGAAAATCCGGCAATGAAAAAATCCTGCGGGTTGTCGGCGCTGATATGGATTTCCCTCATGGCCTCCTGTAACTTTTCGGCGGTGGTCGGCAAGTCCAGCCAATAACCATGCGGCCCATCGTTCTGCGCCTTGGTGCGGTTGTCAATCATAATCGAAAATACTTCGCTCACGGGTTCCCTCCTTTCTCGGTCTTGCTCCATCAATTTCTGCATTAACTCGTAGTCCTCAATGCTCATGTGGCCGTCATAGGTGTACGGGTCGATGTCGTCCCCACGGTAGGGGCGTTCATAGAAAGGCAGTCCGGCAGCATGGGCTTTCTCCCGTGCTTCCTTTAACACATCCGGCGGCAGCTCGTCTCTGTGGGCCTCCATGAATGGGGCAATATTGTTCAGGTCGTTGTCGTAGTGGTGGCGCACACCGGCAGCCAGCTCCGCCACGTTCATTTCCTCGCCCAGATAGCCGGAATAGTAGCCGTTTACCACAACGGCCCGTGGGTCGGCGGCCTGTATCTCTGCAAGCCGCGCTCTGTCCTCTGGATAAAGGGTGTCGTCCAGATCAAGGTGAAACGCCTCCGCCTGCCAGCTCCGGCCCTCACGCCAGAACGCCAGCCATGCAATGCCGTTCCGCAGGTCGTCTTGATACTCTGATACCATGTCCCTAAGACTTGCCATCGGCAGCCCTCCTTTCTGAAAAATGGCATAAGAAAAGCAGGAAACCATCTCTGATTTCCTGCGGGAAGTGTTGCTGTTTGTGTGGCAGCTATTAAGTTAAACGGATTTTGGCGTACTGGGATTTGTTGATTTTTTCTGTTGCGCCCATTTCTTAATGATGTAAAAGTTATACCAGGTTTTTTGTTAAACGTGTTCCAATGGTTAAATACGGCTCACCCAAATATTCGCTTTTTTCAACTACATAACCGTTCTTTTGATAAAACGATATGGCGGCCGTATTTTCCTGAAATGCCCATATAACGATTTCTTGATAACCTCGCTTTTTAGCTTCTTGTTCAGAAAAAGAAATACACTGGCTGCCGATATTATGTCCTTGTGCTTCCGGCCTTACATAAATACGCCAAATCTCAAAAGCTCCCTTTTTATCCATATCTGCTGTATCACCTATTGATAATAGCGCTAATATCTGGCCTTGTTCTTCCCAAACATATTCTAACAGCCGTCTTGATTGAAAGTCATGCTTTAATTCCTCTGCGCGTTTTTTACAACCATCTTCATTTAGCAAAAGTGGATTTACATAATCTGAATATGTCTTTTTCCAATTTGTATTCACTATATCAATCGCTATATTATAATCTTTCTCTGCTAAAGGGCGTATCATAAATTTGTTCCTCCAACTTGACTTCCAATTTGTCGCTGGACTGATTATACCTCATTTAACAAGATAAGCATAGCGGAATTTTGTAAACACTTGATGAATGGTAACAGGGGTTTGGGGATATGCCCCAACAAGCAAAATCCCCGGCCCGGCAGGGGTGGCCGGGTCAGAGATTTGCCGGAAGTGTGGCTACACTTCCTATGCTTGCTGTTTTTTAGTTTTTGTCCCTCCGTTCAATACGATAGTTGACGTATTTCCCGCCGGTATCAGCCAGAAGCACCGTCCCGTCGTAGGTTTTCCCGGTTTTCATGGAACGCAGGCCCTTTACCTTTGCCTTTCCGTCTTTGAGAAGCGCAGCGGCGATTTTCGGCGTGAACGCCTTGCCCCGTTCCTCAAAAAATCGGTCATTCTTCCACATGACAAACTGGCAGGCCCGGTTTCCGCAGTAGTAGTTTTTCTTGCCCTCGTAGACGGCTTCGCCGCAGCGGGGACACTTGCCGATAGACACGCGCTCTTTCTGAAACAATTTCTGCGCGTCCTCGCTGATCTGCGAATAGCTGGAAATCAGGCCTCGCGTCATTTCCTCAATGCCAGCCATAAAGCCGTCCGGGTCAGCTTCCCCCTTGGCAATGGCCGTCAGCGTATTTTCCCATTCAGCGGTGAGCTGGGGAGAGGTCAGCACATCCGGCAGGACGCAGGCAAGGTTGTGGCCGTCCTTGGTGGGAAGAAGCTGCTTGCCTTTCCGTTCCACAAAGCCCATCTGTACCAGCTTTTCCAGAATGGAAGCGCGGGTGGCCGGGGTTCCTAAACCTTGGCGCTCGGCGTCCTCCGGCATATCCTCGGCCCCGGCCCGTTCCATAGCCGACAGAAGCGTGTCCTCGGTGTAGGGCTTCGGGGGCGTGGTGAAATGCTCGGTAACGGAAGCCTCCACCTTGTCAAAACTGGTACTTCCAGTCGGGACGGTAGAAACGGCAGTCGCCGCAATCCTCCGGCGCTCCGGCGTCGCCGCTGTCGTAGTGGTCGAAGCCGGGCTTGCCTTGCATGAGGCTTTCAAAGGCGCGGTCGCTGCCGGAAGTGAAATACATGGCGTCGCCTCCTTTCTGAATTTGGGCGCAAAAAAAGCGGCGTCCTTTTCTCCCACAGGGGGATCAGAGAACGCCGCTTCTGCGGTGTCGTATTCAATTTTAGTCTGATGTGCCGTCTGGGACGGGGCATTTCACGGGAAGTAGTAAGCGTGTCGAGGCTCATTCCAAAAGTAGTAATTTGGTAGTAAATTCGGTGGCCCTATCCCGTGATTTGCCCGTATTTCCGGGCTTTTTTGAGATAATCAGAGTTGTTAATCTGAAAAAATTGACCCAAGATTGCACATAGCCCTTTTATGATAAGCTCTGTTGGAGCTGAAACACCTCTACTTGTTGAGTTATTGAGCCACATGGTATAATAGTATGGAAAACAACTGGGGGTTCGCATTATGATCATTTACCTGCAAATGCTTGAAACTCCAGAGGAGAAGTCAAAGTTTGAGCAACTCTATCTGGAGTATAAAGGGCTCATGTTCCATGTGGCCTATGAAATTCTACATAATGAGCAGGATGCAGAGGACGCTGTGCATCAGGCTTTCGTAAAGATAGCAGAAAATATTAAAAAAATCGATGATCCTATATGTCCAAAAACACATAGCTATGTCGTTACTATAGTTGAGAACAAAGCAATAGATCAGTACCGAAAGCAGCAAAAACACCAAACTGTCGAGCTGATCGAGGAAATTCAAGGCACAAATGCTCATTATGAAGGGGACAACGATTTGACAAAATGTATCTTGAAGTTGCCCGCCAGGTATCGAGAAATGATTTTGCTGCGTTATCATCATGGGTACACTGTCAGAGAAATCGCAAAGATGTTGGGACTGTCGTTGCCGGCCGCAATCAAATTGGATCAACGGGCCAAAAACAAATTGAAAAAACTATGTGAGGAGGCGGGAATCCTGTGATAAGCGAGGAAATGCTGAAAAAAGCGGCGGCTGAAGCGGATCAGGCAATCAGGGATTCGCTCCCCGCTCCAGCAGAATGTGAACATGAGTTTTCCCCATCGTTTGAGAGAAAAATGCGCCGAACTTTTCGGAAAGCAAAACATCCTGTGATCTACAAACTGCCCAGATATGCAGCTTGCTTTGTTCTTGCGGTGGCTCTCGCCAGCGGTACATGGCTGACAGTGGATGCAGAAGCGCGAGCTGCTTTTTTTGCATGGGTACGGGAGCGGTATGAAGCATTTGTCGAGTATAGGTTTATTGGTGAGGTTCCGCAAGAAAACACTATCATAGAGTATGAGCTAACATGGTTGCCCGAAGGTTTTTCCTTTCAAAAAGAGCAGCGTCTTGGTAACAGCACATACATCACTTATACTGATAATTCTGGGCAGCGCATTATTTTTTCCTATTTACAGGGAAATGATTCCACGAGTTTATTTATGGCAGCGGATTACACAGAGGTGCAATCAGTTCAAATCGGGAACACAAAAGCAGACTTCTATCAAGCCAGTCAGGAAACAGCTCCTAATGGGTTGGTTTGGATATCAGAGGAAGAAAACCTATGCTTTTGCATCACGGCACCTTTATCAAAGGACACTATAATAAAAATGGCCGAAGGCATCCAAAAAAAATAATCAAAAAATTTCAAATCAGCTGTCCAAAATAACCTCCTTCATTCGTTTACGGGGTATAAACAAATGAAGGAGGTTATCCCTTTGAAAAAACGAATTCTTCCTATCTTGTTTGTCTTTCTCATGGTATTCTCCTCCACTGCCTATGCTGCTTCACCACGGGTAGCACAAGTTGTTCCTGGCATTTCTTTTAACGGAACAACTGCTACTTGCACGGTATTTATTGCCGCAGAACAAGCGACTGACGACATTGATGCTGTAATAAAGCTATGGCGGGGAAGTCAGTGCATAAAGACATGGGAAAGATCCTCTGTTGGAGACCTCGCTTTTAGTGGCGAGGCAAGTGTGACAAGGGGAAAGACCTATGAATTAACCGTTGATGTTACTCTTGAAGGGAAAGAACTGCCAAGATTTTCTGTTGAAGGAACTTGCTCATAACTCTGCTTTGAAATTAAGTAACAGTTCAAACAATCACAAGGAGGGTGAATAAGTCATGAAAATGTTCTATGCTCTGTATGATTCGTTTTTTCAATCATTTTATTCCCCTCTTTGTTGCTCTTGGAGGCTAAGACTAAAAATCAGCAGGATTAGCGCATAGCTACAAAAAATAATGGCAGCTATGCGCTAAGGTCGGAATTCATATAACTGGTTTTGGCTGAAAGGGGCGAATTATATGAAAAAAACAGTTAGTTTATTCTTTGCAGTAGTAATGTTACTCATGATGGCCACTACTGCGTTTGCGGCAGAGAGTCAGATTCCCGGATCGGAGGATTGCGGCCCACATGCATCCTTTGAAGGAAATGGCGATTTGTTAAATGGCAACAATATGACTCGCAGCACTTCTCTGCCGACGAATTATCTCAATTTGGCCGAAGAAGATTATGAAGCAGACTTACAGGTCGTTGGAAAAAGCTGGCTCTACACAAACACATATTATCACCCAAACGGTAGTGGAAAAATCTATGTTGATTACGATGTGACCGCTGATACAAGCACAACATACCTGTATATTGGGCTTTATGACTTGACAAAGGATGAATTGGTGGTTGAACATACTGCCATTGAGGTGCGGACTACAGGAAAAACCGGATCAATGTATTTCTACAATCTAAACCAATCGCACAACTATGCTGTCTGCTTTAGAGCGCATCCCGCTTCTCTCAATGGAAGCGCTGTAATCAGCCACTAAGATCCGCTGCTTATCTGTTGTAATGAAAGGAGTGTGCAAAATGAAGAAGAAACTATTTTCCCTCTTTTTGATGTTCGCTGTGGTTTTGCAATGCAGCATCACTGCGTTTGCGGCCGATACTCAAAATGCCTTGCCGTATGAGCAGTATTGTGACAAGACTACTCAGGTCGGAAATTCGGCATTAAGTGTCATTAACGACCAGCGCATTTCCAATTACTACGAAGGCATTCAGGTCGCCACAGGCTTTGAGCCTGTATCTGCAACTCGGCAGACAGTCTATGTTATTGATACTTTGGATTCCGCTGGAAATGTAGTGGAAAGTCGTTTGATGACAAATCAGGAAGTGTCTGAATATAATGCACGACTCTCGGCCGGGCAGACAAGGGCGAACACTTGGGTCGGCGAAGATGGCGAAGATCATCAAGGCGGGAAATTATCAATCTACCTTGTTGTTTATAAAGATTCCAGCCGAAATTACTATGCCTATGGTACTGCCGATTGGGAAAATGGTGTCTATCACGGTGGGGTAAATGGCCCCTCTGCTGGATATGACTTTATCGCCCTTACTTGGGGTGGCGGCGGTGAACTCAAAAATTCTTCCAGCAGCGACAGAAGCATCTCCGGTGAGTATCAGTATGATCAGGGAGCAATTTCTTTTAGCCGCGCGCAATCGGACACTTATTGCGGCTATTGCTGGCAATTTGACGACACCAAAGGTGCGTATTTTGCTGATTACATTGATTGCTATGCCAAACTATCGCAGACATATTCCGGGTATCTCGGAAAAGAAACCAATATTCGCTTGACCTATATCCATACGTATCAGGCTGCTGTCGGAACAATTTCTTTCGAAGGTGGTTCAAGTGGTGCGGCTGCGGGTGTTTCCCTGTCGAGTTGTGATAAACAATGGCAGCTTGAGATCGATGTTCCCAGCATCTTCTATTAAATCGAGCGAAATTTGTAGCTGCCCTAAACCTTAGTCTTGCCTTCGCTCATTTCGCAAAAACACAAAAATAGGATAAGGCAATTGTATCTGTGTTCCCAGCACTTATCCCGAATTTCTGATCAACTCACAGGGTAACGGATACTTCTGTTACCCTGTGAGTTGTTTTGATATTGAGTGAAGTATCGAGTACATTTCTGGGAGAGGAAGGTCAGTTAATTATATGAGAAAAAGGATTTTAAGAGTATTTATTGGGGGAGTAGCATTGCTGATTCTAATATTACTTGTAAGAACCGCAAAGTATTGGGTAGGAGTTTCCAAAGATAACATTGAGACAAACGCAAGACAATTTCAAGGTATTTCAGAGGATTGGATAACTACACAAGAAACTACCGATACAATATCTGCAATGCTCTTTTATTCCAATGACTGTGCCAATTTTGCTTATTCAATTTATCTCAACAAACCTGGATTTTCATTTGGGTATTTTTTTCGAACCGGTGGAACCATCAGCGAAATCGAAAACGGCATAGTAGCTATTTCTTTTGAAGGGTATAGCGACATCGTTTACTTGTCCATGAACAAAGCAGAAATAAGTTCGATATCAATTGATGATGGAAGCAAAATTGAAACTATTAAAACTGATATTACAGCTCCATTTGTAGTAATACTGCCAAACAATGCCGGCAATGTTACTTTCCTTGACGCGGGCGGAAATACTGTTGACTTTGTTTGCAGAGAATTTCCTGAATGAGAGAGTTATTATGAAAATAAGATTGAATAAACCTTTTTTCATTAAGGGTTTAGCAGTAGTTTATGCTGTTCTAATGTTACTGATTCTATTTGGAAGAACAAGCTATAATATTGGTAAACCATATTGGGAGCAATTACAACTCAACATAAATCTGGTTCCGTTTTATACCATCTCACAATACTTGTATCTCCTGTTAAACAGGAGCAATGAGCATTTAATATTTCACGCCTTTATCAATCTCGTTGGTAATATTGTAATTTTTATTCCTTTAGGGGGGCTTTTGCCAAGTATTTTTAAGTCTTTACAAAAAATCATCCCATTCTTGTTATGTGTTATATTGATAATTATTGGCATTGAGTGCATACAACTATTTACTTTGACAGGTAGCTGTGATATTGATGATTTCATTCTGAATTTCTTGGGCGTGCTATTGGGAAACCTTCTTTTTCGGTTGTGCCATAAAAATCAAAATAGTATAGATCTTTGAACACACGAGGAGGAACAAGATGAAACGAACATTAAGCGTTTTATTACTGTTTGGAATGCTATGCGCTCTCTCAACAAATACTTTTGCGGCAAATGATGAAGCAACTGACAAAGTAGACATTGCAGCAGTAGCCGAGAATAACAGTTCTATTGCAGGCGAATATAAGCAGTACGCTCCATTTACAGTGGACAACCAAGAAGTCAGACTGTATTCCGAACCTGTTATGAATAGCGAGGATGCCTTGGCAACCTATGCGAACGCGTTTGAATTGTGTGCAGAAGCAGCAGAAGTATATGGCATTCCTGCGGATATTAACAATTCCGATTTTGTGGCTTTTGCGAAAGTGTATGCTGCAATGAACGAAAATGGCACTCCTGCCCTTATTGAAGAATGTAAAGATTTTGCAGTTTACCTTGATTATTACGAGAATATCAAGATCAACCAGCAGATTCTCAATGCGATTTCTGCAAACACTCGCAGTACAGATTGGTCTGAAATAACTTTCTTGATGCCTGCCACATCTGATTGTACCGTTGCTGCTGGAGAAATTGCGCAAGAAGATAACACTGTTGCAGAAACTCAATCTTCCTCTTATGACACGGCGGAAGTAGTCACTTATGCACGTACATGGTGGAATAAAACTAATAATACGGATTACCCATATTATGCAGAATATAATGGAATGGACACATCACGCAACGATTACAACAGCCTTGATTCTGGCCGCTCTGGGCAATCTAATCCAGCAAGAGGCTGGTCTGATTGTGCCGATTTTGTTTCGCAATGTTTAGCGGCCGGTGGAGTCCCGCAAATAAAATCTGGGCTGATTCTCCCGCATCAGAAAACCGGGAACTGGTATTATAACGACGACAAACCCTCTCATACATGGGGAGGGGCCAGCAACTTTTATAATCACTGGAAAGAACGAGTCGGAGTGGCAAGCAGTTCCGCAGACCTTGGTGTTGGCGATGCTGTATCTATTGATTTTGGTGGAGATGGAAGTCCCGACCATACCGTGATTATTGTATCAGCAGGATCAACCGATAGCTCAAAATATCTGGCCTCTCATACAACGGATAGATATATGTACTACTATTCCAGCGGTACACTGAACCCCTTTACTCTATCCTATTTATATGGCAATGACTGGACAATCTATGGTTACGAAATAGATAAAGCGTTCTAAAGTAAGAAAACGGTTGGGAGTAGAAGGCGATGAAATCAAACCCATCAAAGTTCAAAATTGCATTGGGAATAGTTGCTGTATGCTTAATCCTTGGCATCGCAATTATGGCATTGTACTCACCCGTCATTTTTCAGCGAGGTAATCCGATCCCTTATCTTCGTGCCGCTGCTAAACTAAATGATGACACACAATATGTTCAAGTAAAGCAAACGGAATCTGAAAGTATCTATATCACCAGAAAAGGCGAAAGTGACGCACTTCTTCGAATGTTCGCAGAAGGTACGGGAGCTGTTTTTCAAGAACAGTTGGGTAGTACATATATTTTTTCCGATGATGATAAAGAGTGGTTGTTGGAGTCGGAGATTTATTGGAAAATTTATACCGTATGGGTTGTCCCTATTTTCTCAAATGATGGCAATGCCCAAAACCATGAGCAGGCTTCACACTTACTCTCCCTCAATGTCAAAGTAATTGAAATTGTGGAAGATAATGATAACCTTTTCTTAGTTGAAGCTCTGGAAAGCTACAAGGATAAAATCAGTCAAGGTGACATTATTTCTGTTGCTGCGGATTCCGCTGAAGTTTCAGATATTTTGGGAGCCTATCAGGAAAACTACAGTTTCCGGATATATTTTCCCCAAATTGACGATACTGCGGATAGAATAAGCGTTACTTGTTTGGACGTTGTTCAGTATGATTCAAACGGCGAGGTCATCCAGCAATAGAGTAATCTCACTTTGGATTTGCATAAATCGTCGCCACTAAAAAGAATTGGCACAGGATTGCCCATACATTGGCGCAGTCCTGCCCTTTCGCCGTAAATCCAAATCTGCTATACTTGGTACAGTCAAAACTTTGTAATGCAGCCGTTCCGGTCGGGACGGCTGTTTTTCATTTGTAAGTAAAGGTGGTGGTTCACATTCATACTTTCCTGCAAAAAGTCCGCAGGACATTGAAGAGCGAACGGGGCGAGGCCAACTATTTCTCCACGGTGGTGTTCATCTTCATCGCCGTCATCCTGCTGGCCTTTATCATTGACCTGTTTGGCATCATCTCCACAAAACAGGAGTTAGACCATGCGGCAGATCAGATGGTCAAACAGATCCAGCTGTCCGGCGGCATCAACAGCGAGACCGACTCGCTCTTTGACTTTCTGTGCTCGGAGATCGAGGGGGCGGAGAATATCACATACTCCATCGATGCCACATACAAGACGCCTACGCCGTCCGGGATGTCCCGGGCCATCCAGCTTGGGACGCCCTTCTATATCACCATTGAGGGCGAGGCCAAACTGGGTGGCTTCTGGAACCTGGATCTGGTCAACATCACGGTGGTGGCCCGCGGCTCCGGCGTCAGCGAACACTACTGGAAGTGAGGTGGCCTATGAATCGTTTTTTCTCACGGCTGCGCCGGCCGCTTCGCAACGAGCGGGGCGAGATCACTTTCTTCGCCTGCTTCTTTGTGGTCGGAGTCGTCATGCTCATCTCTTTCCTGCTTCTGTACGCCTCGGTGCGGATCACCTGCATCAACATCCGCAACGGCGCCAAAATGGAGCTGAACAACCTGAGCGCCACCATCTATGCGGACACCTACCGCTCCCAGCGGGAGACCAACTTCGAGGAGTACCTGCGCACCCTCTATTCCAGCAATGACTATACGGAAATGCTGGAGGCCACTGTCGCCGGCGGCCTGGCAGAGAAGATCCCGCTTTCCACAGAGGACTATGAGGTATCCGACATCAGCCTGGAGTTCAATGTGGTGGGCGACCGGGTGGAGTATATCTTCTATTGTGATGTGGAGTTCTATGTGCGCATGTTCGGGCACAGTTACCCCACCATCACCCAACGGGTGGAGCTGACCGGCTACCACAACACCAAATTTTAGCGGCGCTGTTGAAATTCCAGTCAGCTCCGCAGTATAGGCTTTATATAACAGCAAAAAGGAGTGTGGACACACATGAAGAAGTTTTTCCAATCCAAAGGCTTTATTGTTTCAATCCTGGCCGTCCTCTGCGTTGCCATTCTGGGCGTCTGCTGGTTTGTGAGCCGGGACCGCACGGAAGAATTCCAGCCGGATGAATCTCCTCCCAGCAGCACCAGCAGCGACTGGTCGGATGGCGGCGCACAGTCTGGCGACGGGAGCGGGGGCGCAGACGCCTATGCACCCGGCCAGTCTTCCAACGCCGAAGAGGAATATCCCAAGGTGACCTCAGAATCTGAGGGCGAGGTTGAAATCGACTTTACCGATACGGAGAAGCCGGATGAAACACCGCCCCCTGTACCGGAAGGCAAGACAGAGATCGAAGACCCCGGCGAAGATCATGAGGTCAATCCCGACCCGGCAGTACCGGAAGTCACCGCCCCTCCCGAAGAGGAATCCACTTCCAGCAATGAGCCGGCCCCCGGCTCCAGCAATGGCAGCGGCGCCGTTTACGACCCGGTGTTTGGCTGGGTAGTCCCCGGCGATGTGCAGCAGTCCACCGGCGACAGCGACGGCGACCTGAACAAGCAGGTCGGCAACATGGGCGGCTGACAACCTACAACTGAATATGGACTTGAAAGGCCGTCACTGGATTGTGGCGGCCTTCTTATTTTTAAAAAGAACGGAGCGTGATGTATTTGAAACGACTTCTCGCCCTCTTATGCAGCCTCGCCCTGGTGTTCTGCCTCGTTCCTTCCACGGCATTTGCATCGGGAGGCAACGGGAACATTGACGGTGGCGGCGGCGGGATGGGGCAAGGCACATCCTCAAACTTCTGGAATCCCGGCAACGATGGCGTGCGCATCACAGTTGTGGATGCGGAAAGCGGCGCTGCCGTGTCCTCACCGCTGGACTTTTCCAACCGGACGCAGAAAAGCAGTATCCTCCATTTCGGCAAGGTCAACAAGCTGCAGTACCTGAGCGGCTCCGGCCTCTCCCTCCAGTCCGGGGTGGCCTATTCCTGCATCAAACCCGCGCAGTCCATGCCCACCATCGTCAGCAGCAAGGGCCAGAGCAACATTGACGCCATCAAGCGGTACTTCTGCTCGGAGTACGCCTGCATGATGGTTGCCCAGGCTGCGGGCGTGGACTATGAGCGGATGATCGCCGGCGAATATAAGCTGCTGATCGAGCCCATCGCCTACTTTACCCACAACGGCCAGTATTACTGCATGACGGCCACCGAGGCTGGCCTTTACGATCAGATGTCCGGCGGCAACCTGCGCCGGACCATGACTTCGCTGACCCATAAGAACCTGCCGCTGTCCATGTTTCTGGAGTTCAGTGACCTTGGTATTTCCGCCTGGACCGGCAACACCACCGGGACGCAGAACAATTCCGACATCATCAATACACTGGGTGTCGGCATCGTCTGGTTTGACGAGGCCCCGCCCGAGGGCGAGATCGAGGCCCCCGATGTAGAGTACCGGGTGGATACCGATGTCATTACCTCTGTCACCCTGCGGACAGATACCGACCTGACGCCGGATAATCCCGCTTCGGTGACCTTCCATATCCTCGGCACCACCTATCGCGTCAACGATATCGTAATCCCCGCTGGCGACAGCCAGGTAGTCTGGGTCAAGTGGCATACCCCCACTACACCGCAAACGGTCACCATTACGGTATCCGTCAGCGGCGCCTATACCGCCCAGGATACCTTTGTGGCAAAAATCGTGGACTTGAATGAGCATATCCCGCCCGACCCGGTAGCCACAGACACCACTCCCTCCTATACCGTGCCGTCCCTGCCCAATGAAACGCAGAAACTCACAGCCAACTGGGGCGTCTGGAGCTGCTACTGGGTGCCGGTATGGGTGTGGTGCGATCACGGCGAAGACGGCGGGCATTGGGTGGATGAAGGCTACTGGGAATATGAGTACACCGGCTATTCCGCCTCCATCAGCGGCGTCATGTCCCTGATGCCGGACGATATTGTGCCGACGGCCTCCGGAAAATCCATGAAGAGCGGGTACGGCGTCAAACAGGATGTGACAGCCACGCTCTCCACCGACGCGCCCACCAGCCACATCACCCATCCGCAGACGGCCTTTTCCGTGTTCCCCGAATTCCAGTACGAGACTTACCTACGCCTCCTGCAGCGGGTATCCAGCGGCCGAAGTGCCAAATTCACCTTCCAGCCCAATGAGTTCTCTACTTACAGCCGGGAAGTGCATTTTACCCCCATCTGGTTCCCGGATGCGACGAACTACACCGTTTTCACCCAGGTCTGGGATACCTGGACGCCGGACGGGATGCTGAGTATCAACCTGAACGACTATGTTTCCATTGACGGGAGCCTCTATGATGACTGGTACACCAATCGAGAGTAATGTGTGGATGGCCTACCTGCTCACTGTTTTTCTGGTGGTGACGGGCTTTGCCGTCTACGACATCCTATACAGACGGGTGCCCGACCGGGCGCTCGTCTTTTTTATCCCCCTGGCCGCGCTGGCCCCGCTGATCCAGGTCTACTTTATTCTGGAGTATGACCGGACGCCCATTTTCATCTGGCCCGTTGTGGCCGAGGCTCTGGTGGGTGCGCTGCTGGGTTTCTGCATCCCGCTGGCCGCTGCTATGGCGACCGGCGGCAGCGGCATGGGCGGTGGGGACATTAAATTCTGCGGGGTGCTGGGCCTGGTCTATGGCCCCTCCGGCATGGCGCTGGTATTCCTGGTGGCCGCCGGCTTTGCCATGCCAGTGGTGCTTCTGTTCCGGCGGCTCTTTCGGGACAAACAGCCCATTGCGATCCCGTTTTTACCTTTTCTGGCCTGCGGCTGCTCTGTGGCGACGCTGGCTGAACTATTTTTATGACAGGAGAGATGCTTATGAAACTCAATAACCGATTTATCTTCGGCATTCTGTCCCTGGTTCTGGCGGCGGTCATCGCATTTGTGGCACTGCCCACCATTGCCCGGCAGACCAACGGCAAGACGGAGATCGTCCGCATCACCCAGCCGGTGCTGAAAGGCGAAAAGATCACCAGTGACAACGCCGAAGTCGTAGAAGTGGGCGGGTACAACCTTCCGTCCAATGTGGCCCACAGCATGGACGATGTGGAGGGCCTGTATGTAACAGCCGACCTGGCCGCAGGCGACTACATCCTCACCAGCAAGGTCAGTACCGTCCCTGTTTCCTCGGATGTGGCGCTCAACGATATCCCCTCCGGCAAGGTCGCCATCTCACTGAGCGTAAAAACGCTGGCCTCCGGCCTGTCGGATAAGCTGCAGCCGGGCGACATCATCCGCATCTATCACTTCTTAGAGACGGCGGAAGAAGTGCCGGAGCTGCGCTTTGTCAAGGTGCTGTCGGTCACCGACTCTGATGGTATCAATGTGGACAACACCAAGGAGCCCACCGAGGACGAAGAGCCGCAGCAGTCTGCCACCATCACTGTGCTGGCAAGCCCGGAGCAGGCCCGTATCATTACCGAGATGGAAAATGACGGTGTGGCCCATGTGGCGCTGATCTCCCGCAACAACGACCAGCTGGCTGAGCAACTGTTGGCCGAGCAGGACAAGACGCTTCAGGAGATCTACTTCCCCGAAACACTGGTTGAGGAAAATGCTGAAAGCCAGGATGGCGGAGAAGCCGCTGAAGGCGCCGCAGATGGCGAGTCCACAGGCGAAGCAGATACCGAGAATACGGAAGGCGGCGCCGAGACGGCCCCTGCGGATGACGGGCAGGATGCCGCGTAACAGAAAGGAGGCCTGAAACTATGGGAAAAGTCATTACCGTCTGGGGCAGCCCGGGGAGCGGGAAAAGTATGTTTTCCTGCATCCTGGCAAAAGCCCTGACCCGCGACAAGCGGAAAGCCATCATCATCAACGCGGAGATCAGCGTTCCCATGCTTCCGGTCTGGCTGCCGGAGCAGATCATCCAGACCAACGCCTCGGTGGGGCAGGTCCTGAGCAGCGTGGAAATCGACACCACGCTGGTGGCAAGCCATGTCACGGTGCTCAAAAGCTATCCTTTCATCGGCCTGATGGGCTATTCCGCCGGTGAGAATCCGCTGAGCTATCCGGAAGTCAAGTATGCTATGGTACTCCAGCTGGTCAACGCCGCCGCAAAGCTGGTGGATTTCGTCATCCTGGACTGCAGTTCCAACATGACCAATGTGTTCACCCCGGCGGCGATTGAGTCTGGCGATCTGGTCATCCGCCTGCTCACCCCCGACCTGAAGGGTGTCAACTACCTGAAAGCCCATCAGCCCCTGCTGGTGGATGGGCGTTTCCATTATGACCGGCACATGACCTTCGCCGGCATGGCCCGCCCCTTCCACGCTCTGGATGAAATGGGCTATATCATCGGCGGCTTTGACGGCCTTCTGCCCTATGGCAAGGAGATCGACCGCTGCGCCACTGAGGGCGGGATGTTCCAGGCCATCAAATACTGCAATCCCAAGTACACCGCCTCGCTCAACAAGGTGCTGGACGCTTTGGAGCAGATGGAGCTGGCCGAGCAGGCGGCAGAGGATGCGGACGACGAGGACGAGTTCGAGGAGGATGACGCCGATGAATAATCTCAACGACATATTCTTCGCGCCGGCAGCCAACCAGGATCTGACCTATGACCAGGTGCTGGAGGATGTGCAGCGGTATTTTGCTGAAAATCACGCCTCCACCATTGCCGAGGCCGGCGAGGGCAACGCCGAGCGGGCCACCACACTGCTCAAAGAGCTGATGGTGCAGTACATCGTCAAGCGGAAATACGCCATTGAAGGGCTGACCACCGAGGAACTGTGTGAAAAACTCTACGAGGATATGGCCGGTTACTCCTTCCTCAAGAAATGGATCTACAAGCCCGGCATTGAGGAAGTCAACATCAACGCCTACAACGACATCGAAGTGATCGAGGCCGGCGGGCGCAGCATCAAGATCCCGGACAAGTTTTCCTCCCCGCAGCACGCCATTGATGTGGTGCGCCGTATGCTCAACGCCTGCGGCATGGTCATTGACGACACCATGCCCAGTGTGGTGGGCTTTCTGGACAAAAACATCCGTATCTCTGTGGACAAGACGCCCATTGTAGACCCGGATGTGGGGATCAATGCCTCCATCCGTATCGTCAACCAGCAGACGGTCTCCGAGCAGAAGCTGCTGGATTCCGGCAGCGCCACCGCTGAGATGCTCCACTTCCTGATGGCCTGCATCCGGTATGGCGTCAGCGTGTGCATCGCGGGCTCCACCGGCTCCGGCAAGACCACCATCATGGCCTGGCTGCTCTCCAATGTACCCAACAACCAGCGCCTTATCACCATAGAGGAAGGCAGCCGCGAGTTTGATCTGGTCAAGCGGGATGAAAACGGGAATATCTTAAACTCCGTCATCCACCTGCTGACCCGGCCCAGCGAAAATCCGGCGCTGAACATCAACCAGGACTTCCTCTTGGAGCGTGTGCTGCGCAAGCACCCCAATGTCATCGGTGTCGGCGAGATGCGGTCCGCCGCGGAAAGCCTGTCGGCCGCCGAGAGTTCCCGTACCGGCCATACCGTCTGCACCACCATCCACTCCAACTCCTGCAACAGCACTTACCGCAGGATGATGACCCTCGCCAAGCGCAAATACAGCATGGACGATGCCGTGCTCATGGAGATCATGGTAGAGGCCTATCCCATCGTGGTATTTACCAAGCAGCTGGAAGACCGTTCCCGTAAGATCATGGAGATTCTGGAGGGCGAGGACTACCGGGACGGGCAGCTCATTTCCCACACACTCTACAAGTTTGAGGTGGAGGACAATGTGACCGATGAAA
>OGXQ01001609.1_pt1 | contig 16797 bp, 13 predicted proteins | sample 1576291 | NCBI WGS metagenome assembly OGXQ01 (sample SAMEA3541575, study PRJEB24748) | human gut metagenome | biome: human gut; feature: human-associated habitat; material: faeces | place: China | collected 2012 | reverse complement strand
GGCTTTAGGTGCAGCACTTACCTGCTTCGTATTTTATCGAAATCATAAAAACAGATCGTATAAAAGAAATTTGAATGATTTGGTACAGGAATTTGATATATCTTCTTCCAGAACAAAGTGGCAGTTATGTCAGATCATATGCGTACCGGCAGTACTCTGCATTGCGGAACTCTGCAATATGCCACGGGCAATGTGGGCTGGAATTGCGGCAATGTCAGCAATCTTACCATTTATGGAGGACATGCAATACAGAGTCCGCAAAAGGATTGTCGGAAATATTGCAGGTGTAATATGCTTTACAGTACTATATTTTCTGCTTCCGTCATCCATCTATACATACATAGGAATCCTTGGCGGAATTGGTGTAGGACTTTCTGCAAAATATGGCTGGCAGGCAGTATTTAACACATTTGGTGCTTTGGCCATTGCTACAGAGAGTTATGGACTAAAAGGAGCAGTTGGTCTTAGAGTGATTCAGAATGTTTTTGGCGTTGTATTTGCATTAATATTTTGTTCTATGTTTTATTGGCTTATGTCGAAAAAAAAGAAAACAGTGGTAACCGTGGCTGCAAAATAACGTGGGTTAGAAAGAAAAAAGGTTAAGAATGAAAGATATTATCACCGCACGGATGAACAGCTTGTACAGTTTGCAAACTGGAAACCAGAGTTTGAAAAATAATATGGAGAAAATAGTATGAGCAAAAATGATGTATGGCTGAATCAGTAAAATGGGGAAGTACGGAGCAACTGCTTCCATCTTTTTATCTAGAAGTAGCAGTAAGTAAATCCGAGTAAAATATGGTCAAAAAATCATCGACATCCGACCTACAGCACGTTATAATATAGTTAATCTAATAAGAAAACCAAGTGATCATTGTTACGAAGCTGAATCGTAATGGTGGCCAACTGAGTGAACTCGATGGAACGGAATGGTTATATCCTCCGGGTGCTCCGGGCACCGTACGAGCACCGAAAGGTGCTTTACAGAGATGAAAACAGGTTTTCTTATTTTGACAGGGAGTAACAGAATAGTTAGGAAAACCAAGGATTTCCTTGACTTAGGTTGACTAATCATTGTATGTATTTACAGTGGTATCTCGAGCTCCTAAGACTCTATTGTAGGTTCGATTCCTATAGGAGACGCTCATTTTTAGCGGTAATGAAGATTGTTTCATTACCGCTTTTTTTGTGCAGAATTGCAATTTCAGTGACAAATTTGTCATCGATTCACATTTTTTGGTCTGTCACACAGAGGGACTAACTACAATGTAACACTAATAATATAAGGTGTTAAAATTGCGTTGTCTCAAATAGAAATTATGATAGAAGACATAAGATTAGGAGGAGCTATGAGCAAAACAATTGTTGAGTTTAAGGATGTTGTAAAGACATATGGAAGCGGTGATGCTCTTTTATATGCAGTCAACCATATTGACTTTAAAATAGAAGAAGGCGAATTTGTAGTCATACTGGGACAGTCTGGTGCCGGTAAATCGACAGTACTTAATATTTTAGGCGGTATGGGATTCCTTGGTTGTTGAAATAGATGGATTGCTCTATAATGGCACTATAAATTGTATGTTTGACACCGACAGTTTTCCGGGAATTGTCTGAGTGTACTGTAAATAGGATATCTGAGGAAGGTATATATTATGAAGTATGAAAATATTGTGGAAGGCAAATTTATCAACAGACCTAACAGATTTATCGCCTATGTGGAGGTCGCAGACAGGATGGAAACGGTACACGTAAAAAATACAGGGCGGTGTCGGGAGCTTTTGCTGCCGGGAAATACCGTTGGTATTCAAAGGTCGGACAATGAGGCCCGTAAAACAAAGTATGATCTGATATCGGTATATAAAAAAGGGTCCGGTTGGGTAAATATTGATAGTCAGGCACCGAATAAGGTGGTAGGGGAATGGCTTGAGAAACAGGAGTATGATTATGTAAAGCCGGAGTATGTGTATGGAAATTCCAGAATAGATTTTTACATGGAAAAGGGTGCAAAGAAATATCTCATGGAGGTAAAAGGCTGTACACTTGAGATAGACGGCGCAGGGTATTTTCCGGATGCACCGACGGAGAGAGGGACAAAGCATCTTCGTGAACTTATAAAGGCGGTTTCGGAAGGATATAATTGTTATATCGCATTTGTCATTCCCATGGAGGGTGTGAAGATGGTGTATCCCAATGCCGCGATGGACAAGGAGTTTGCGGAAGTATTTTATGAAGCACAGGCAGCGGGAGTGAAAGTATTGAATCTTGCCTGCAGAGTCGAAAAGGATGAACTGGAAGTATTATAAACGTTGGAATGACATAGAGGAAATCCTTGCTGCTTTTCGCCGTTGGAAAAGAGAAGATACAGAAAAAATTTTCATAGTATCACCATTTTCAAAAAAACCAATGTACATAAAATTTTCACAAAAAAAGAACTTTATCCTATATTCCTTGTGGATATGGGGAGTTTATTTCCATCATACCTATTGAAATCTCCATCATTCGATGGCAAAATGATGGAGATATTTTTAAGTTGATGGAATGTGATAACTGAGCACCTTAAATAAAAGGAAGGAAAATATTATGGAATATTCGGCAATTCTTCATGATATGGATAAAAGATTCTGCTATGCAATCGATAAGGATTTATTCGTGATACGTGTGCAGGTAAAAAAAGATGATATAAAAGAGATCATTCTCCATTATGAGGACAAGTACATACCATTGGAATGGAAGGATACGCGAAAGACGATTCCGATGAAGAAGATTGCCACATCACAGTTTCATGATTATTATGAGGCACAGCTTCAGATGCATTTGATATGCCTCCGTTATTATTTTGAATTTACGGATATGCAGGGAGAAAAGGTATATTACGGCAACTATGAGTTTAGCAGGGAATGCATTACAAACAGGGACAGAATGTTCGACTGTCCGCAAAACCTTCGTGAGGAAGAAATGTTTGAGGTGCCGGAGTGGGCAGCAAACAAGGTCGTGTATCAGATTTTTCCATCTCGTTTTGCAGCATCACAGCCAATAGACAAGGAACTGTGGTATAAAGCACCCATTACATCTAAGGATAATCTGCATGGTGATCTCAGAGGAATTATTGATCATTTGGATCATATTCAGAAGCTGGGGATAGATGTTGTGTATTTAACACCTATTTTTAAATCGGATTCCAGCCATAAATATGATACCACTGATTATTATCAGATTGATCCTTCCTTTGGAACAACAGAGGATCTTAAGGAGCTGGTGCAAAAAGCGCATGAGTGTGGAATGAAAGTAGTGATGGATGCGGTATTCAACCATACAGGAAGAGATTTTTTTGCATTTAAGGATATTATAGAAAAAGAAGAAAAATCCAGATATCTGGACTGGTATTTTATCGAGAGATTTCCGCTGAAGGGTGAAAAAGGAGAAGCTCCTAACTTCAAATGTTTTGGTTATTATGATGGAATGCCAAAGTTAAATCTGAAAAATCCGGAGGTTGAAAAATTCGTTACAGATGTTGCATGTTATTGGATTAAGGAATGCGATATCGATGGATGGAGAATGGATGTAGGTGACGAAATCAGTCATTTCTTCTGGAAGCGATTTAGAAAGGCTGTTAAGGCAGTAAAGAAGGATCTGCTGATCATTGGAGAAATCTGGCATTATGCAGGAGATTTTCTTGAGGGAGATGAGTGGGATACGGTCATGAATTATCCGTTTTATCTGAATCTCATAGATCTGCTTGCAGATGAAAAAATCAATGTCAGCCAGTTTATACAGAATCTTGGATATTTGGAGGGGCGCTTAAACAAAAAATGCTATCCTCTAATGTGGAATCTGATCGACAGCCATGATACAGCAAGATTTTTACATCTATGCAATGATAATAAGAAAAAGCAGCATTTGGCAGCAGCTTTTCAATTGTTATTACCGGGAATGCCCATGATTTATTACGGAGATGAATTTGCGATGCCCGGAGCAAATGATCCGGATTGCAGACGTGGCATGTACTGGGATGAAGAATACCAGGATAAAGAGATGTTTGAATGGTATAAGCAGCTGTTGAAGGTGCGAAAAAACCATGCATGTATCGTAGAGGGTGAACCAATTGAAATAGCTGCAAGGGACGAGGAAGAGACGATCGTCCTGACCAGAAAAAATGGAGAAGAGACACTCGCTTTGATCTTCAACTGCAGTAGCAGTGCAAGAGTGTTTAATGAGTACGCGCAAAAATATGATTTACTTAGAGAGAAACCCTTTGATGGAAAAATAGCGGGGCTTGATGCCGCTGTAATAGTACTTTAAGCTGTAATGCAGAAGAGGTCATTCGGGCATATGCGGAGGTGATGCTTTTCATTTGCAAAAAAGATGAGGTGTGATAAGATGAGAAAAGTATAGAAACAAATTAAAATATATCGCTGGAGAAAATGTTATCATGAAGAAAAAAATAAATTATGCAGGAATTCTGAAAGAGACAGGGATCCTGACTGTGGCGGTAGCCATCATCGCGGCAGCAGTCTACTTTTTCCTGGTGCCAAGTCACGCGTCGGTCAGCAGCATTTCCGGTCTCGGCATCGTGCTGTCTAACTTTATACCACTTCCGCTGTCGGTTATTACGATGATCCTGAATGTGGTGCTTCTGCTCATCGGCTTTGCTACCTGCGGGAAAGAATTCGGGGTAAAGACGGTGTACACCAGTGTGATGTTGCCGGTATTCTTAGGGCTTTTCGAGATGCTGTTTCCAAATTTTGGTTCCATGACGGACAGTCAGGAACTGGATGTACTGTGCTATATTCTGGTGGTCAGCGTGGGACTCAGCATTTTGTTCAACCGGAATGCATCTTCCGGAGGACTGGATATTGTAGCAAAGATCATGAACAAATATCTCCACATGGAACTGGGTAAGGCTATGTCTCTCTCCGGTATGTGTGTGGCGCTGTCCGCAGCACTGGTATATGATAAGAAGACAGTGGTGCTAAGTATCCTGGGTACCTATTTCAACGGAATCATTCTGGATCATTTTATTTTTGACAATAATATCAAGCGGCGTGTCTGTATTATTACGAAGAAAGAGGAAGAACTGCGCCAGTTTATTACAAGAGATCTGCACAGCGGTGCCACGATCTATGAAGCCATCGGTGCCTATCATTTTGAAAAACACAACGAGATCATCACCATTGTGGACAAAAGCGAGTACCAGAAGCTGATGAAATTCATCAATGAACTGGACCCCAAGGCGTTTATTACCGTATATAATGTATCGAGTATGAAGTATCAGCCGAAGAGTGGGGCCTTTTGACCCTGGCGTCTTAATAATATGGTTATGGAGAAATGCGAAATGAAAAAGGTGCGGAATATCGCAGTGATCGTGTTATCTGTCATATGCGTCGGAATTCTGGTTTTTTTGTTGTGGAATTTAAGAAGTACAGAGGAGTCTGCACAGGAAATAATACCGGAAGTCCAGCCGGAGCCTATGTCGGAACAGAGTGTATCGGATTCTGATGTGAGCGGCAACAGCGCAGAGAACAGTGCAGATCCTACGGAATTGCCGGAGACGGAAGAAAGTGAACCGGCGGAACCGGAAGATCCTGTAGAGCAGAGGGCAGAAGAACTCCTGGCAGGAATGACCTTAGAGGAAAAAGTCGGACAGATGTTCATCGCCCGGTGCCCGGAGACGGATGCAGCATCCAAGGTGACACAGTATCATCTCGGCGGATATATCTTATTTGCACGGGATTTTACCGGTAAAACAAAAGAGGAAGTAACAGCAGCCATTCAAAGCTATCAGAATGCTGCAAAAGTGCCTCTGCTGATCGGTGTAGATGAGGAAGGCGGCACGGTAAACCGAGTCAGCAAAAATGCGAACTTACGGGAAACGCCTTTTGCCTCTCCTCAGGAACTGTATGCGCAGGGCGGATGGGATCTTATTCGGAGCGACACACAGGAAAAATGTCAATTACTGCAGAACCTGGGAATTAATCTGAATTTTGCTCCGGTATGCGATGTATCACAGGATCCGCAGGACTTTATTTATGTCCGCAGTTTTGGACAGGATGCGGAACAGACAGCGGAATATGTGCGGACCGTCGTGCAGACCATGTCGCAGGAACAGATGGGAAGTGTATTAAAGCATTTCCCGGGATATGGCAACAACTCGGACACGCACACAGGGATCGCCTATGATGAACGTCCCATAGAGAGGTTTGTAAATTCTGATTTTCTGCCGTTTCAGGCAGGCATCGATGCAGGGGCGGATATGGTGCTGGTAGCCCACAATGTTGTCTCCTGCATGGATGATCAGGTACCGGCATCTATTTCTCTACCGGTACATAATATTTTGCGTAATGAATTAGGGTTTGACGGCGTGATCATTACCGATGATCTGGTCATGGAAGGAGTACGGCAGTTCGCCGGGGATGCGGAGATTGCCGTCCGGGCGGTACAGGCAGGAAACGATATGCTGTGCTGCACCGATTTTGAAGTACAGGTACCCGCAGTCATCAATGCGGTCGAAACCGGTGAGATTACCGAGGAACGCCTCAACGAATCGGTCCTGCGTATTTTGAAAATGAAAATAAAGCTGGGCATCATTGCGGATACTGCGGATGCTCAGGATTAGAGAAGATTCCGTAGTACTTCCTCGGGCCGGGGAGTGTGCTGCGGATATTTTTCTCTCAACGGACCGGCAGCTCCGTCCATAATATAAGGATGTCCCACGATATCCAGCATGGATACATCGTTATAATTGTCACCGAACGCCATGACATCCGCGAGGTCAAAGCCAAGAATTTTACAAATGGATTGCACACCGATGCCTTTGTTGGCAAGGGTAGTATCGATCCAGTAAGGTCCCGCCACTGCACAGTTCGCCTGTTCCCAGCGGGGGACGAAGCGGTCAGCATAAGCCGCTACGCCTTCATGGAGATATACGGAGACCTTTACGATGTCTTCCGGAATTTCGGAGGGATCCTGAATGACCTGATAGTTGTTGCCGATAAACTTTATTCTGTCCAGCATTCCCAGCCCACGTTCCATCAGATACGCCGTATTCTGTCCGGAGAGCATGATTTCACCCTGACCGTCACTACGATTCCACAGATCCTCCGCAATCTCTTCTGCCAGGGCACGGGGCATGGGATTTTTCGCAATGCACTGCTCGTCCTTGTAGATCACGCCACCGTTTTCACACAGGAAAATACAGCAATCCGCCACCGGAGCGAACAGCTTCCGCAGACTGGTATACTGTCTTCCAGATGCCGGGCAGAACAGGATCCCCCGGTCATGAAGTGCCCGGATCTGGTCAAAAATCTCGTCTTCCAATTCTTTTTTTCCATATTGTAAAAGTGTACCATCGAGGTCACTGCAGACTAATCTGATTCCCATAGTCGGAATTCCTTTCTCTCAGAATAATAATTTTAAATAGTATATCATAAATTATACATGAATACTTATTTTTATTTAATAGCTACTTTTCCTGATTATTACAAGATATATTGAAAAAAATGCGGAAACATGCTATTATTTATGTATAAAAAATGCGGAAACAAGGAAAATATTAAAATAGAAAAATGCGGAAAGGAGAAAGAAAATGTTTAAGCGAAAAATATATAGTAAAATGTTAAACTGGAAACAAGAGTCGGATGGAAAAACAGCATTGCTAATAGAAGGTGCTCGTCGTATAGGAAAATCAACGGTTGTAGAAGAGTTTGCAAAAAAAGAATATGAATCTTATATTCTAATTGATTTCGCAAAAGCATCATCGGATGTCAAAGCTCTTTTTGATGATATATCTGATTTGAATTATTTATTTCTGCAGCTTCAATTACAGTATAGAGTGGATCTCCATGAAAGAAAATCCGTTATTATATTTGATGAAGTGCAATTATGTCCTAAAGCACGGCAGGCAATAAAAGCATTAGTAGAAGATCATAGATATGATTATATTGAGACAGGCTCTTTGATATCTATCAAGAAAAATGTCAAAGATATTTTGATACCCAGCGAGGAAAGAAGACTTAATATGTATCCTATGGATTATGAGGAATTTCTTTGGGCAGTGGGGGATCAGACTACTTTTTCGCTCTTGGCAAAATGTTATGAAGCAAAGACTGGATTGGGTGATAATGGAAATCGTAAGCAATTAAGACAGTTTCGGTTGTATATGCTCGTAGGAGGAATGCCGCAGGCAGTTCAGACTTATATAGAAACTAATAATTTTAGAAAAGTGGATGAAATAAAAAGAGATATACTAAATTTGTATGAGTCAGATTTTGCCAAAATTGATGCAACCGGAAGACTGGCAATGCTTTTTGATGCAATTCCGGCAGAACTAAATAAAAATGCAGCAAGGTATCAGGTTAATTCTGTCCTGGGAGGAGAGAAGATTGAGAAAGTACTTGAGTTGATTGCTGAATTAAAAGATTCTAAGACAGTATTGGTGTCGTACAATGTTAATGATCCAAATGCCGGAATGTCGAATACTAAGGACTTATCCAGATTTAAACTGTTTTTGTGTGATACCGGATTATTTGTAACATTAATGTTTAAAGACAGAGATTTTACAGAAAATGAAATATATGAAAAACTGCTTAGTGATAAGCTTAGTGTCAACCTGGGATATTTATATGAAAATGCGGTAGCTTGTTGCCTTGCCGTAAATGGGAATGAACTTTTTTATCATACTATAATGAATGAAACATCAAAGCATAATTATGAAATTGATTTTTTGTTAGCAAAAAAGAATAAGATCATTCCCATAGAAGTAAAATCTTCCGGTTATAAGACTCACAAATCACTCGATATATTTACGGAAAAATTTTCCGACAGAATTTTGTGCAGATATTTGGTTTATACAAAGGATATTAGCAAGGAGCAGGATATTTTCTGCATACCTGTTTATATGGTTCCGTTTTTATAATTCGTTCCCCATTCCTGCATGGCATCCAGGATCGGACGCATGGTTTCCCCGAGGTCGCTCAGCGCGTATTCCACGCGGGGCGGCACTTCCGGGTAGACGGTCCGCGTGATCAGTCCGTCCTCTTCCATGGAGCGGAGGGAGTCGGTCAGAACCTTCTGGCTGATGCCCTCCAGACTTTTCTTCAATTCATTGAATCTCCAGGGGCGCATCATTAAATTTCTCAATATCAATAATTTCCATTTACTTCCGATCAATTGTACCGTGGTTGCCACCGGGCATTCCGGCAATTCGTCCTTCGTCAACATAGGATCACCTCTCAAAAGTGTAAAATGTGATGTAAGTATCAATTACAATGTAACATACCGGTGCGCATTCGTCCATAGGTTACAAAAAGGTGCCTATGTAATAAAAAAGTGCGTACTTTTTTTGCCGTTTTGGTCTTGCTATTCTGTAAATGTAACGTGGCGAGAGCCTGAAAATACACAGATTACAGGAGGTAAGTAAAATGGCATTATTTTTTCCGGGGAAGGCTGTAAGGAGTTAAAGACAATGACCTGGAAGCAGATGCAGGAGGTCGTGGCGAACTGCGAGGGCTTCTGCAAGGTATACAACAGAGTTCCGTATTTCTATATCACCGGCGGCGATCCTATCCTTCATCCGGATTTCTGGAAACTGATGGTTCTGCTGAAAAGCAAGGACATTCCGTTTACCCTGATGGGCAATCCGTTCCATCTGAATGATCAGATCTGCCGGATGTTGAAAGCCTGCGGCTGTGAGAAATACCAGATGTCGCTGGACGGTATGCGTGAAACCCATGACTGGTTCCGCAAGCCCGGCAGCTTCGACCTGACACTGGAAAAGGTCGGCTGTCTCAACCGGGCAGGAATCAAAAGTATTATTATGAGTACGGTGTCAAAGACAAATAGGAATGAGATACCGGATATTATTGATGAAGTAGTGAAAGCGAAAGTTAAGGTGTATGCATTTTCGCGGTATGTGCCCACCGGTGGTGAGGTGGATACCAGCATGACTCCGCAGGAATATCGCAGACTTCTGGAGGTCTGCGACGCAAAATTTAAGGCATACGAAGCAGCGGGATGTGAGACCTATTTTAATAGAAAAGATCATCTGTGGATGTTGTACGAATATGAGACCGGCCAGTTCAAGCTGCCGGAGAACGCATGCGACGGCATGATCTATGGGGGCTGTAACTGCGGCAACTGCCATATTACCATTTCCTCCAACGGGGATATCATGGCGTGCCGCAGAGTCACCGACAGCAGAGTGGCGAATATCTGGGAGGACCGGCTGGCGGACGTCTGGGTCTGCCAGATGGAAAAATACAGAGATTACGATAAATTCAAGAAATGCAGCAAATGTGAACTGAAGGCATGGTGCAGGGGATGTCCCGCCGTGGCAAACGGCACTACCGGAGACTTCTACGGTGCGGATCCTCAATGCTGGAAGACGAGGAATGAGATCACGGGAGAGGAGCTGTAAGATGGACTTAGCAACATGTATGAAAAAAATGGAACTGGTGGGAGTGCTGGCATTTGCCACAGTGGACAGTGACGGTGCACCGCAGATCCGAAATATCAGTGCCATCCATTATGAGCCGGATGCCATTTATTTTTTCACGGCAAGGGGCAAGAACTTTTGTAGGGAACTGCAGGAAGACGGCAGAGTGCAGATCCTCTGCTATACAAAATATAAAGAAATGATCAGGATGTCTGGGCGGGCCTACGCAGTGGCGGAGGCGGAATATTTTAATCTCGGTGTGAACCCTATTTTCCGGGACACTTATACACTGGGGGGTGGTACAATAACAAAAAAGGGTTATAACATTACCGAAAAATGCATTGGCTGTGGAAAATGTCGCACAAAATGTCCCCAACGGTGTATCGAGGAAGGAAAACCGTACCGGATACAACAGAACCATTGCCTGCATTGCGGCAACTGTTATGAAAACTGTCCGGTGAAAGCGATCGTAAGAGAATGAACCAGAGTGAAAGAAGAAACTATTTAATCCAAAAGCTGTTGGAAGAGCAGCCACAGTATGCCAGAATGCAGATTCCGGGGAGATGTGAGGAACAGAAGACGCTTCTGAGATCACTTATGAACATCCGTATGCCGGGTGAACTTTCGGAGGAATTTCTGCAGATTCAGGATACCTATCTTGCAGAGGAAAATGCGGCCAAAGGCGTGGTAACACCGGCGGATATGGAGGAACTGTCCCCGGAGATTTATCTGTGGAAAGGGGATATCACGAGACTACAGGTGGGAGCCATCGTAAATGCGGCCAACAGTGGTATGACCGGATGTTATCAACCCTGTCACAACTGCATCGATAATTGCATTCATACCTACGCCGGAATAGAGCTGCGAAATTATTGCAATGATATTATGCAACGTCAGGGATATGCGGAGCCCACAGGACAGGCGAAGATCACCCCGGCATTTAATCTGCCCTGTGATTATGTGATACATACCGTGGGCCCCATTGTACGGGGAAAGCTTACAGCAGAGCATGAACGCCTGCTGATGTCCTGTTATGAAGCCTGCCTGCGTATTGCAGAGGAAAATAACGTGGAAAGCATCGCATTCTGCTGTATTTCCACAGGGGTGTTTATGTTTCCCAATGAAAGGGCAGCGGAACTGGCCGTACAGACCGTAAAACAGTATAAAGATAGAACAAAGTCGAAGATAAAGGTGATATTTAATGTTTTCAAAGAAGAAGATGAACGAATTTACAGGCGGTTCCTTGGATAAAACAGCTCTGATCAGAGAGAAAATACAGCAGGCGGATGCCATTGTGATCGGGGCGGGAGCAGGACTTTCCACAGCAGCGGGATTTACTTACAGTGGCGAGCGTTTTGAAAAGTACTTTGCTGATTTTGGAGAGAAATACGGTTTTTTCGATATGTATTCCGGCGGCTTTTACAATTATGACACGTTGGAAGAATACTGGGCTTACTGGAGCAGATACATTTACGTGAACCGCTACATGGATCCGCCCACAGATTTATACAAACAACTCTTTCAGCTGGTGGAAAACAAGGACTATTTCGTCCTCACCACAAATGTAGATCATTGTTTTCAAAAGGCGGGATTTGATAAAAACAGGATGTTTTACACCCAGGGAGATTACGGTCTGTTCCAGTGTAGCAAGCCCTGCCATCATGAGACTTACGATAACGAGGAAACCGTGAAAAAGATGGTAGTAAGCCAGGGGTATCGGATCGAAGCAGGAAAACTGACAATACCGGAAGGCACACAGATCCGGCGTACTGTGCCCACCGAACTGGTGCCTAGGTGTCCGAAGTGCGGCCGCCCCATGAGCATGAATCTCCGCGCGGACAATACCTTCGTCCAGGATGCGGGATGGGATGCTGCCGCGAAGCGTTATGAGAAGTTCATGGAAGATCATAGAGGACAAAACGTCGTATTTCTGGAGCTGGGTGTCGGTTACAACACACCCGGTATCATCAAATATAATTTCTGGCAGTATGCGCACAACTGGCGGAATGCATTTTACGTCTGCATCAACAAGGGTGATGCCTATGTTCCCAAGGAGATCGAAAATAAGGCGGTGGGAATCAATGCGGATCTTGCGGAAGTGCTTTATTTATGCAATTCCTGAAATAAAAAGATTGCTAATGATATTCCAAACGAGTAAGATAATAAACAAGATGGAGTGACATAAATGGGAAAAAATGAACCGCCATATACGATTTCAAATAGAATGTTGGAGCTTGTTTCTTCTATATCTGAAAAAGCAGGTAAAATAAGCAGCGGATTACTGGTATTGATCGTGGCATTTTCTCTGACAGGCTGCGGCAGCAGTAGGGACGCTTTGGAAATCTCTGATACCGAATCTGCTCAGGCAGAGGAAGTCGGTCAGGAAACTGCTACAGCCACCTCACAGACAATCCCGGAGACGACAACGGAACCTGAGCCGGAGAAACTTACCTGCCAGACCGGACTATATCAGGAGAAAACCCGGGCAGATCAAGTCTCGGTGGATGCTGCCCGGGAGCTGCCGGAAGGAGAGTATGGTGTGCTGTCATACTCTTATGATGAGACAGTCAGTGTTTGGGGCAACGGTGCAGAAGACTGTCTGGTGATCCACGACGGAGACGAGGAATATCGGGTGGAGATCCCCTGGCGAAACATGTATTCGGCACCACCTGCGATAGAAGCCGCAGATTATGATGGGGATGGCGACAAGGAGTACTACATTTCTACCATACAGGGGACAGGAACCGGTGTCCATGTGGAAGGACTGTATTATGTAGATGTACAGAAAGGAACCCCGAAGGTCTCCGAATATACAAATGTGGTTGAAGATTTTGACAGACGGATCCTTGCGGCGGATACGCTGGATGAACAGTTCCATACACTTCATGTGGATTTTCTGGATAAAAACGGAAAGATAGATGCTCAGAAGAGTATTGATCTGGATCAGACCCGTCTGTTGCAGAAACTGGAAGGATACACTTATAAAAGCATCGGTGTGGGAGCGCAGATCCGGTATGATTTTCGTGGAGGACAGCCCTTTGCAAATGTAGGGGTTGGCATAAATATGAACGAGATGGCGGACCTGGTTTATGAGACTGGCTTTAATATAACGGCACCGGTATCCATGCAAAAAGATGGTAATTTTTCTCTGGGAGATTTTTCGGTACAAAAAACATATTCTCGTTATTTGGAAGAGGAGAATATCGACAAAGAAGAACCGGATATGACAGAAGTCTATACCGGATATTATGATCTGACCCATAACGGTTACAAGGAAAAGATTGTAACGAAGGTTCATTTGGGGGAAGAAAACGAAAATCTCACAGAAGCATTGCGGAAGGCCGGAAACTGGGGAACGGTAGCGGTCTACGAATATCTGGGAGACGGACAATATGGAATCATTCCTCTGTGGTCGCAGGAATTCGCCATTGCCCATGCGGGGAACGTACAGATATTCCTTACAGAAAAAGACGGCTATGATTATCTGGTAGTGACCAACTTCTGGACGGGGCAGGGTGTCTGCTATTATGACTATAATGTACTGTCTCCCGTGAACTATTCCTTTGACAGATATCATAACGAGCTGAAAGGCGCAGAGCATTACGATCCGCAGTTTTTCACAGGGCTGGAAAGCTGGCTGAAGGAGGATTCCCTCCTGCTTGTGGCAACAGATATTGATATGCCGCAGGGGCAGGAGGTCATTCTGACGACCGACGAAGAGACACATTATGCAGAAGAATATCTGATGGTAAAAAAGGAAAGATTGCAGTCTGTGGAAGATATTGATTAAACCAATTATCTATGCCGGATAATTTTCATTATCTGTATCAGCACTGTCGGCATGAAAGCGACCCCTACGATCTGACCGAGTGCTGTCATAGGCAGATCGGCTACGCTGAATACACTGTGCAGTCCCGGGATGAAGATTACCAGTGCCAGTAAAGAGACTCCCGCAGTGAAAGCATAGAGGCTATATCGGTTCGAGGTCAGTCCCAGCCGGAAGATGGATTCGCTGCCACGGCAGTTAAAACCATGGAACAATCTGGCCAGTGTCAGTGTGGCAAAAGCCATAGTGGAGGCCATAGCCGAACTGACGGTCAGTCCGATGTGATAAGCTGTCATGGAGGCTGCTGCGATCAGCAGACCCTGTGTTATCATCGTAATCATAAAGCCTCTGGTGAGGATTCCTTCGCGTGGATTCCTGGGCTTTTCCTTCAGAAGGTCGTCATCTGCCGGTTCCATGCCGATTGCCAGGGCCGGAAGAGAATCGGTCAGCAGGTTGATGAACAGCAGATGTACGGGTGTAAAAGGTACAGGAAGTCCCATCAGGGATGTGTATAATACGGCTAAGATACCGGCGGTATTACCGGACAGCAGGAACAAAATGGCATTTTTGATATTTCTGTATACATTACGCCCGTTTGCCACTGCCTTGATGATCGTTGCGAAATTATCATCCGACAGAATCATGTCCGCAGCATCCTTGGATACCTCGGTTCCGGTAATTCCCATAGCGACACCGATGTCTGCCTTTTTCAATGCAGGAGCATCATTCACACCGTCTCCTGTCATAGAAACAATATTACCTCTGCGCTGCCATGCCTCGACAATCCGGATTTTGTTCTCGGGAGATACTCTGGCATAGACGGAGATTTGTGCGATCTGTTCCTCCAGTTCGCTGTCGCTCATGGCATCCAGCTCCGCACCTGTCAGTGCAAGGTCTCCTTCTTCGTATATTCCGATCCGGCGGGCAATTGCCACTGCTGTTACCTTATGATCACCGGTGATCATGACCGGACGGATGCCGGCTCTCTTGGAAGCTGCAACGGCAGCCGCAGATTCCTCTCTGGGAGGATCTACCATAGAGATCAGACCCAGGAAGGTATAGCCATACTCCGCATGGATGTCGAGATTTTCCTCCGATTCCTTGTAAGCAAAAGACAATACACGCAGGCCATTTTCTGAAAAAAGCTGATTCTGCATACGGATCTTGTTTTTTTCAGCTTCCGTCATAGGACGGATACCATCGCTGCAGCGCACATAGTCACAGCGGTCTAAGAGAACATCCACAGCACCTTTGGTAAGGATCGTGGGTACACCATGCAGCATATATTTCGTACTCATCAGCTTTCTGTCGGAATCAAAAGGCACTTCCTCAAGGCGTTGCATGTTCTGCCTGAGGATATCTTCATGCATATTTGCTTCTTTCAAAATAGAAGATGTATCCGCTTCAATCCTTCGAAACATCTCTAAAAGGGCATATTCTGTAGGGTCACCGATGCCCTTGTCATCGACGATACTGGAATCATTGTTGAGGACAGCGTCGTAGAGCAGATAGCGATGTGTCTGATTCAAAAGGTCAAGCTGGTCCGGCTCGTATAACCGGTCTTCTATATAAATCTGCTGCACCGTCATTTTATTCTGTGTCAGTGTTCCGGTCTTATCAGAGCAGATGACAGAGACACAGCCCAGACTTTCCACAGCCTTCAGATTCTTGATAATTGCATTTTCTTTTGCCATTTTCTGTGTACCAAAGGCTTGTACTATGGTCACAATGGAGCTCAGTGCCTCAGGGATCGCAGCAACAGCCAGTGCCACTGCAAACATCATGGAGTCCAACAGCGTCATCCGGCGATAGATACACAGGCAAAATACGACAGCACATATGATCATGATCAGTATGGCAAGTCTGCTGCTGAACTTGTCCAGGCTCTCCTGCAGCGGTGTCTTGCGCTCTTTGGCTGCATTCATCAGTCCTGCAATCTTACCCAGCTCCGTCTCCATGCCGGTAGCAGTCACCAGCATTTCGGCGCGTCCATAGGTGACCAGACTTCCGGAATAGACCATATTTGCCCGGTCAGCAAGCGCCACATCACCCTCTATAATGGCATTTGTTTTCTCTACATTGGCAGACTCGCCTGTCAGAGAGCTTTCATTGACCTGCAGCGAATAGCTGTGCAGGATACGGCCATCGGCCACGATCATGTCACCCGCTTCCAATACGACAATGTCTCCCGGCACAATATCCTTCGATGGAAGTTCCCGTTTCACACCGTCTCGAATGACTTTTGCACCGGGCGAAGATAACTGCCTGAGACTGTCCAGAGAACGCTGGGCCTTTACATGCTGCAGGGTGCCCAGGATGGCATTGATCATCAGTACCAGCAGGATTACAATGGTACTCTCCGTATTGCCGGAAAACATGGAGATCGCTGCCGCAATGATCAGGATTACGACCAGCAGATCAGCAAACTGACTGATAAATACTTCCGGTATACTTTTGCGCCTGCTCTCCTGCAGGATATTTTCACCTTTTTCCAGGCGAAGCTCCTCCGCGCGGGCAGTAGTAAGCCCCTGTTCTGTCACCT
>OGXQ01001608.1_pt1 | contig 16799 bp, 10 predicted proteins | sample 1576291 | NCBI WGS metagenome assembly OGXQ01 (sample SAMEA3541575, study PRJEB24748) | human gut metagenome | biome: human gut; feature: human-associated habitat; material: faeces | place: China | collected 2012 | reverse complement strand
AATGGGCATTATTCATGGAGCACGTACTTACGTTATCCAGAACGAAGACGGACAGATCGAAGAACCCTACTCCATCTCCGCCGGACTGGACTATCCGGGAATCGGACCGATACACGCCAATCTTGCCGCTCAAAGACGGGCTACCGTACTAGCTGTCAATGATGACGAAGCAATCCATGCCGCTTATGAACTGACCAAACTTGAAGGAATCATTCCCGCACTGGAATCTGCCCACGCACTGGGTGCGCTGAAAAAATTGAAGTTCAAACCGGAAGATGTGGTTGTACTGACCGTATCGGGACGAGGCGACAAGGACATTGAAACTTATTTGTCTTTCAATGAAAAGTGATTATCAACATCTAGTTTTGTAGTTTGATTTTAGAAATTATAAAAATGAAAACATTCAGTTATACAGCCCATAGCAAACAGGTACTCGGAGATATGCACACTCCTGTCAGTATCTATCTGAAAGTACGTGATATGTACCCGCAATCTGCATTGATGGAGAGTTCCGATTATCATGCAGGAGAAAACTCCCTCTCATTCATCGCTCTTTGTCCGCTGGCAAGTATCGGTGTCAATAGCGGAATAGTCACTGCCAGTTATCCCGACAACAGCCGGAAGGAAGAGCCACTCACCCAATCATTCACGGTAGAAAAAGCAATGAATCAATTCATCAGTCAGTTTCAAGTGACCGGAGAAAACAAGAATGTATGCGGACTTTACGGATACACCACATTCAACGCAGTGAAATACTTCGAACATATCCCAGTGAAAGAAAGTCATGATGAGCAGAATGATGCTCCGGACTTGCTATACATATTATATAAGTATATCATCGTTTTCAATCATTTCAAGAATGAATTGACATTGGTAGAAATGCTGGGCGAAGGTGAAGAAAGCGGTTTGCCGGAACTGGAGGCCGCTATCGAAAACAGAAATTATGCTTCTTATAATTTCTCGGTGACAGGTCCTGTCAGCAGCCCGATCTCCGATGAGGAACATAAAGCGAACGTTCGCAAAGGTATTGCCCATTGTATGCGTGGTGATGTTTTTCAGATTGTCCTTTCCAGAAGATTCGTCCAGCCTTATGCCGGAGATGATTTCAAAGTTTATCGTGCTCTTCGCAGCATCAACCCTTCTCCTTATCTTTTCTATTTCGATTTCGGGGGATACCGCATTTTCGGTTCTTCACCGGAGACTCACTGTAAAATTGAAGACGGACGTGCCTACATCGACCCGATTGCCGGAACAACCCGCCGTACCGGAGATACGGTAAAAGACCGCGAATTGGCGGAAGCACTGCTTGCCGATCCGAAAGTGCGCGCGCCACCGCGGTCTGGTCGGCAGTTCCAGATTTTGCCGCATACTTCCGAAAATAGGGGGCCAGATAAAGCCCCGGACGTTGCTTTTTGCCTAAAAATTCTCGTCGAGGAAGTCGTCGACCGTATTCCAGTAGAGCTCGGGGTCGACTTGCGCGCTCTTGGCATGGGTGGCGCCGTGGATAGTGAGCTTTTGCTTGACCTTGCTGGCGCACGCCTCGTAGTTTTGGTCGAGCATGCTGTATGGTACAAAGGTGTCTTGGTCACCGTGGATAAAAAGCATGGGAACCGTCGCGCGCTTGAGCTGTTCCACGCTGCTCGCCTTATGAAAGTCGTAGCCTGCGCGCACGTTGCATACCAGGTTGGCCACATCGAGCAAGGGAAAACTGGGCAGGCCAAATACATCCTTGAGCTGCAGAGAAAACTCGTCCCAAACGCTTGTATAGCCGCAGTCCTCGATAATGCATTTCACATTTGCGGGCAGAGATCCCCCCGCTACGTTCATGGCAGTCGCCGCGCCCATCGACTCGCCAAAGACCAGGATGCGCGCCTTGGGATCGGCCGCAACAATCCGCCCGATCCACGCGACGACATCGAGTCGCTCGGGCCAGCCCATGCCGATGTAGTCACCGCCGGAACGCTCGTGGGCGCGGGCGGCGGGTGCGAGTACGTTCATGCCGCGGTCGTGGAATCGCTTGACGTATCGGGCCATACCGATGGGCTCGTTGGTATATCCATGCAGGCAGACGGCGTAGTCGTGCGTGCTCTCCGACGCAGCAAAATACCAGGCGACAAGCTCGGTCCCGTCGTCCGCGGTGAGGCTGCTGCTCTCGCGGTTTTCCTTAAACCACGCCCGTGCCTCGCCCTCCTCGGCGTCAATCTGCTCGCCCTTTTCGGCGTCCTTGCCGTCCTGCATCATCTTCATGGTGTATGGCGCGCGGGGATTCAGCGCGAAGTCAAACAGAAAGTTGCCGGCAAATCCGAGCAGCGCAATGACAACCACCAGTGCAACGATGCCGGCTATCTTGAGCTTTCGATGGGAATGTGCGTTTTGAGCCATACGGTATTCTCCTATAAGATGTTAATGCATCAACATTTAATGCAAGCGCATTATGGACGTTCACCGTTGATGCGTCAACAGGCAAAGAATGGGTAAACAAAGGGTCACGTATGGTGCAAATTTCGCACGCACCCAGACGCTTTGATATAGTGTTGAGAACTCTTTACGTTGGAGGATGTAACCGGCATGTCCGATTCGAGCGACAGTTCTAAGCCGCGACCCAAGACCGCGGCCGTTCCACACTACACGGTGGGTGAGGAGATCATGAACTCCGTCACCCATGGTGTCGGCTGTCTGCTGGGTATCGCGGGCCTGGTGCTCCTGATTGTATTCGCTGCCCTGCGCGGCGGAGGCCCGGCCCACATGGCTGCGGCAATTGTCTATGGCGTCAGCATTATCCTCGAATACCTAGCCTCCACGCTCTACCACGCGATTCAGCCCGCGCGCGCCAAGCGCGTGTTTCGCATCATCGACCACAGCTGCATCTACCTGCTCATAGCCGGCAGCTATACGCCGTTTTGCCTCATCACGCTCGCAAACGACGGCGGCCCTGCGCTGTTCTTTGCCGTATGGGCCATCGCCATTATCGGCATCGCCCTCGAGTGCTTTATGCGCGAACGTCAACCGCACTGGGTAAGTGGCCTGGTCTATCTGCTGATGGGCTGGCTCGTCGTCTTTAAGCTGCCCGAGCTCGTGTCGCTGCTCAACCCCGTGGCACTTGCCCTGCTCGCCGTCGGCGGTGTGTGCTATACCGTGGGCGTGCCGTTCTATATCGCCAAAAACGTGCGCTATCTGCACAGTGTTTTCCACTTGTGGGTGCTCGCCGGCAGCATCTTCCAGTTCATGGCGGTGATCCTCTTCGTAATCTAGCGACCGCGCCCATGCCCTTGCTCCCACGGGCGACCGGCGCAATTGCCCTATCCGTCACCTACGCTTACTACCTAACGTCCCGAATCTTGGAGGTTCGAGAAACTCCCGATGGACATAACCATCTCCCTTATCACTACCCTCGTTTTGACCCTCATCAACGGCTACTTCTCTATGTCCGAGATGGCGCTCACCACGGCCAAGCGCGCCGTGCTGGAGCATGAGGCCGAGGAAGGCGACAAGCGCGCCGAGCGTGCCATTAAGCTGGCTGCCGACTCCGACCAGCTGCTCGCCACCATCCAGGTCGCCATCACGCTCGTGGGCTTCGCCTCGTCCGCCGTTGCCTCGACGAGCCTGTCCGACCCGCTCGCCACGTGGCTCATGAGCTTTGGCATCGCGCCGCTCTCCGCCATCGCGCGCGGCCTGGCGCCGGTCATCATCACCGTCGCGGTCGCCTTCGTGTCCATCGTGGTCGGCGAGCTCGTCCCCAAGCGCATCGGCCTGGCCAATGCCGAGGGCGTGTCCAAGCAGGTCGTGGGCCCGCTTTCCGTGTTCCAGAAGATCGCCCGTCCGCTCGTGTGGCTGACTGGCGCTTGCTCCGATGGCCTGGCCCGCATCCTGCGCATCAAGAGTGCCGACGACCGTCAGAACGTCTCGGAAGAAGAGATCAAGTACATGGTCTCGGAGCAGGACGACCTGCTCGACGAGGAAAAGCGTATGATCCACGAGATCTTTGACCTGGGCGACACCGTTGCCCGCGAGGTCATGGTGCCGCGCGTGGACACCACCATGTGCGAGGACGACGAGACGGTCGCCGACGTGTTGTCCACCATGCGCCAGACCGGCTTCAGCCGCATCCCCGTCTATCACGAGGACCCCGACAACGTCGCGGGCATCGCGCACATCAAGGACCTGATCCAGCCCGCGCTCGACGGCAAGGGCGACCAGCCCATCGCCGGCTTTTTGCGCGACGCCACCTTTGTGCCCGACACCAAGGACATCCTGCCGCTGCTGTCCGAGATGCAGACCTCGCACGACCAGATCGTAGTGGTCGTGGACGAGTACGGCGGTACGGCCGGCATCATCACCATCGAGGATATCGTCGAGGAGATCGTGGGCGAGATTGAGGACGAGTTCGACCCCGACAACAAGTACCTCACGCGCCTCTCACGCCGCGAGTGGCTCGTCGATGGGCGTTTTTCGTGCGATGACGCGATTGAGCTTGGTTGGCCGCTCGAGGAAAGCGATGATTATGAGACCATCGCCGGCTGGATTTTGGAGCTTTGTGACTCGGTGCCCGACATCGGAGAGGTGTTTGAGGTCGCGGGGTACAAGTTTAAAGTGCAGTCGATGCGTGGCCAGCGCATCTCGCTCATTCGCGTGATCGCTCCGGCCGAAACCGATAAGAAGGATTCCGAGTCTTCGGTAGACGAGCCGACGACGTCGGGTGCGGGTTCCGCGAATCCGCACGACGGCGACGAGTAGGGCAAGGAAGAGTAGGGGAGAGTTATGGCAGGCCTGTTCAACATCCTTAAGGTCACCGTCAGCGAGGACAAGATCTGCGCGCATGTGCTGGTGAACCCCGGCATGCCGCTCATGACCTCGGAGGACATCGAGGCCACGGCGCGCGTGTACTACCTGGTACCGGCGATTGCCAAGCACCTGTGCCTGGGCGATTCCGGCCGCGAGTTCCAGGACTGCATGGGTCAGACCGAGCTCTGCCACCTGCTGGAGCACGTGACGGTCGAGCTCATGAACGAGACCGGTCTTGCCGGTAGCATCTCGTGCGGCCGCACGCGCGTAAGCGAGCATGACGAGCGTGTCTTTGAGGTCGAGCTTTCGTGTCCCGACGACGCACTGGCCATCGGCGCGCTGTCGTCGGCCACCTTTATGATGGACTGGGCGTACCTGCACGCCGACCAGCCTGCCCCCGACGTGGAAGGCACGGTCGCGGGCCTGCGCAACCTGGTGCTGGGCATGCGCGCCGAGGCCGAGGGCAAGAATCCTCACGAGGCCGTCGCTGCTGCGAACGGCGAAGATGCTGCCGAGGACGAGGGTGCTGACGAGGGCGATGTGCCGGTCGACGCCGAGCCCGTTGCCGATGCGACCGCCGAGCCCGTTCCCACCGAGCCCCAGGGCGTCCCCAACTTTGACGACGAGCCCCAGGTGGCGATTGATACCGAGGGCGCGGTTGCCGAGAACCACGAGGCCTCCGCTGCCGTCTTTGGCGGTGCGGCGACGGTTCCGGCAGGACCTGCGCATGAGGGCGACCTGCCGCTCGTGGACGGCGCCGGCGAGGACCCGGGCGCCACGGTGGCCATGCCGGCTATGCCTCAGGAGTAGGCCTACGCGTTTATCACCATCACGTACCTGCGTCTTTGCCGTACGCAGATGAGCGGAGCGGCAAGTGATGCGCTGCGGGTATAATGGACAGCATTCAAACGGTGGGCACCGACGTGCCCGCAGGAGAGGAATGATCATGGGTAAGACTTTCAGCTTTGTCTCCGGCGCACTTTTTGGTGCCGCTGCCGGCGCTATTGTCGGCGTTGCTCTGGCCCCGCGCTCGGGCGCCGAGACCCGCGCCATGGCTGCCGATATCGCCAATGACGCCTGGGACAATATGCGCGACACCTACGAGCACAGCGCCGAGGAGGCCCGTGCCGCGGTGAATGACTTTGGCCCGATGGTCGACGCCAAGACCGACGACCTGCGCGCCAAGGTCGATCTGGCCCGCGAGCGCATGGACCAGCTGCGCGAGCAGCTCAACGACGCCATTTCGGGCGGCAACGTGACGCCTGCCGCCGACGTCGTGGTCGAGAACGCCGTCGAGGCTGATACCGAGGCTGCGGAGCCCTCGACCGAGGCATAATGCGCGCTGGGGATTTTGTCGGCGCCAAGATCTATCGCAAGCCTACCGAGGACAAGCGCACCAAAAAGGACGGCACACCGCGCAGCCCTAAAAAGCTCGGAAAGATTCACTTTCCGGTCTTTACCCCGGGCGGTACGCGCGTGGTCGGCTTTATGGTCCGCCAGTCCGATATCGCGGGCATGATCGAGCGTCCCGATCGATTCGTAGCGCTCGACGCCATTGGTGTCTACGAGGGCGCCATTGCGGTCGATGACGTCAAGGACACGTACGATGCCGCCGCCGCCAAGCGCCTCGACATCAACCTGGACGATTGCATCATCTGGGTCGGTATGGACGTGCGCACGGAATCGGGCGACGTCGTGGGCTATTGCTCGGACGTTGAGTTCAAGCCACGTTCGGGCATCGTGCAGTCATTCTATGTGACCGCCGGTGCTGCTTCGAGTGTTTTGGTTGGTGACACGCAGGTGCCGCCGACGATGCTACGCGGCTACGAGAACGGCGCGATGGTCGTCTCGGACGAGGTCAAGTCGCTTGGGTATTCGGGCGGTGCGGCCGCCAAGGCCGCCGAGGCCAGCGTCGTGGTGGGCGACAAGGTCAAAAAGGGCGCCAAGGTGCTCGACGACAAGGGATCGGTCGCCGTGGACAAAGGCAGTCGCGCACTGGGCAAGCAGCTCGGCAAGACGCGCGGCATGTTCAAGGCCTTTAAGGACGAATACCAAAAGGCGAGCGGAGGCTCGTCAAAAGCTACAAAATAGCGACGTACCAAATGATGGGAGGCAAGCCGGAGACCTGTTGCTCCGGCTTGCTGTGTTTATGGGGGAGGGCACATGCGCCAAAACGGATCCAACTTAAACGGGCGTTCGGGTGCGCGTCCGACGGCGCGCCGCGACCTGGGGCAGCTGCCCAGCGGTCAGCGCCGTCGCCGCCGTAAGCCCGGCGCGATGTACCTCAACCATAGCCGCGGGTTTAGCGACCGCAGCGCGCGCATCGGCAACGGGCGCTCGCCGCGCCGACCGTCCCGTCTGCCCTATGCGCTCATTGCCGTGGGCTGTGCGCTCGTGCTGTTTATCGCTGCCGTCGTGGGCTACGTCAACCGCAGCGTGGACGTGGAACTTAACGGGCAAAAGACCGCGGTGCGCGTGGGCTCTACGCTGCAGAATCTCATCGACGACCAGGAGTTGACCGATACCTACGACGCAGGCGACCTGCTGGCCGTCGATGACAGCGTGCTCAAGCGCCATGGCGGCGAAAAGCTGTCGGTTAAGGTGGACGGCAAGCGCATAAAACAGGGCAAATGGGATAGCCGCGAACTTGAGGGCGGCGAGAAGGTGACGGTCAAGGATGGCCGTAACACCTACGAGAAGCACGAGGTTCAGGCTACGGTTATCGAGCCCAAGCTCAAGGTCGAGGGCACGGGCGCTATCGAGTATGTGCAGACATGGGGTGTCCAGGGCCGCTCCGAGGTGTGGGTTGGTGAGCAGTCGGGCAAGACGCAGGACCGCGGCGAGGTTGTGCCCGCCACCGATTGCGTCGTTGCGTGCGCCAGCGTGGCGCCCAAGGGCAACAAAAAGTACGTGGCGCTGACGTTTGACGAGGGTCCGAGCGGCGCCACCAAACAGATCTTGCAGGTGCTCAAGGAAAAGGGCGTTACCGCGACGTTCTTCCTTTCGGGCGATGCGGCCGAGGCCTCGCCTGCCACGGCCAAGGCGATTGTCGATGCCGGGTGCGAGATCGGATCCAACAGCTACAGCGACGATTCGCTCAAGGGTCAGGACCGTGAGACGGTACGCGAACAGATCACGAAAGGCACCGATGCGATTAAGTCGGCGACCGGCGTGAAGACGATGCTGCTGCGTGCTCCCTACGCTGCCTTTGACGAGCAAAACTGGATTGATGCGATGGACCTGGTCTCCGCCGTGGTCTCGTGGAATATTGACTCGGGCGACTGGCTGCTCAACGGTGCCGACGAGCAGGTCTCAACGGTGCTCGATTCGGTGACGCCGGGCAATATCGTGCTGCTCACCGATAGAGACGAATGCGCCGAGCAGACGCTCGAGGCGCTGCCGCAGATTATCGACGGTCTTGTCGCCGACGGATACAAGATCGTGACGCTCAGCGACCTGGTCAAGACGGACACATCGCTCAGCAAAAAGCTCACCTCGCTGACGAAGGTCACCATGCCCAAGGACGCCGTGTTCCCCCAACTTGCCGAGGACGATGACACCACAGAGTAGTCATTGGGTAGTCGTTTAAGAACGTCCCCAAGGGCTATGTCACGGATACGTCAGCGTTTGGTATGCCTGCAATGTGCAGCGCATAAATTCGATGCCGCAGGGCGATGCTGATGCTATAGTTACTGCGGTTAATGAGGGTCAAGAGAAAGGTTACAGGTGAAATCCAAACCTCGACCATACAGTCGATGACCCCATGCAGGTGCTTTTTGCGCATGCACGGGGTGTAAGCGTCGAGCGGCGTGCCGCCCGCGCATGCGTATACATATCCAGAAGCCCCCGGACGCCGCACGCGCGGCCGCGTCCGGAGGAATAATGATGGGGAGCACCATTGAATTATCTGAGTGAGATGCTCAAATTGCCGGTCTTGGACGTCGACGGCGAAAAGCTCGGCGTGGTCAACGATTTTGGCATTGCTACCGGCGAAGTTTTTCCGCACGTGACGTCGCTCGCGTTCCGCGGCCCCGGCAAGACGCCGTTTATGATCAGCTGGCGCAAATGGGTCGACCGTATCGACGAGACGGGCGTGTATCTCAACACGTCTGCCACCAATATTCGCTTCTCGTACCTGCAGCCGACCGAGCTCCTGCTGGCGCGCGACGTGCTCAATAAGCAGATCGTCGACACGCAGGGCATGAAGGTCGTGCGCGTCAACGACATCAAGTTTTCCATGTCGGGCGAAAACCAGCTGCGCCTGTTGGGTGCCGAGGTCGGTGCCCGCGGTCTGCTGCGCGCGATCAGCCCCGCACTCGAGCACGTCGTCGAGGGCTTTATGAAGCACCTGGGCAAGCCGCTCAGCGAGGACATCATCGCTTGGTCCTACATGGACCTGCTCGACCGCTCGACTAAAAACATCCAACTCTCGGTGTCGCACAAGACGCTCGGCGAGCTGCACCCTGCCGACATCGCCGACATTATCGAGCAGCTCGACCCGCGCCTGCGTGCGCAGGTGTTTGCGCAGCTCGATACTGCCCAGGCCGCCGAGGCCATCTCGGAGTTCGATGACGACGAGCTTATGACCGAGATGCTCGAGGGCCTGTCCGACACCGACGCATCGTCGATGCTGGCCATGATGGACCCGGACGACGCTGCCGACCTGATCGACGAGCTTGATTACGAGAAGGCCGAGAAGCTCCTGCGCCTGATGGGCGTCAAGGAGGAGAAGGCGATTCGTAACCTGCTGGGGTATGAGGACAACACCGCCGGCCGCATTATGACCTCGGAGTTTGTCTCCCTGCCCGCTACGGCAACGGTCGGTGACGCCATCGAGGCGATTCGCGAGCTCGACGAGGACTTCGAGAGCGTCTATTACGTCTATACCGAGGATCCGAGTGGCATGCTGACCGGCGTGCTTTCGCTGCGCACGCTGATCGTAGCCGACCGCGACGCCACGCTGGGTCAGCTGGCCTATCGCGACCTGGTCTATGTGTCGCCCGACGAGGACCAGGAAGACGTGACGGACGAGATGACCAAGTACGACCTGGTCGCTATCCCCGTCTGCGACGAGAACCGCCACATCCTGGGCATCGTGACCTTCGACGACGCCATGGACGTTATCGCCGAGGAGCATCAGGAGGACCTGCAGATCGCCGGTGTCGGCTCGGGTGACAGCGCGTCCGACGACTCGACGAACGTGCTCAGCTGGTTCGTGCATCGCCAGTACTGGGTTGTTGTATGGGGCATCGCATCGTGCATCATGGCGACCGTGCTGGGAACGGCGCTCGGCTCCGCGCATCTGGTGGTGTTCCCCATGTGCGCCATGCCGCTCGTGCTGCTGGCGGCCTCGCGCATGGTGTCGTTCGTCAAGAATTACTTCCTGGAGTATGACGGTCACGACGACGAGCCCAAGCCGTATCTGGGGTTCTTCTTCCAGAGCACGGGCATGGGCCTGATTCTGTCACTCGTGACCTACCTGTGCGCCCAGCTGGTGCGCACCGCTGCGTTCCCCGATGCGCCCATGTTTGAGGAGCAACTCTTTACCGGGTGCTTTAATATCGCTGCCATCATTTGCCTGGTTGGCAACATGAGCGCCGTGATTTACCTGATGGTGCTGTTCTGGCGTGACGAGCATGACCTCAACACGTCGGGCACCGCCATGAACGTCATTGCCGTCATGATCTCGTGTGTGGCGTATTGCATCGCCGCGGTGCTGCTCGCCATGTCAGTCATGGGTTAGGTGGTCGCGTGCAAAATACCAAGCAAAAGTCGGGCACCAAGCAAAAGCTGACCATCGCGGCCATCTTTGGCGCTATGGGCCCCGGTCTGCTGGCGGCGCTTTCGGGCAATGACGCCGGCGGCATTGCAACGTATTCCAGCGCGGGCGCCAGCTATGGCTACAAGATGCTCTGGATGCTTCCCGTCATGACTGTGCTGCTCATCGTGACGCAGGAGACCGCGGCGCGCTGCGGCTGCGTCACGGGCAAGGGCCTGGCATCGCTCATTCGCGAGCGCTTTGGCGTGCGCAAGAGCGTGTTGGCCATGGCGGCGCTGTTGATCGCCAACACGGCTGTGACCATTTCGGAGTTTGCGGGCATCGCCAGCGGCCTTGCTCTCTTTGGCGTGCCGGCGAGCATCTCGGTGCCGTTGGTGGCGCTGCTGGTGTGGATGCTTACCATGTCGGGTAGTTTCCAGCGCATCGAGAAGATTCTGCTGCTGGTGAGCTGCGTGTTCGTGACCTATATCGTCGCCGCGTTTATGGCTGGCCCCAACTGGGGTGAGGTCGCGGTCGACCTGGTCGTGCCCAACATTCAAAATGACCCCAGCTACGTGTCGCTCGTGGTCGCAACGATCGGTACCACTATCGCGCCGTGGATGATTTTCTTGGCGCAGAACAACGTGGTCGATAAGAACGCGGGCGAGGACGATATCGTGCTGCAGCGCATCGATACCGTGAGCGGCTCGCTTGCCGCTGATGTCATTGCCGGCTTTATTATCATTACGACCGGTACGGTGTTGTTCCCGGCGGGTATTCAGATTAGCGATGCCGCCGATGCTGCCCGCGCGCTGGAGCCTATTGCGGGTCAGTGGTCCACGGTACTGTTTGCCTCGGGCTTGGTCGCGGCGAGCTTCTTGGCCGCCTGCGTGCTGCCGGGCGTTACGTCGAGCGCTATCTGCGAGGCATTTGGCTGGGAGCGCGGTGCCGACCGCAGCTGGGACGAGGCCCCGGTCTATCGCGGCATCATTACGGCCATCATCGGTATCTCTGCCGTGCTGGTGCTTATGCCCGGCGTCGATCTGTTCCAGATTATGATGACCTCGCAGGTCATCAATGGCGTGCTGCTGCCCGTGGTTCTGGTGTTCCAGGTAGTTATTGCCGCTGACCGTCACATTATGGGCACTAACCGCAACGGCCGCGTGTGGAATGTGCTCACTTGGGCGACTATCGGTGTGATTACGGTGCTGACGGTCGTCATGTTTGTTCTGCAGGCGATGGGTTACAGCGCTTAGCGCCTCTTTTGGACTCCAAACAGGCCGCAGCGATGGACTGCGGCCTGTTTTTTGCCCGCTATAGGGCGTTAGTTATATGGCAGTGGACAAAAAATGCCAAATATGAGTACTGTTGCCTTGCCGATAGCATTTACGACCAAGAAAATAATGAACATAGTTAAGAATCTGTTTATTAAAAGCGGGTCTCCAAGTCCTAAGCCGGCCATTCTGGTCAACTGGAAGGGTCGCGCGCTACCGCAGGGGCGCCATTTTGGGTGGTTTTGCCTGCTACTAAAATGGTAACAGTACTCATATTTGCCACTTTTTGTCCACGACCTCTTGGAGTCGGCTCGAAAAGAGTGATTTTGGGTTGTTTGCTGCGGATGTGGGGCTTGGAAACAACGCTCGGGGTGGCGAGGCGCCCAGAATTCGGTCGCAAGGAGGGCGTTCCTCGGCTGTGCCAGGAGTGTCCCTAGGTGCCGGCACATAAGGAACGTCCCTAACTGCCGGAGGGGGTGCCTGCCGTGGCAGGCACCCCCTCCGGATGTGGGAAGTTTGCGCTGCAGGTTACTTGTCGGTGCCCAGCTTGTGCGGCTTGAAAGCGAGCGCATTGACGAGCGCGTCGGTGGCAGACTTGACGGCCGCCGGCTGCGGATCGTTGACGTGATCCTCGGGATGCACGGGCAGGTCCTTCTTGACTGCATCGTGGATCAAGTTGAGGTACTCAGTCACGCCAGTGGTCGACAGGTGCGTGCCATCGCCATCGAACAGGTCGTTGCGATTGGCACTGTATCCGTACCAGTCGATAACGCGCACGTTCTTGTAGCGCGTGGCGGCGTTGGCGATGGCCTGGTTGGTAGAGCCAACCCACGGCTGCGGGCTGCGCGTGTTCACAAACACCACAATACGCTTATCTCCTGCATCGGCCATGATGGCGTCGATCTGGTCGTCGGTTACCAAGCCATTGGTTCCCAGCGCAAAGACCACGATCTTGCCGGCAAGGTTCTGTTGGAGATAGCCCTCAAATGTCGCGCGGCCCGCATCAAACTGGCGGCCCTTTTCGGCATCGATGTGACTGTGGGGGAACACGCCGTCAAAGGAATCGACGGCGCGCAGCGACACGGAGTCACCGATCATCAGCAGGTCGTAGGAGCCATCGGGGAAGCCGTCGTTGTCCTTGTCGGTGTCGTCGGCTGCCTGTTGGTCCGTTGGCGCGGTGTTCTTGGCTTCCTTGTTGAGGACTTCGGCGCCCTCACCGCTCAGTGCAGACGTCTCGGGCACAAAGACCAGGCCGCCCAGTGCAACGACCAACACGACAGCGCAGGCTGCGCAGACAGGGACGTGCGCGCGCGCCCAGTTGGTGGGCGTGGTGGTGCCGTTGCGGAATTCGGATACGGTGCGCCCAAAGGCGCCCTTTCTAAACGGCGTCTCGATAAAGCGATATGAACATTCGGCTACGGCGACCACCAACAACACCTGCAAAATGTACTGCCACCACGGCGTATCGTTGATGTTGGCGACCGGGTTCATGAGCAACAGTAGCGGATAGTGCCACAGGTAGATGCTGTACGAGCGCTTGCCAACCCACACGAGCGGCTCGGCGGACAGTGCGCGGGCAACCATTCCCTGGGGCTGCACGCAGGCCGCGATGACCATGAGCGTGAGGATGGAGCATAGCAGCGTGCCGCCGCGATACTGGAACGCGGTGTAGCCGTTGGTGAGCGCGACCATGGCGGCAAGGCCAACCAGACCCACGACGCCCAACACATCGATGGATGCGGGCGAGGACCAAAAGCGCACGAGGGCGCTCGGCTGTGCCGGGACGGTCTCGGCTGCGTTGTCGACCTTCTCGCTAGGCTTGCCCTCGGCGTTCTTGCCGTGCTTGGCGGCGCCAGCCAGGCGATTGAGCCCCAAACGATGAGCGAGACACACCGGCGCCAGGTCGCGATCGGGGATAAAGGCCATCCAGGCGCCCAGCAGCAGCGAGAAGACGCGGGTGTCGGTGCCGTAGTACACGCGGCTGGGGTCGGCGGCGGGGTTGTAGAGCACCATCATGGCAAGGGCGGATACCGCTGCGAGTCCCAGGACCACACGGCGCGTGTTGGGTTTGCTCACATGCATGGACACCATGGCAAACAGCAGCGGTGGCCAAACCAGGTAGAATTGTTCCTCGATGGCGAGCGACCAAAAGTGCGTAAGCGGCGAGGGGTCGCCCAGGGCGTTGAAGTACGAGACGTCCTGCATAATCTGCCACCAGTTGTTAAAGAACAGCAGCGACGGCAGAATGTCGGGACGCATCTTGGTGAGCATCACGTGGTTGAAGACGGTGCACAGCGCACAGGTTACAACCACAACGGTCACCACGGCGGGGACCAGGCGACGGATGCGGCGAATCCAGAAGCTCTTAAGGTCGATGCGGCCGGTCTTAGCGACTTCGTTGAGCAGCAAGCGCGTGATCAGATAGCCCGAAAGCACAAAGAAGATCGTGACGCCAAGCAGGCCGCCCTGAGCCCACGTGAGGTTGAGGTGATAGAGCACCACCGCGACGACGGCAAGCGTGCGCAGGCCGTCGAGCGCAGGGATGTAGCGGGACTTGGGGCGAGCAGGCGTCTGCTCCGCGGCGGGAGTGTTGGCGCGGCTCGCGTTGTTGGCAGAAGCGCGATGGTGGCTCGCGGTGCGTCGCGGCTCGTTGGCACGGCGCTCGCCCTTCACGCGTTCGTGCGGCGCCGGCTCGTTGCCCGTGCGGCGTCGACCGCGCGAGCCCGATTGCGAGAATTGTTCCATAAAACATCATCCAATGACGAGAATAATCAGCACGTATTCATTGTAGCTGCCTGCCCCTGTGAATGCTTGCTGCTGGCGCAAGCTCAAGCGCGCGTCCACATCAAAGTGGACTAAAGTTATAGGGGGTGCGAGAGTGCACAATCGTTGGTCGACGGTGGGCGCAAAGCCTGAAGACGAGGAGGTTTCCATGGCGGATCACAGCATCGTTGCGGTGTTCGGCAGCATGAACATGGACCTTTCGGTGGCGTGCGAGCGCATGCCGCGTGCGGGCGAGACCGTCGGCGGCAGCGGGTTTATCACCAACGCCGGTGGCAAGGGCGCTAACCAGGCCGTCGCCGCTGCGCGCATGGGTGCGCGCACGTGCATGATTGGCGCTGTTGGGCGCGACGCGTTCGGCGCGTCGCTCGTGACGGGGCTCCAAGACGCCGGCGTGGACTGTGACTTTGTAGTGCATCGCGATGACGTGGAGACGGGAGCGGCGACCATCATTCGCTGCGAGGGCGACAACCGCATCATACTGTCACCGGGCGCCAACCATGCGCTTGCGGGCGCGGACGTTGCCTGCGCGCTGAGGCGTCTGGTGGCCCATGAGCTCGACGGCGACGCCAGCGAGATTGCCCCGGCTGCCGGAAGCGTCTTTATCGCCCAGGGCGAATGTGACCTTGCGGCGACGGCCGAGGCGCTTGTTTGCGCTCACGAGCTGGGGTTCTATACGATCTTTAATCCAGCGCCCGCCTGCGAGCTGCCTGCGGAGGTCTGGCCTGCGGTCGACCTGGTCTGTCCCAATGAGACCGAGTGCCAGGTGCTGACGGGAATCTTGCCCGCGGACGATGCAAGCTGCGTCGCGGCGCTCAACGTCCTGCTCGCTAGGGGTGCCGGAGCTGCGGTCATCACGTTGGGCGGTGCCGGCTCGGTTACGCTCGGCGATGACGGTGAGCTGCTGCGCATGCCGGCGCTTTCGAGCGTGGTGGTCGATACGACGGCCGCGGGCGATACATTTATTGGCGCGCTTGCTGCAGCTCGTCTGGAGGGCCTGCCGCTCTTTGAGTGCATGGCGGCGGGCGCTCGCGCCTCGGCGGTGACGGTGTCACGCCTGGGCGCTCAGCAGTCGATTCCCACGCGTGCCGAAGTTGAGCGCGTGTTTGATTTAGACGATTTAGTACAAGACGGAGAAGCGGAGTAGAACAATGGCAACCAAGAAGCTGATCCTTGATCTGGATATGGGTGTGGACGATGCGATGGCGCTCGCCTATGCCATCGCGAGCCCCGAGGTGGAGCTCGTTGGCATCACCACGTGCTTTGGCAACGTGCGCGTCGAGCAGTCGGCGCACAACTGCTTGGCGGTGCTCGACCTGTTGGGTCGTCCCGAGGTGCCGGTGTACCTGGGCGCCGATCGTCCCATGAAGGCGACCGAACCCTACACGCCGCCGGCGTCCACCACGCTTATCCACGGCAAGAACGGTATTGGCGGCGCAAGCGTGCCCGCCTCGCCGTACGAGCCGGTGGGCGCGACGTCGGCCGATGACAATGCGGCGGTCGATTACCTGATTGATGCCGCGCGTACCTATGGTCCCGATCTGGCCTACGTTGCGACCGGCCCGCTCACCAATCTGGCGCTTGCCCTGGAGCGCGATGCGGCGGCGATGATGTCCATCGGCCGCGTGGTCGTGATGGGCGGTGCGCTTACCGTGCCCGGCAACGTGAGCGCGGGCGCCGAGGCCAACATGGCGGGCGACCCCGAGGCTGCCGACGCCGTGTTGCGCTCGGGCCGCAAGCTCACCATGGTGGGCTTGGATGTGACGCACCGCGTGGTGCTCACACGTCGCGACGTTGCCGGCTGGACGGGCTCGGGCACTATGGCTGGCTGCGCGTTTGCGAGCATGGTCGAGCACTATATCGGTTCGTACGAAATGAACGCGCCCTACCTGGGCGGCTGCGCGCTGCACGATCCGCTTGCTGTCGCCGTGGCGATCGACCCCACGCTCGTAGGTGCGCTCGGCTGCAACCTGCGTGTTGATCTGCTGGGTGAATATCGCGGCCGCACCATCTGCGACGAGCACCGTCTGTCCGATCCAGATAAGAGCGCGCTCGTGGCGCTCACCGTGGACGCCCCACGTTTCCTGTCCGAGTTCAAGGCACGTATGGCCCGCGTCCTGGGCTAAATGTTTTTCACGCCCCGCCCCAAGTAGTCAATTTGGGACGTGTCTCTATGGTTTTGTCAACCGCGTGCTTCGCGCCAT
>OGXQ01001602.1_pt1 | contig 16839 bp, 16 predicted proteins | sample 1576291 | NCBI WGS metagenome assembly OGXQ01 (sample SAMEA3541575, study PRJEB24748) | human gut metagenome | biome: human gut; feature: human-associated habitat; material: faeces | place: China | collected 2012 | reverse complement strand
AGTTTGTTCCGTTTTCAAAAAAGAATATCAGAGCCGAACGTTGGGGCGAAAACGGAAGAGATTTTGAAAATAGCATGCAGCAAATGTATCATGAACATAACTTACATGAACTGGAGGTATACTCGAATCCGGAGATTTTGAAAAAAGGCGTCCTTCCAATAGAATTGTTCATGAAGTTTATGGAGATTTGCGAAAAGCCTCGGCTTTAAATCAAAAAACGGAGAAAAGACCTTCCGAATTTTTAATCAGGGGAAAGAAATTTTGCATATTCGAGTGCGAGCGGAAAAAAACACGAACAAATCATATACCGATTGATATGAGGAGTCTGTGCTTTTTCGGGCGTATTGCTCAGGTTGAAAGGCATCTCCAACGATACGGATACAATTCTTTGGGGCGAAACCTGTTTACATTTTCCGTCGCATTATGATATAATGAGCGTGCAAAATAAATTAAAAAACGCGGGTGCTTCCTGTGTTTGGGTGGGGTTTCGGCAGCATGCTTTAAACGTTTGCGCTGCCCGGGGTGCATTTCATGCAGAAATCTCGTTTGGCGCGGGAACCGTTTCCGCATCCGGAGGAATAGAAATGAGCGAATTTATTAATGTTAAATCCGAGATCGGCAGACTCCGACGCGTTATGCTTCATCGACCCGGAATCGAGCTTCAGAATCTCATGCCGGACTATCTTGAACGCATGCTTGCGGAGGACACGCCGGATGTTCGTCGTGCAGGTGAGGAACACGATGTTTTTGCAGGCATACTTCGCGCTAACGGCGTGGATGTCGTTTATATCGAGGATATGTTCAAGGAAGTTGTTAAAGATGATACTGTGCGTAAGGCATTCATAAAAGACTTCGTTGAACTCGGGGTACGTGGACTCAGCCTTTCAAAAGCGGTCACGGAATATCTTGAATCCGTACCTTACGATAAGCTTTTCGATGCAGTTGCGAAAGGTATCACAAGAGCTGATCTCAGCGGAGTGGCAGATAAACCCATTCAGTATTACATTAAGGAAGATTATCCCTTCCTTACCGATCCCTTGCCCAATCTCTACTTCACTCGCGATATCAGTTTCTGCCTCGGCACGGGCATGGCAATTTCCGCAATGAGTATGCCTGCGCGCATGCGCGAAACTCTCTTCGTTCGTTATATTCATAAATACAGTGAGTATTTCGGAAAAGGTGCGGTGGACATGCTTTATGATTTTAACTGCGGCTGCGGCATTGAAGGCGGAGACGTTCTGTCTCTTTCCGACAAATGCGTTGCCATCGGCAGCGGAGAAAGAACAAGTGTCGCCGCTGTTGAACGCCTTGCGCTGACACTGTTTAAGCGCGGCTATGAGCGTGTGCTGCTCTTTAAGAATCCAAGCTCGCGCACATATATGCATCTTGACGTGCTTATGACGCATATTGATTATGATAAGTTCCTCGCACATCCGTGCATTGCGCATAAGTGGTTTGATATCTATGAACTGACTCCTGCTGCGAACGGCGGAATCAATGTTTCCTGCACGACTGACGGAACAGCAAAGATTCTTGAGCGCGCCCTCGGGATTGACAAAGTTACATTTGTTGAAATGGGCGGCGGGGATCCCATTCAATACAGGCGTGAACACTGGAACATGGGGTCGAACTCTCTTGCTATGGCTCCGGGCAGCATTATAACATATGACCGCAACATCATCACAAACGAGCTTATAGATAAGGCGGGAGTGAAGGTCAGTCCCATTCCCGGCGGCGAGCTGAGCCGCGGCAGGGGAGGCCCCCGCTGCATGAGTATGCCCATGCTCCGTGATGAGATTAAATAAAACAGAGAAACGTTTTAACTGCTGACAGGTGTATTTGTCGGCAGGCTGTTCTGCAATTCGGCCGGGCGAAGTATTTTCATGCCCGGCCGAAGGCATCGTTGATTTTAAGAGAAATCGGGTTAAGATTTAATCTGCGTTTTCGCGAAAAGCCATGTTTTTTGCCTTTTCGGAAACGGAGACTGCCTGCAATATCACTATAACGAAAAGTGAAGCGCAGCTTGATGCAGCAACTTGCTCAACAGCGAAACGGGTACTGTCAACAAACCCCAAAAACAGGAATAGCGGAGGCAGATTTGCCCGTAAGGTTGAGCTTCATGTTGGAATAATCCCATACGGAACGGCCGAGTCGGATGTTGACGACCCACCCGAACAAAAATTCGACTGCCGTTGCCAAAACTGTGCCCGCAATACATTTTGCGGCAAGCGGCATGGGACGTAAAACAAACAGCGCGTGCAGCAGCATAAAACAAATGCCGCTGGCCGGTGCCATTGAAAAATCGGTCTGCCGCGGTAAACAAGCTCTATGGCAACATAACCTATTCCGCCCGTTATGAAAGCTGCAATTAACTCGGAACATCTCGTATATTGAATTGTTCCCGAAAAGGAGACAGTTATGCTCAAAAAGATTTTTGCTCACAGAGGCGCAAGCGCATATGTGCCGGAAAACACACTGCCTGCGTTTGAAAAAGCAGTTGATATCGGCGCGGATGGGGTGGAATTGGATATCCACCTGAGCCGTGACGGCCGATTGGTTGTGATACACGATGAAATGCTTGACAGAACAACGAACGGTCACGGTTTTGTGAAGGATTTTACGCTTGCGGAACTGAAAAAGCTCGATGCTTCAAAAACGATGACAAATTCGGGTTTCTGCAATCTTCGTATTCCGACCCTCGGCGAAGTATATGAGCTGCTTGCCGATACAGAACTTCTTGTGAATGTTGAGGTTAAAAACAGCATATTCCTCTATCCGGGAATACTTGAAAAAGCACTTGAGGCGGAAGCAAAATACGGAATGAGCGGACGGGTGCTGTACTCATCTTTCAATCATTATGCGATGCAGGAACTTAAACGAATTTCACCGCAGTCAAAAACCGGACTTTTGTATTCAACGATGCTGATTGATCCGTGGAATGCGGCAATGGCGGCAAATGCGGATGCGCTGCACCCGTTCTTCCCCTGCATTGCAAACACGCCGTGCATGATTCCGAAATGCAGAAAAAACGGCATTGCTGTCAACACGTGGACGGTGGATGAACCGGAGTATATTCGGGCGATGTTTATGCTCGGCGTTGATTCCGTGATAACAAACAAACCCGACGTTGCAAAGTCCGTTCGAAACGAATTGTCGAATGATGCCGAAAACACAGAGAATTAAACAAAATTGACAGTATTTGCGGCTGTCTTTCACGAAATTCGGGCTTTGGGGGTTGTATACCGTACTGAAAAATGGTACAATGAACCCAATAATGGATTAACGGAGAGACTATGCGAAAACAATTGTCCGAAAAACTGAAGGAAGCGGTTGCGTCGGTTGTTCCGGTAACGCTTATCGTACTTTTGCTTCAAATTATTACCCCAATGCCGACAAATATGCTCATTGCGTTCCTTATCGGTGCAGTGATGCTTGTTTTGGGTATGGGGCTTTTTTCACTTGGTGCGGATATTGCAATGATGCCGATGGGTGAACGCATCGGCGCACATATTATAAAGTCAAAGCACTATCTTGTGCTTATTCCTGCGGTGTTCATGATCGGCGCGCTTATTACCGTTGCCGAACCGGATCTGCAGGTTCTTGCGGATCAGTTTGAAACGCTTAATCGATGGGCAGTTATTCTTACGGTTGCGGCAGGCGTCGGCTCGTTCCTTGTGCTTGCACTTGTGAGAATAATCAAAAAAATTCAGCTTACGCAGATTCTGCTTGCACTCTATGTGCTTGTTTTCGCCGTTGCCGGCACAATGGCAATTGATAACGGCACGTTTATCCCTGTTGCTTTCGATTCCGGCGGAGTTACGACCGGGCCGATCACTGTGCCTTTCTTCATGGCTCTCGGCATAGGTTTTGCAGCTGTACGCGGCGGCAAGAATGCGCAGGATGACAGCTTCGGCATGGTTGCGCTCTGTTCGATCGGTCCGATTCTCGCCATGCTTATACTCGGGCTTGCAACGGGCGTAAATGAGGTTTCAAGCGGAGTTTCCGCCCTGCCTGAACACGGCGATTTCGGCGCGGTGGCTGCTGCATTCGGTCGAGGCTTGCCCGGCTACATAAAGGAAGTTGCGCTTGCATTGCTGCCGATAGTGCTGCTGTTCGGAATTTTTCAGTTTGTTTTTTTGCATTTGCCCAAGAAAATGCTGATAAGGCTCGGTGCAGGTCTTGTTTATACATTCGTCGGCCTTGTGTTTTTCCTGACGGGCGTAAACGTAGGTTTCATGCCTGCGGGAACATTTTTGGGCGGTGCACTTGCGGGAACGGCCGTTCCGTGGATATTGATACCGATAGGCATGGTGCTTGGCTTCGTTGTTGTTTTGGCGGAGCCTGCGGTGCGTGTTCTCAATAAACAGGTTGAAGAGATAACCGTCGGTGCGATTTCGCAGCGTGCCATGCTGCTCAGTCTTTCCATCGGCGTGGCTGTTTCCGTTGGTATTTCAATGCTGCGTGTTGTGACAGGAATTTCCTTATGGTATTTTCTTATCCCGGGTTATGCAATTGCTATTGAGCTTTCGTTCTTTGCACCCAAAGTTTTCACGGCTATTGCGTTTGACTCCGGCGGAGTTGCATCCGGTCCCATGACGGCAACATTCATGCTGCCCTTTGCAATGGGCGCATGTATTGCACTCGGCGGAAATGTGTCAACCGACGCGTTCGGACTTGTTGCAATGGTCGCATTAACGCCGCTGATAACGATTCAGGTGCTCGGATGCGTATACAAAATCAAGCTTATGCGTGTTGAACGCAGCAAGAGCGCAAAACAGGTTGATGACGGTGTAACGGTCATTGAATTTGAACCGGAGGGTATATAAATGAAAAACAATGCTGTTGAACCTATAAAACTTATAACCTGCATTGTCAATCGCGGAGACGGTGAAACCGTTACGGAGCTGTGTGCCCGCGAAGGAATAAGCTGCAGTGTTGTGCTCCGCGGCAGGGGAACTGCCGACAACGCGATGCTCACAATGCTCGGTCTCGGCGAAAGCGAGAAGGACATTGTGATGCTCACTGTAGGACAGTCGCGGCAGGGCGAAATTATGGAAAAACTTGCGGTGACTCTTCACCTTAACGAGAGAGGCAAGGGGATTGCGTTTTCGATACCTTTTTCCGGGCTTGCTTCACAGCTCGATTCCTATGCTCTGCTGGCCGGAATGAAGGCGAGTGCGAACTTGATTGATTTAAATTGAAGACGCGTGCAAAACGTAATTGTGTTTGGAGGATTGCATGATAAAACATGATTTGATACTTACAATTGTCAACCGCGGCTTTGCGGATGAAGTCATGAGCGCGGCAAAGGCAGCCGGTGCATTTGGAGGCACGGTCGTTAATGCACGTGGGACAGGAACGCACGAACTGCAGCATTTTTTCGGTGCGATTATTCAACCCGAAAAAGAGCTTGTGCTGATTTTGACCGAACGCGAAAAAAGAAATTCAATAATGGAAGCGATTTGCCGCGATGCGGGATTGTCAAAAGAGGGAATGGGAATCTGCTTTTCCCTGCCTGTTGACGGTGTTGCGGGCATTCGTTCCATATCAAACCTTGATGACCGGAAGGAGAAGGAAAAGTCGGATACCCCCGAAGAGGTATAGATGACGTTTCACATGCAATGCAGGCATGCCCGAACGACAGAATAAACATGTCGTATAATTGCTGGCAGGCTTGGATTGCTTTGTTTAATAAAAGGATGAAAGAATTCAGTGTATTTGATATAATTGGACCGCGTATGGTCGGTCCTTCAAGCTCGCATACGGCGGGTGCGGTTCGTATCGGACTGGTTGCACACCGAATAGCGCGGGGAAAGATTAAGAGTGCAGAAATCACGCTTTACGGCTCGTTTGCACAAACGGGTCGCGGACATGGCACGGACAGGGCCGTTATTGCAGGTATACTTGGTGTTGAACCTGATGATGCACGAGTAAAACATTCGATGCTGCTTGCAAAAAGCGAAAGTGTCGATATAAAAGTTAACTACAGTTCGGAAGAAACGGATCATCCGAACACTGCAAGGATTCATTTTGTTACAGAAGCCGGGCGCGAATTCTCGCTGGTTGGCGTCAGCATCGGCGGTGGGAACATTGAAATCGTTGAAATCAACGGAATGGAAGTTTCGTTTAGCGGGGATTATCCGACCATTATCGCCTTTTATCGCGACATGCCCGGAATCATTTCAAAGGTCACGGCGCTGTTGGCATGGCGAAATATCAATGTTGCGTTCATGAAAGTATTCCGCAATGCAAAACGACAGGACGCATGCATGGTGATTGAAACGGATGCGGTTGTTTCCAACGAAGAACTGAGAGAAATCGCCCGGATGGTAGGGGAAATCAAGGAGATTTGCGCGGTATGAGTTATGCATTTTCAACGGGCAGGGAACTTATTGCCCTTTGCGAAAAAGAAAACCTGACGATTGCGGAGGTTATGATTCGTCGAGAGGCGGAGACAAGCGAAAAAAACCGTGACGAACTTATAAACGAAATGTTTGAAAATCTGCTGACAATGCAAAAATCAATTCGATTCGGGTTGGAGGAAAATCAACAGACCGTTACGGGACTTGCGGGCGGAAACGCCGAAAAACTCATGGCTTATGCCGAAAAAGCAAATATGGGCAGGGACATGGCACAAATCTGCGCCGCTGCTCTTGCTGTTGCTGAAGTGAATGCCTCAATGGGGCGGATCGTTGCAGCACCGACGGCGGGTGCAAGCGGAGTACTGCCTGCTGTTCTTGTTATGTGCAGTGAGAAACACGGATTTACCGACAGAGACCTGGTTAACGGCTTGTTTACGGCGGGCGCCGTCGGCGTAATTATTGCCCGCAATGCAAGCATTTCAGGTGCTGAGGGCGGATGTCAGGCGGAGATAGGTTCTGCGTCTGCAATGGCTGCGGCAGCGCTTGCGGAGATTTGCGGAGCGTCTCCGGCTGCTTCATTAAGCGCGGCTGCGATGGCTGTTAAAAACATACTCGGACTTGTATGCGATCCCGTTGCAGGGCTTGTGGAATGTCCCTGTATAAAGCGCAATGCAATGGGCGCGGCAAATGCCGTGTTGGCAGCGGACATGGCTCTTGCGGGAATCTCAAGTATTATCCCGTTTGATGAGGTTGTCGGCGCAATGAGAAGTGTCGGCAGACTCATGAACGTTGATCTGCGTGAGACAGCACGCGGCGGTTTGGCAGCAACGGCAACAGCGCTTGAAATTACGAAGAATATAAGCATGGAAAACGAAGATTAGCCTGCTGGCAATATAAAACAAATATTATCAACAGTACAATAAAAGCAGCGGGGTTTGATGAAGCCGCGCTGCACAGCGGAGGAGTTTTTTGGCAAAGCGAAACGGAATAATCAAAGCATTGATTCAAATCGGCCTGATACTTGTTGTTTTGGCGTTAATATTTTTTTCGCTGAACAGTGTTCTGCCCGGTTTTATTGATGTGCTTGCAAACGGTCAGCAGAGTGATGTGCAGGAGTATCTGAATTCATTTCATGACTTCAGTGGTTACGCAATAGGTTTTTTGCTGCAGTTCATTCAAATAATTACAATTGCACTTCCCAGCGTTCCGATTCAGGTTGCTGTCGGAGTAATTTTCGGAACATGGCGCGGGTTTCTCGTTTGCTATCTCGGCTATGTTTCGGCAAATGCTCTGATTTTTATTTCCGTCCGCAAGCTCGGGGCAAAGCTTGAGCAGCTTCTTCCCGGCAAACCTGTTGAAAAAACGGGCAGCAAGAAAAAGAATTTTATTACCGATGCAAAGTATCCCGCATTTAATGTTTTCTTTGCATCCATTCTTCCCGTTATTCCGAACGGTTTGATTCCGTATGTTGCATCAAAAACGAAAATCGGTTTCCGTTCATATATGCTTGCTGTAATGACGGGCTGCATACCGACGGTGCTGACGCTTTGTGCTGTCGGCGATCAGCTTGTGGAGGGTGATTTCCTCTCCGCTGCACTGTATGTTGCACCTTTACTGCTGTTTGCCGGACTTCTTCTTTGGCAACGCAAGAATATACTTTCACTGTACGAAAAAATTAAGCAGCGGACAGCGGAACACAAAGCAAGGAAATAAGCAACATAAAGGTGTGCCTTGCCGCACATTGGATATGAAACACTGAAAGGGCAAACGCGCTGCGTTGCCCTTTTGTGCTGTTTAACTGTAGTGCAAGTGAAAATAAGGAAACGAATTACAATGACAAACGCACATTCTGCGTCCGGACTCGCTGGATCTTTGCGGTTCGCGGAGCCATGAATCTTGATGCAAACCTTTCGCCGTAAACGGATTGAAGCGTGTCCACTCCGTCTTCATCGGTGACGGCAAGATTGGTTGCAATAATTGTTGCCTTGTCAAGATCCTGACGTTCGCAAACGATGGACAGCAGCGTCTCAATAGTGATATTTCGTATCATAGGCTCTGTTCCGAGATCATCAATTATCAAGAGATCCGGCAGTATGTAATCGGGTCGTTCGGAAGGTTCGTTGCGGAGGTTGTCCAGAGTTAATTGAATCAACTTATAAGCACTGATTTTCAGCACGGAGTAGCCGCGTTCAAGAACTCTTCCGCCGATGCAATTCAAAAGATAAGTTTTACCGACGCCTGTCTCGCCTTGATAAAGCAGATCACGGCGTTCATTGTTCGGAAAGGCGTTTGCATAGACCTCGGCAGCATCACGAATGCGGCTCATTACATTTCTGTCCTTTGGATTTTTTTGAAGGTTCAAATCAAAATTCCTAAAGTTTTGGGCAGCACTGACACCGGAGCTTTCAAACACGGTGTTGATTGCAAGCTGGACAACGCAGCGGCAAAGTTCCCCACCGGCAACGCGGCCGGTATCATGACACAGTGTACACTCATATTGCGGGTCAAGATAATCGGCGGGAAAACCGGAGGATACAAGCAGTTCTCGACGCTCGCGCTGTTTTTTTTCTATAAGAGCGTTGGCGAGCCCACGAATTTCTTCGGAATTTCCCGCATTCATAAGCTGTCTGCCCATGTCGAATGCGATAGTCGCAAGGTTGTCATCAAGCTTTTTTATTTCGGGGCTGCGTGAATAGACCTCCTGCAGGCGGGAACTCTCAATACGGCGGGTTCTGCGCTTGCGTTCCGAAAGCTCGGTTTCAAGTTTTTTGCAGAAGGCGGCAGATTTAATCTTCATATACATCATCTCCGAGATCAACACCGAGAGCACGGAGCTCTTCGGCACTGTATTGACGCTGTTTGTAATTTAAAGCACGATTAACAGGTTTCCCCTTTGATGCAGCAGCTGCCGGATGTGCTGCATTGCTGCGCTCGGTTTCTTCCCGTGCAGCAGAAACCGATACGATTCCGCGTTCGTGCCAATCCGAAAGCATCCTTTTCATTTCTGCAAACGGAGTACTTTTCTTTGACGCAAGTTCGGCGGCATAAAGAATCAATTCGGAATTCATGCACCAGTCGCTGCACCAGAGTTCAACCTGCTGTCTGTCGGATGATGTTGGCGTGCGCTTAAGTCCGGCTCTGGCAAATGCGCGGCGTGCAAGCTCGGCAAGCATATCCTGCTCGCGCAGCAATTCGCGCATCTTTTCGGGCGAAACACTGCCGTTTTCATGGTATTTTCCGAGAATTGCATCAAGGTATTTGAAGTTCGGTTTATCGATTGCAACAACATCGCGGCAGGCGATTTCAATGGCTTCGTCACTGAAGCCCCATTGAGTTGTCCATTTTTTATATAGTTCAAGTTCGTCTTCGGTCGGAAGGCGGCTGTTGCGCCAGCGCTTTAGAATTGCGGCCGCGCCGCTTGCAAGATCGTTTTCCATTGAGAAGCTTTCCGCCACCGAATCAGCGGTTGTACGGCCCTCGGAAACAAGACGTTTGGCAACCGAATCCATATAGTTGATATGCACCCGTGCGCCCTTTTTTTCTATGCAATGCTGAACGATGAGCAGAGCGGCATCATCCTCAAACCCGAATATTTCCACCCAATCATAAACTTTCTGCAATTCCGCACCGGACATGTTTCTTGTTCCGAGAACAGCCTGCAAACGCTGAACAAGCTTTGAGTAATGTGCGTTTTCGTTGTCAACGGGTCGCTTATCGGGAAGAGAGGCAGAAAGATTAAGATACTCTACGGAAAGCAGACTGCCGTCGATAATTCGCACAATACCGCATTTTTCCCAATAGCGGAAGGCTTCGGCAACCTGTGCATCGCTGAGCTTGAGCGCATCAGAAATCGAAACGGGGCTCGAAACCGCGCCGCCGGCAAGCATAAGCCCGTACAGATACACGCGGACGGCATTTTCGGGCGCATCCGGCACGAGTTCGGAAATAAAACGGTTGTCGACGACGGTAGTTCCAAAAAGGTCACGTCCCCTGAGTATTACTGTGTTCTGCATCGATTACCTCCTGTCCATCCTGCTGCGGCGAAACATCGGGTTGGTTTCGCATTCAAGTTGATTTTAGCATTTTACGGTTCATCTGTCAATCAATTCGGGGTGATAATGCGAAACATGCGGGAAAACAGGCAACGCATTGAAGCAGCATTAATGTACATAACCAAGAAAATATCTGCATGGTCTTCACAGATTCGGTTTTGATTTCAAACTCCATTGACAGGTGCAAGTTATCCTGAAGCTGAGAATACCCTGAACATGATTGTATATCATGATCTTCCGAAAAAGTAATCGATAAACATTGACGATAGGCGAGGAATATGCTATACTCATAGAACACAATGTTTTGCGGCTGAGGCGGTATCACCCGTGATTTTTCCGAATACGGCAATGTATAAAAAGTCAACCGTTGAATGAATTCCGCGGGGCCGCGATGTGACGCAAAGCAAAAAAGAAAAACATTGGAGGAAGAAAATGAACAGATGTTCAAAACGCAGTTTCGGAATGAAGCTCATCGGCCTTATGACGGCAGCAATTATGCTTCTTGCATGTTGCATGCCCGCATTTGCGGCGGAGAGTGAAACACGGACCAACACCGAGAGCTTTCAGCTCCTGACCTATTCGGAGGATTCAGCATCCATGGGCAGCGGCTGGACGTGGGAAATCACGCTTCGAATCCGCAGCATCAGTCTTTCTGCGACCGAATGTATGGTTTTCAACCCGATGGAAACCGTTTATTCCTGCATCAAGAATCCGGTTTGCACAAACGACCTCGGTGTATACAACTATGAGAATACTGCGGTCCGTTACGACATCTATGCAAGCCGGGGAAACGCAAATTATTCCGGCGGCGAACAGCCTGCAATCGTTTGGAATCTCGGTGAAATCAACCCCGGTGATGTCATAACGATGAAGTTCAGAATCGATATTCAGGACTATTACTATGCCAACTTCCAGCTGCTCAATCAGTTCCTTGACGAGGGCGGAAGACTGTTCACAACTACCGGCACCGATGAAGGTCCGCGGTTTGTTTACAATGAAAACGGAGAGCAAGGCACTGCGGAATTCGATGTGCCGCAGGCGGATGTTTCCGGCGGTTTTGTTCTTAAACATCACTACCTTGTAAATTCCGAGGGACAGCCAATTGATGAAAACGGCAATGTCGTCGCCGCTCCCGAATTTGCAGCAATGGTTGCAGAACCAGAGTATTACACCATTGACGGAAGAACGAGTCTCTATTTCACGGATAACAGCTGGTCTCCGTATCCGTACTATAATGTAGAAACAACTGACGAAGTTGAGGGTTACACTCGCGTAGGCTTTGTTTACAATAACGGAGAGTTCTCCACCGAGCCCACATATGAGGCCCACATCAACTACCACCAGAGCCTCAATAACCTTTGGATTGCATACGAGAGCAACGGTTCGGCATTTGTTCCCGGCGATGTAAACGGCGACGGACAGGTTATGACAGACGATGCGCTGACCGCCATGCGCTGCGCGCTCGGCCTTATCAACCTTGATGCTTCTCAGCTTCGCGCGGCTGACATGGACGGCGACGGTGCGGTTTCAACAGCTGATGCGCTTACGATCCTGCGCCTTGCAATCTGTGCTCGCTGAAGCATCATGAACGCAAGCTTGCCGACAAAGCATTGCAGCGGACAGAGCCAACAACTGTTCTCGAAAATGCTTTGTTGTCGGCAATTATCCGAAGGACAGTGTCGGTCTTAACTCTGCCCGAACAGAAAATGCAATTATCTTGATGATTGCGGTGTCCTTGGCCGCAACTCATGCGTGATTCCCAAACAGGAAGGGAAAAAAGAACGGGACGAGCCGTACCCAACATGCGGTGCGTCCTTTTCTTTATGATGCAATAAATATATAGGATATTGCAAAAAAACATGAAAAAACTCCTTGCAAGCCTGTAAGGAAAATGTTATAATATTATGCCAACACCTTGCGCCGCAGCAAGTGCGGTGCCATATGACCATAAGGAGGTGAATTAAGTGAATAAGTACGAATGTCTGTATGCTATCGTGCCTGAGCTTAATGAGGAGGAAACCAAGTCCGTAATCGAAAAGTTCAACGGTGTTATCACCGCAAACGGCGGCATGATCGAAAATGTTGATGAATGGGGCAAGCGTCGTCTTGCATACACCATCGACTACAAGACCGAAGGCTACTATGTTCTCGTTGTGTTCGACGCACCCGCCGAGCTGCCCGCAGAACTTGAGCGTAACATGAAGAATGATGAAAAGATCATGCGCTACAAAGTGACCCGCCATCATGCATAAACCTTGAGAAAGGATTTAGAATGAACAAGATATTTCTTATTGGCAATCTCACGGGTGATCCCGAACTGCGCACAACGCCGAACGGCATAACCGTATGCACGATGAATCTTGCCGTCAATCGACGTTTTTCGGGCAATCGCGAAGAACGTCAGACAGACTTTTATCGCGTGACTGCATGGAGACAGCTTGGCGAAACCTGTTCAAGGTTCTTGAGCAAGGGCAAAAAGATCGCTGTTGTCGGCGAGTTTGTGCCGCGTACATATGAGGGGAAGGACGGAGCAACCCGAGTTTCTCTCGAAGTCACGGCCGAGGAGATCGAATTCCTTTCTCCGCGCGATGCAGCAGGCGGTCAGAGTTATCCGCAGCAGGGATATCAATCCAACCAGCAGGGCTACAACAGAAATTATCCGCCTCAGGATTATCAATCCGCACAGGACGGCGGCAATTTCTCCGCTTCCCGTCAAAACAGTTGGCAGGACGGGAGGGGGCAGCAGTCTGCGCGTGACGGTTTCGCGGCAAATTCTTTTGATTCCGCAAACAGCTCCGGCAGTGCAACTGATGGCTTTACTGAGATTTCCGATTCGGATTTACCGTTTTAATTTTGCGAAAGGAGTAAATTTCAATGGAAGACCGCAAAATGAAGCCCCGTCCCAGGAAGGGCAGGCGCAAAGTCTGTCAGTTCTGCGTTGATAAGGTTGAACATATCGACTACAAAGACGCTGCAAAACTCCGCAAGTTCATCACTGAGCGCGGTAAAATCATGCCCCGCCGTATGAGCGGTGTATGCGCAGAGCACCAGAGGGCGCTCGCATCCGCAATCAAATCTGCACGTCAGGTCGCTCTGCTTCCTTACGTCCAGGACTGATTACAATAGCTGAACCATATTGAGCGTTAAGCTCATAAATAACGGAATGAACATGATTAGGCTGCTGTCGACAGTGTTTTGTTGTCAGCAGCCTTTTTACTGCGAAAAAACGACCCCTTTCGTTCATGTTTTCAGCAGTATAAAACAAGCCGGAAGATGCGAATGCCCGTTTATCTGCTTATGCAACGGATAAACGGGCTTTTAAATGCTGAATGATAAATCAAAAGCAGTCAGTAATTAATCCAACATCTGTTTGGGGCCTGCATTAATGATGTTTTCGGGCATGTTGTTATATTTGCTGAAATTCTTTATGAACATTGCAGCAAGTTTTTTGGCCTGTTCATCGTAGGCATCCTTATCGGCCCACATGTCGCGCGGGTTAAGAACCTCGGCGGGAACGTTGGGGCAAGTTTGGGGAACGAGTACGTTAAAGATGGGGTGAAGCTTATATTCAACATCGTTCAGTTTGCCTTCAAGTGCGGCAGTGACCATTGCGCGTGTGTATTTTATCTTCATGCGGCTGCCGACACCGTAAGGGCCGCCGGACCAGCCTGTGTTGATAAGGAACACGTTTGCGTTATGTTCATCGATTTTCTTACCAAGCATTTCTGCATATACGGAAGGATGCATCGGAAGGAAAGGCGCACCGAAGCAGGTTGAGAAGGTCGCCTGCGGTTCCTTAATGCCGCGTTCGGTTCCCGCAAGCTTGCTTGTGTAACCGGAAACAAAGTGGTACTTTGCCATATCTTTTGTAAGCTTTGAAATTGGCGGCAAAACACCGAAGGCGTCAGCTGTCAGGAATATGACGGTTTTGGGGTGATTGCCCATGCCGGGAATCACACAGTTGGGAATATACTCAACCGGATAGGCGGCACGTGTATTTTCGGTTATTGAGGAATCTGCAAAGTCAAGTTTGCGGGCATCGTCCATAATGACGTTTTCGACAAGCGTACCGAACTTTATTGCATCCCAAATCTCGGGTTCGTTTTCCTTTGAAAGGTTGATACATTTTGCATAGCAGCCGCCTTCAAAATTGAAAACGCCGTTATCGGACCAACCGTGTTCGTCATCGCCGATCAGCCAACGATCGGGATCGGCGGAAAGCGTTGTTTTGCCGGTTCCGCTGAGTCCGAAGAACAGCGCAGCGTCGCCGTCGTCGCCGATGTTTGCAGAGCAATGCATGGGGAAAACACCCCTTTGCGGCATGAGAAAATTCATAACGGAGAACATGCCTTTTTTGATTTCGCCGCTGTAAAGCGAGCAGGCGACTGTTACACGATGCTTTTCGAAATCAAGTATGATTGCCGCTTCGGAATTCACACCGTCAGCAGCGGGGGAACACTTGAATCCGGGTGTGCAGAGAACGGTGAAACCGGGAACGAAAGTATCGAGCTGCTCCTTTGAGGGGCGAACAAATGCCTGAGTTGCAAACAATGCGCTTGCTGCGTTTTCGCAGACAACACGAACGGGAAGCGCATATTGCGGATCTGCACCGACAAAGCCATCAACAACAAAAACTTCGCGGTTTTGCATATATGCACACATTTTAACATAGATTGCATCTGCTTTCTCACTGCTGATCGGCACATTCACCTTGCCCCAGTCAATAAGATTATGCACGGAAGGTTCATCAACGATGAAACGATCATCGGGGGAACGACCCGTGTATTTTCCGGTGTTGATAACAAATGCACCGGTGCTGCAAAGCTTGCCTTCGCCTCTTTCGAGTGCATGTTCAACAAGTTCAGCAGGTGCGAGGTTGCGATAAACAGCCTTGGGGTTAAGAATGCCCATTTGTTCAAGATATGCTTTCATATTCATGCTCCTTTCAGCATCAATCGCTTTTTGAACGGTTTTATTTCCTGATGAAGAGAATCCCGAGCGTCCTGGGGCCGCAATGGCTTGCAACGGTACAACCGGCCGTCGTCAGAATGACTTCATCAAAGTCCGCAATTTCACGCACAAGCTTTACACACTCCTGAACAATTTCGTCGGGAGTTTCCGTGTAAGTAATGAATATGCGATGGCTGCGGATATCATTGCGCCCTTCAAGGCGCTCTTTGATATAGTTTTTGAGGCAGCGTTCCCATGACCCGCGGTATTTTTTAGCAACACGCATCTTGCCGTTTGCGACTTCAATACCGGGATGCAGCTGCAGAAGGTTTGCCCCGAGAGCGGATACAGCCGAGCAGCGTCCGCCGCGAACCATGTAGTCCAGCCTGTCTAAAACGAAGCTGGTTTCAACATTCGGGATGATGTCTTCATCAAGTGTCTTTTTAATCTCTGCACCGTTAAGACCCTTTTCGGCCATGTCACAGGCTTCGAGCACAACGTGTTGCCGAGATGATGAATGAGAAAGCAAAGGAGCTTGGCTGCGTGGATTCCCACTTTGCCAATCCCAGCGGCCTGAACGACGAAAATCACTATGTCAGCGCCTACGACATGGCTCTGATTACCAGATACGCCTTCGAAAACGAGATATTTGAAGAGATTATTTCCACCACCTATTACGAACTCCCTCCAAATGCCAGAAATCCCGAGGGACTCGGCGTTTCCCCGGGAAATAAGCTTATCAAGAAAAATTTCCCCGAATACCGTCCCGATGTAATCGGCGGAAAGACAGGCTATACCTCCATCGCCCTGAACACCCTGGTGACAGGAGCCAGGCAGGACGACACGACGCTGATCACCGTTGTCCTCCACAGCCGCGGAACCACCTATTCCGACACCAGCCGCATGCTGGATTTCGGCTTTGGCAACTTCCGCTCCGTCTCCCTTGAGAATAATGATACCACCTATTCCTCGTTAAACAGCAACCTGACCGTCGCAGGGCTGCCTACATCGTCTGCCCCGTCCCTGACTGTGGACCCGGACAGCCGGATTATTCTCCCAAACAATGCGGAGTTTGAGGAACCCCCCTCCTCCGTATCGTTCGACCTGCCGGAAAATGCTCCGGACAATGCGATTGCAGCCGTCTGTTACTCTCTGGGAGAGCACCAGGTCGGAACTGCCTGGCTTACCCTGGGCGCAGAGCGGTCAGAATCTCCCGCCATTCCGGAGGAGCTGTTGAGCGCGGTTCCCACTACTATCGCTCAGGTCAGCTATGAGGATGAAGCAGCAGCAGAAAACAGCTCTGAAAAAGACAGAAACATGGAAGAAGCCGCTGACAGTCAAAGCACGTCAGATTCCGCCTCCGAACCGGACCAGAATACCTTATCCTCCGGCGAGCAGTCCCAGAACCCTCCGGATGAGAACCCCACCGGCGGCGCTTTATCGGATGGCTTTTCTGTCACACCGATTCTCATTTT
>OGXQ01001588.1_pt1 | contig 16911 bp, 16 predicted proteins | sample 1576291 | NCBI WGS metagenome assembly OGXQ01 (sample SAMEA3541575, study PRJEB24748) | human gut metagenome | biome: human gut; feature: human-associated habitat; material: faeces | place: China | collected 2012 | reverse complement strand
CTTGCCGTAGTCCATGAGCTTGCAGACGGGGGGATTCGCAGTGGGAGAGATCTTCACCAGGTCCAGATTCGCGTCCATGGCGCGCTCCAGCGCCTCCCGGGCGGACATGATGCCCAGCTGCTCTCCGGTGTCGGAGACCAGGCGAACCTCCTTGTCGCGGATCTCTTCGTTGATTTGATGACCCTGTTTGCTGATACGAAAGCACCTCCAATTCTCAGATACATACAAAAAAACGGCTACCAGTCCGGTACCCGCATCCAACCTGAACACGCACGCGCCGCATCGGGCGCGCACGGGAAACCTGATTGACCTCTTTGCCGTGGGCTGGAGGTGAGGATGGGGGCACCGATCCTGCTTTGTTTTGCTCTAATAGTATAGCAGACAGTTGGCGTAGTGTCAAGAGAAATTTCAAAGGCCCGGTTGGGGCTTCCCTTTTTCGGAGAAATGTGGCAAACTAGGGGCAGAGGAGGGAATGAGATGCATCATCCGATTCGCATACGCGCGCTTCGGCTGGGCCTGGCGGCCTGTCTGCTGGCCGGGGCGCTGGCCGGACTGGCCTCTGCTAACGCACCCACTTATGAAACGACGATTCTGTTCACCCATGACACCCACGACCACTTCCTCCCCATGCCGGATGAGGAGGGCGGGGAATACGGCGGCTATACCCGTCTGGCCACCCTGATCCAACAGGAGCGGGCGGCCCACCCGGACGCCCTGGTCCTGGACGCCGGAGATTTTTCCATGGGCAGTTTGTTCCAGACCATCTACGCCACGGAGGCCCCGGAGCTGCGGGCCCTGGGCGCGATGGGGTACGACGCCACGACGCTGGGCAACCATGAGTTTGACTACCGCGCCCGCGGCCTGGCGGAGATGCTCAACGCCGCCGCACGCTCGAGATGAGCAGCGGCACACACAGTGGCAGCATGAGCTTAAGCTTCTTGATAGGGTTCTTGGTGTCGTACTCGACGCCGCGCGCGGTCTGCGCTTCCATGATGGCGTTCATCTCCTGACCAAACACCGGCACAAAGCGCAGCGCCGTGGTAAAGGTGAAGGCATAGCGATACGGCACGTGCAGCACCTCGACGCAGGCGTTGGCAAGGTCGTTGAGCTTGGTCACCATGAGCATGAGGATGAGCGGTAACGCCACGCCCAGCAGGCGCAGACAGGCCTTCGATCCTGTGATGAGGCCCGTGTCGGTGATAAAGCCCCACACAACGTTGCCATCGCGCATAAAGGCAAGCTGGAGCACCAGCATGATAAGCGCGAGCGGAATCAGCAACTTGAGCAGCGAGAGCAGACGGTCGACGACACCGGCATAGGCACCCAGCGCAAGGGTGAGTGCCAAAAAGCCCAGCAGCGCCACGTAGGTGTCGGACAAGAAGATGCCGACGATGATGGCGGCGGCGAGGCCCAGTTTGACGACGGGGTTCAGGCGATGCAGCAGCGTATCGCCCGGCATGTAGTCGATGACGTTAACCACGGCGGACCATCTCCTTGGTAATGCGAACGATATCGGTGACCTCGCTCACCTGCGCAAAAGCGGGCGAGACGGAAGATGCCAGACGGCGCGAGAGTTCAATAACCTGGGGCGGCTCAACATAGGCACGCCGCATGAGATCGATGTTCGAGAATAGCTCGTGCGTGCGGCCGCGGTCGAGGATGTGACCGTTTGCCATGACGACGATGCGCTCGGCAAAGTCGGAAACAACTTCCATATCGTGGCAAACCATGATAACGGCGCAGCCGCGCTCGGCCATGGTGCGCACCGTTTCCATGACGGTCATGCACTCGCGGTAATCAAGGCCGCTCGTGGGCTCGTCGAGCACGACGATCTTGGGCTCAACCACTACGACGGAGGCAAGCGCCACCATTTGTCGCTGGCCGCGCGAAAGTGAGAAAGGTGCCTCATCGGCAGGCAGGCCAAAGCGGTCGATAACGAGTTGAGCACGACGCAGAGCCTCGGCACGGTCGATGCCGGCAAGCTCCAGGCCAAAAGCGACCTCGTCGAGTACGGTATCCTTGCAGATCTGGCGGTCGGGGTTTTGGAAGAGCGTTGCGACTTCGCGGGCGATGCGGCTCGTGGGAACGGCCGCGGTATCCAGTCCCGTGACGCGCACGCTGCCCGAGGCGGGCTTGAGCAGGCCTGTGAGCAGCTTGGTGAGCGTGGTCTTGCCGGCACCGTTTTGGCCGACGATGCCCACGAGCTCGCCGGGATAGAGCGTCAGGTTGAGGTCGTGTACGGCGGCGCCGCCATTGGGATAGGCAAACTCAACATGGTCGAAGGTGAGTACGGGTTCGGCGTCCTTGGCATGAGGGCGCAACGACGGTGCGTGCGGTGAGCCGGCGGGTGCCTGAATGTCGCTGCTTGCGTGTGCGGGGTCGACAATGCCCGAAATCAGGCGCTCGGCCTCATCGACATCCAAGCAAGGGGTACCGCTTACCAGGCCATCGGCCTCGAGGCTATTGAAGATACGCGTGACGCGAGGGCAGTCGACGCCGATGGCACGGAGCTCGTCGGTATGCGCGAAGACCTCGTGTGGTTCGCCCTGCAGCGCGATTTCGCCATGGTTGAGCACGAGCACGCGGTTGCAGTACTCCGAGAGCAGGGCGACCTTTTGCTCAACGACGACGATGGTGATTCCAAGTGTGCGGTTTGCCTCACGCAGCGTCTCGAAGACCAACGTGGAGCTGGCGGGGTCGAGTGCCGCGGTGGGCTCGTCGAGAACCAAGACGCGCGGACGCATGGCGAGGATGGCGGCGATGGCTACCTTTTGCTTCTGTCCGCCCGAGAGGGTGGCAATCTCGCGGTCGCGCAGGTCGCTGATGCCGACGGTCTCGAGCGTTTCGCTCACGCGCTGCTCGATCTGGTCATGGGGGACGCCAAAGTTCTCGAGGCCAAAGAGCATCTCGTCCTCGACGACCGAGGCGACCATTTGCGTGTCGATATCCTGCAGCACGCTGCCGACGATTTGCGACACGTCGGTCAACGAGACCTCGCAGGTGTCGTGGCCGTCAACCATGACGGACCCAAAGAACGTGCCGGTGTAGTGGTGGGGCACGGCGCCCGACAGGCAGGCGGCAAGCGTGGACTTGCCGGCGCCCGAGGGCCCGATGATGCCGATGAAATCTCCCTTGTTCACGCTGAGCGAGATGTGGCTGAGCGCCTGCTCGGTCTGCGCGCCATAGGAGAACGAGACATCGTCGACGTTGATGATCGTTTCCATGGATACCTTTCATAGTCATTGGGGACGTTCTTTAATGACTAGTCGTTTAAGAACGTCCCCAAGAGCTAGTTGTTTGGGACGGTCTTTACCGATGGGTCACTGTGGGTTAGTTGAGCTTCAGGGCCTTCTGGATGGGCAGGTAGAGGGCGCCGACCAGAATGGCGTTAAAGACGGCGGTCATGGCGACGACGGGCAACATAGCGGCGGCGAGCTCGCCGACCACGCCAAGCATGGCCATCTTGATAACCATGAAGATGACGCCGGAGACAAAGGTGGTCACGAAGGTAGCGACGATGGCGACGGCAGGCTTAACCTGACCGTTCTTGCCGGCGGCGTTGACGATGCCGGCCATGAGCATGGCGGCGATGCCCTCGGCGGCAAAATCGACGAACGGCGAAGTGGTGGTGATCTGGATCACGGCAGCCGAGATGAGGCCAATGACGAGCGCCTGGCCGATGTTGGGGCGAACGACCAGGATGGTGAGGCAGAAGGCCGAGATGATGAACTCGGGGCTGATCATGCCGCCCGAGATGCCCGAGATTGCCTTGCCGACGGTGAAGTTGAGGATGAAGCCGGCGGCGAGCAGGATGGCGAGCAGGACGAGGGCGCGGACATCGAGTTTGCCGCGATCGGCGGTCTGGACGGTGCGGGGCTGGGTGGCGGTGGTGTTCTGAGACATGGTGAAAATCCTTTCGGAAGGGGATTGCAAGAGAAAAGCGGAGGCGCGTGATGCGAATGCGATTGGGCTCGAGATAGAAAAAGGCCCCCGGTCGAAACCGGAGGCCTTCCAATCACCTAGAGCGCAAAAACAGGCGTGAGGGACTCACTGTCGACCGATCGTATTCGCATCACGCCACCACCAGTTGTTGAGAGACGTCATCGTGTTCTTCATGTTGGTGGCTCCTTTCGTGATGCCGTGGCGCGGTCGCACCTAGTTGCTGTTGCGCTGCACTATAGCACAGCGAAGTGTGTGCGGGGAAATCTTTTTTAAAAAGATTTCAGGCGGGTTTCCCGTCGGTCAAAAGAGCGGGCTAAGCGGGCGAGGCTGCCATGGCTGCCTTGTCCGCTCAGCTAAGACGTTACTCCTTATTGCGACGGTAGAGGAAGTAACCGCCTGCGGAGATGACGGCAACGCCAGCGATGGCGAATGCGGCCACCATGCGGCCATCAAAACGATCGCCAGTGGTGGGCAGGCCGCCCTTGGTGTTCGTCTTGTTGGTGGTTACCGTGGTCGTGGTGTCCGACTTGCCAGGCTTCTCGGGCTTGGTGGTGGGCTGCTCGGGCTTAGCGGGCTGCTCGGGGGTACCGGGCTGCTCAGGAGTACCAGGCTGCTCGGGGGTGCCAGGCTGATCCGGGGTTACCGGGTCGGTGGCAAGAGCGTCCTTGGCGTAGGTGATGGACACCTTGAGGCCGTTGGTCTCGGTGTTCAGGTCGCTCGGGGTGAAGGGCTTGCTGAAGTCCTCAGCCTTCAGATAAGCGCGCATCTCCTGGAGCAGGGCCTTACACTTGACGTAGGTGTTCTTGGTGGCAGCATTGCCGGCCTTGTTGGCCAGGGCGGTGCGGCCCTCAGTGGTGGTCTCGGCCTGCATAGCAGCATCGACCTCAAGGTTCTGCTCGACGAGCTCGTTCTGGAGAGCGTCGAGGTAGGCGCGAACGCCGGTGCCGAGCTGCTCGCGGTGCTCGTAGCAGAGGGAACTAATGTCCATGAGGACGTAGTTGATGGAGTTCTCGGGCTCCTCGTTGTTCACGATGTCCGTCTCTTCGCAGTGATCGTAGGAGACATCCTGATTGCTGAAGTAGGGGCTGACCTCGGTGAGCAGTGCAGAGTACAGAGGAATAGCGACGGAGTAGGCGGCGCGGGAGAGCATCTCCCACTGAATGGTCGCGATCTCGGGGTCCATGCCCTGACGGATCTGGAAGAGGTTGGTCTCGGTGCTTCTTTCGGTGCCGATGGCGTAGACACCGTCGGTGTTGGCGTTGAGGCCGGGGACATTTTCGCCGCGGTTGCCAAATGCACGGATCATCTCAAAGGTGTTCCAGTTGGACTTGCCGGGCTGGAAGAACAGGGGCTGGATCTCGCTGACCATGGCTCCGACTTGGTCGGGGCGATCTTCCTTTTTAACCGTGACGATGTCGTAATCCGCACCCTTGGTCAACGGGGCCATGAAGTAATCGCGGCCCTGGACATAGCGAGTCCACTGATTAACGCCGGAATCGGCGAGGCTTTTGCCATAGGTCTTGGCAACGTCGAACTTGCCGTCGGTGTACTCGGCAAAGCCCTTCTCCTTAGGCATGGACTCGATGCCCTCGGAGTGGAGGCAGTTCTCGGTGTCATCAAGGTTGACATCGTAATTGAGTCCGCCGATGTTGGGGTTGAGTGAGGCGACGTCATCGGCGAGCTTCATGGCGATCCACTGGTGGCCGGAAAGTGCGCCAAACAGCCAGGTCTCGTTGCTGTCGGCGATGATGATCTGATCGTTGCCGCAGGCGCCCTGCTCGTCGATGATCTTGCCGAGGAGCTCGACACCCTCACGTGCTTTGGCGCTTTCGCCTAAGATAACGCTGCCGTAGCTATATTCGCCAATGCCAGTGTCGGTCAGGGGGTCCGCGGCTTCCGCAGCTGCATTCATGTCGGTGGTCAGCGTGGCGGAGCAGGAGACGCCCTTCTCGTTGATGCCAGCCTCGGAGTAGGCATCATAGCGCCCGTGCCACTGCGAAGGATGATCGCGCACGTAGCTATAACGATATGTAGTCTTGGTCGACCTGTATGAGAAGTCGGACTCGTCTGAGCCGTAGGTATACCCGGGGGCATGCGACGGCTCAATGCCAAAGTGCTTGAGGTAGCGCGGGCCAAAGTCCTCGGCGCGACCATAATATGTGTTGCCGTCGGCTGTTAGGTTTTTGCCCATGTACATCTGCGTGCAGGCGAGCGCAGATGTCGGCATGGACATGATGGTCGCAGCTCCAAAGGCGAGGCCTATGCCTAGCTTCTTGAGCGCGTTGACGGGGCGAGTTTTCCTCATTTTCCCTCCCAGCGTGCGAAAGCCCTCTGTCGCCAGAGGGCTTCAGCCAATAAAGACACCTCATTAGCGTAACGAACTGGAAACAATATTCATCTATGAAAGAAACTTACTCGATAAGCGTGATGAAATATGCGATGAACGGTTAATCGTACTCAGTTTGCAGCTTTACTTTAATAAAGACGCCCTGTAATTACTGTAGCCGAATAAAGTAGCTGGGAATGCCCGAAATGAAAATCCCCCGCTGTTTGACGAATGCATAAACAGTGGGAGAGTCGATAACTGGATGAATATCATACCAATGTGGATTTACTTCTTTCGGCGGTGAATCACGTTGATGGCGTAACCGACGAGCATGGCCAAGACGATGACAATAAAGCCGATCAGGGGATTGTCGTTCATAGGGTCCTCCTATTTTCCGAGCGGGGAGAATTCGTCGACGATGAGGTCGAGGCATTGCGGAAGCGCGCGGGCTCCAAAGACGCCCGAATTGCTGGAGATAATCTCGCCATCGAACTGCATGCCCAGTGACGGGGTGCAGGTGATCTTGGCTTCCTTGGTCTGGATGATCTTGAACTGTGGGCGCCCGAGTACCTTGCCGGCGGGGTCAAGCGCAGCGGTGATCACGGTAGGCAGCAGCTGCACGGTGCGCACGGGTTCGATGACCGCAATATCGACCATGCCATCGTTCATGCGGCAGTCGGGGAACAGGTTGATGTCGTTTTGAATGACCGAGGTATTGCCCGCCATGCAGCAGATGCCGTCGAGCTCCTCGACAATGCCGTCGTGCTCAATGGTAAAGTGCGCCACCGTGGGGTTGGGCGTGGCGAGAGCGGAGAGGAAGTAGGCGATCTCGCCGATGTCGTTTTTGGTGGGAGCGGCCTTCATCATGATCTCGGCGTCGAAGCCCGAGCCGGCGATGATGATAAAGCCGTGGCGCTTCTCTCTGCCGTTCTCGTCGAGCCAAAAGAGCTCGCCCATGTCCACTTTGACCGTGCGACCGGCGCGGCAAGCCTTGGCAAGCGCCGCCGCCTCAGGGGCATTGCCGATGTTGTTGAAGAACAGGCAGGCCGTGCCGGAGGGGAAGACGAGCGTGGGGACGCCGCATCCGCGCATCTGGTCGAGCACGTTGGAGACGGTGCCGTCGCCGCCCGAAATCACCACGCGATCAAACTCGCGCACGTCTGCCACGGCGTCCTCGGGTTCCATGCCATCGCCGATAAAACGCATCACGACCTCGTCGCCGCCCTGCGCGAGGGCGTGCGTGAATGCGTAGATTTCATCTGAGCTGGGGCCCGATGCCGGGTTGTGGATGATAAGGCAGCGCATACTTACGTTCCCGTTCTGTGACTAACCGAGTATAGTTGTAAGACAATGCCGTTATCCTACCCGTGTTTTTCGGGCCTAACCTTATTCGATGGGTTGATATGTACATTTCCACACATCAGGCTCTACTCGACTTTTGCCAGCGCGCCCGTGAGTTTGACGCGATTGCCGTCGATACCGAGTTTTTGCGCGAGCGCACGTTCCATCCGCGCCTGTGTTTGGTTCAGATTGCCACCCCTGCCGAGAGCGTCGCGGTCGACCCTCTGGTGATCGACGACCTGTCGCCGTTGGCCGAGCTTATGGCCGACGAGAGCGTGACCAAAGTCTTCCACGCCTGCTCGCAGGATATGGAGGTTATGCTTCATACCGTAGGCGTGCTGCCGCGTCCGATTTTTGACACGCAGGTGGCCGCCGCCTTTTTGGGCGAACGCCAGCAGATTTCCTACGGTGCGCTCGTGCAGACGTTTTGCGGCGTCTCGCTGCCCAAGACCGAGTCGCTGACCGACTGGTCGCGTCGCCCGCTGACCGACAAACAGATCGAGTACGCGATCGATGACGTCAAGTACCTGATCGTCGCCTATACCGAGATGATGAGCCGCCTGCGCGAGCTGGGCCGCGTGGACTGGGTGCTCGACGAGCTGCGCCCGCTGGCTGACGAGTCGCACTATCGCGCCGATCGCCACGAGGCGTTCCGTAAGGTCAAACGCATCAATTCGTGCAGCCGTCACCAGTTGGGCATCGCGCGCGAGCTCGCCGCCTGGCGCGAGGACCGCGCCGAGCGCCGTAACATCCCGCGCAAGTGGGTCATGTCCGACGACACGCTGCTTGCGCTCGTTAAGCGCAATCCCGTCCGCGTTGAGGAGTTCCGTAGCATTCGCGGTACCGACCAGCTGGGGGAGCGCGACGTGGACGGTGCGCTCATGGCCATCAAGCGCGGCGCGAGCTGCCCGCACGATCGCCTGCCGCTCATGGTGCGCGGACACCGTCAGATCTCGCCGGAGCTGGAGAGCGTGACGGACCTGATGTATGCGCTCATCCGCCTGGTTGCCGAGCGCTCGGGGGTGGCGACCTCGGTCATTGCCTCGCGCGATGACCTGGCCGATTACATCGAGCATCCTGAGCAAAGCCCCCTGCGCGAAGGCTGGCGTTTTGAGCTTGTGGGTTCGCGCCTGGACGATCTGCTTTCCGGCAATATGGGGCTCACCGTGAAGGACGGAAAGATTGAGTTGTTATAGGTATATAGTTACGCGGTTTTACCAAACCGCGTAACAGCTCGACGCTGCAAACGGCCGAGAGCGGCAATCTGACGTTCAATCGTCGCTCGCGTACCAAAGTACGCGTCGCTTCTCTTTCACGTCACCTTGCTCGCTCTCGGCCGTTTTCGCTGACAATGCCTAAACATCGATGCTGACTTGCCTGCTGGGCGAGTGGGTAGAATGCCTCCAACGTGTAACTCGATTTGGAGGAATTCGCATGCCCTATTACTATGGATATGGCTTTGGCATCGACCCGCTGTACCTGCTGGTTGTTCTTGTCTGCACGGTGCTTGGCCTTGCTGCGCAGAGCTATATCAATTCGACGTACAAGACGTGGTCCAAGGTTCGCTCGGACGGCGACACGGGTGCCACGGTCGCTCGCCGCATGCTCGACGCCAACGGTTGCAACGCCGTGGGTATCAAGGGCGTCGCCGGTGAGCTCACCGACCATTACAACCCGCAGGACAATAACCTGTATCTGTCGGATTCCAACCGTTCGGGCGGCTCGGTCGCAAGCGTTGCTGTCGCTTGTCACGAGGCAGGCCATGCCGCGCAGCGTCAAAGCGGCTATGCCATGATGAAGGTACGCACCGCCCTCGTGCCGGTCGTCAACTTTACCCAGAACACTTGGACCATCGTGTTGCTCTTGGGCCTGTTTATGAACATCGCGGGACTCACGACCCTCGCACTGATCTTCTTCTCGTTTAGCGTGCTGTTCCAGCTCGTTACGCTGCCGGTCGAGATTGACGCCAGCCGCCGCGCCGTGGCGTATATCGAGCAGTCGGGCATGAGTTCCAAGCAGGTCAACGGTGCCAAGAAGGTGCTGACGGCCGCCGCGCTTACCTATGTGGCTGCGGCGCTCACCTCGATTATTCAGCTGCTCTATCTTATGGCTCGCTACAACAGAAACTCCAACCGATAACAAATTGGGTCGCTGGGCGCCGCGGGAATTTGTGTCCCCGCGGCGCTGTACTATGTGTTGGACTTGAATTTGCGCAGGGCCAGAGCCTTTGTGCACGATGACGAAAGGAGGCTGCGTGGCAGGCTGGAATCTAACCGGCAATAGCGTTTCCGCCGAGTTCGACGGTTCGGACGAGCAAGAGCGTAAAGAGCTCAGCGTGAGCCAGGCGGTAGAGATCGCCGCCGGTGCGCTCGATGCTATTCCGCAACTGACCGTCCTGGGCGAGGTCACGGGTTTCCGTGGTCCCAATGCCCGAAGCGGCCACTGCTACTTCCAGATTAAAGACGACTCGGCCGCCGTCGACTGCATCATCTGGAAGGGCGCCTATCTCAAGCGTACCTTCGATCTGCGTGACGGCATGCAGGTGAGCTTTAAGGGCAGCTTCAATCTCTATAAGGCCACGGGCCGCATGAGCTTTGTCGCTCGCTCGTTTTCGCTGGCGGGGGAGGGTCTGCTGCGTCAACAGGTGGCGCAGTTGGCCGAAAAGCTACGCCGCGAGGGACTGATGGACGAGTCCCGCAAACGCCGCATCCCGGTGTTTTGCTCACGCGTGGCGGTCGTCACCTCGCTTTCCGGTGCGGTAATCGACGACGTCAAGCGTACGCTGCGCCGTCGCAACCCGCTCGTCGAGCTTGTCTGCGTGGGCGCCAAGGTTCAAGGCGAGGGTGCGCCGGCCGAGCTCATTGATGGCTTGCGCCGCGCCGTTTCCATTACGCCGGCGCCCGACTGTATTTTGCTGGTGCGCGGCGGCGGCTCCTTTGAGGACCTCATGACCTTTAATGACGAGGAGCTTGCCCGCGCGGTGGCGGCTTGTCCTGTGCCCGTGGTGACTGGCATTGGCCATGAGCCCGATACCTCGATTTGCGACATGGTGAGCGACCGACGCGCCTCCACGCCCACGGCGGCGGCAGAATCGGTGGCGCCGGCTATGACGGAGTTGGCCGATGTGCTCGAGGCGCGCCATCAGCGTCTGGGTGCCGCGATGGCATCGATGATTGGGTCGGCCCAGGTCGACCTGGAGATGCTCGATCAGCGCGGTCGCCGTGCCTGGGATACCTATACGGCTCGCTTGGGTGATGCGCTCGATGCCGCTGCGTGTCGCCCGTGCCTCAACGACCCCACATTTATGGTCGAGCGTCGCGAATCGGAGCTTGCGCTGACTGCCGATCGCCTGTCGGGCGCCATAGTACGCTCGGTCGGGACATTCCGCTCCAACTTTGAGCGCTTGCCCGAGCGTCTGATTACAAGCACCTCGGGGCTCGATGGTAAGCGCCATGCGCTCACGCTTGCGAGTTCCCGCCTAGAGCATCAAGGGCGCACGATGCTCAGCAAGCCAGCGTCCGACCTGAGCCGTGCGGCAGCGTCGCTCGATGCCCTGTCGCCGCTCAAAGTGCTTGCTCGCGGCTATTCCATCGCGTACAGCGATGATGGTGTGGCTACGAGTGCCAAGACCTTTAAGCCTGGCGACGCCATTCGCGTGCGCATGGCAGACGGCAACGTGGCAGCAACGGTCGATACGGTCGAGTAGACCGCGTTTCGCAGTGATAGACCCTTAGGAAAGGAAACAGATATGGCAGAGAAGACCCCGGTCGAGCAGCTTACGTACAAGCAGGCCTCGCAGGAGCTGGAGCTCATCATCCGCAGCCTGGAGTCGGGCGATATGGAGCTTGAGGAGTCGCTCGAGAGCTACACCCGCGGCGTCGAGCTCCTCAAAAGCCTGCGCACCCGCCTGTCCGATGCCGAGCAGAAGGTCTCGGTGCTCCTTAAGGACGTCGACGGCAACGACGTGCTCGCCGACGGCGAGGCCGCCAACACCGATGATAACCTTTCGTTCTAAGCATCTCGACCAAATATAATTACCTTGGTCTGTAAGAAAGGAACCAGCTATGTGCGATTGCATCTTCTGTAAAATTGCCAACCACGAGATCCCCTCGACCGTTGTCTATGAGGACGACCAGGTCATCGCCTTCGACGACCTCAACCCGCAGGCGCCGGTCCACACGCTCGTGATCCCTAAGAAGCACTACAGCGACATCGCCGACAACGTACCCGCCGAGACCATGGGTGCCATAGCTCACGCCATCCAGGAGGTCGCCAAGGCCAAGGGTCTGGAGGACGGTTTCCGCGTCATCTCCAACAAGGGCGTCAACGCCGGCCAGACCGTCATGCACTTCCACATGCACGTCCTCGGCGGCAAAAACCTGGGCGAGAACCTCATCTGAGGGCGCTTGGCCCGTCGACTTGGCTGCCTTTGGAGTAATCTATGCAGCTTTCTCAACTCGAATACCTTCAAGCGGTAGCGAACTATGGCGGCGTGCGCAAAGCAGCTCGCGCCGTTCATGTGAGTCCGCAGGCCGTTTCGTCGGCAATCAAAAAGCTGGAATCTGAGTATCAGATTGTTTTGCTCGACCGATCGGCGGGGGAGGCTGTTTTGTCTCCGGCGGGCAGAGAATTTGCGCGTCGTGCGCGCGTGATCCTGGCACAAGTCGACGATCTCAAAAAGTACGCTCAATCGAGGGGCGACGGCGTTTCGCCCGATGGCCACTTTCGTCTTTACGCCCCCTGCCTTCATGGGCGGGGGCGCCTTTTTGCCGAAAGCTGGTATGACTCGTTTGAACGCTCGCACCCTCAGATTCACCTTGATGTGTGGCATCAGCCAACGGCCACATGCTTTGAATCACTTGTGCTTGGCATTTCGGATGCGGCTATCTCATTCGAGGAACCACGGGACAGCGTCCTTTCTTCAAAATATTTGGGTGAAAAGGAGCTCAAGGTTCTTTCATGCCCAGCGGGTCATCAATCTGTGGGCGCCATGACCATTCGCGAGTTACTGGGCGGCAGGCTCGCTGTTCCCATTAATTTGTCACCCTGTCTCAATGCAATCAATCAATGTCCCGAAGCCCAGCTGGTTAATTTCCGCTTCCGTGATGTCGAATACGGAAACAAGGCGCAGGCTGAGTTTCTTCAAGCCGGGGGATTGATATTGAGTTTTTCTGGGTCCTCTCTTGCGTCGGATGGATCAGAAGTGAGTGAGTGCTCAATTGAAGGTTCGCGTGATGTAGCCTTGCCCATCTACTTTTGCTATCGACAAAATGCCTGGACTGATCGACACCAGACGGTTTTTCTGCACCTATTGCGTCATCTTGCTTCGTGAGATTAATTGGCTTCGAGGCATCAAGTGATTATTGACGCCTTGTAACACATAGCTGACAGCTTTGCCCTCATGCTTTTCCAAGATTCCGATTTAGATTGCTGACTCTTGGAGGCTGGAGCATGAAAAACCGTACGGTTTTGCTTTATATGACGTTCGTTTTTCTGTCGAACTTCAGCACCATCTTGTATTTTCTAACTGTCTACCTTGAGTTCGTCGGACTTTCGATGGTATCGATTTCTAGCATGATGATTGCATATCAAGTGAGCAAGTTCATCCTTGAAGTTCCCACTGGCTATATTGCTGATAGGTTTGGACGAAAGACAAGCGGTCTCGTTGGCGTCGTGGGAATGCTTGGATACTACGCCACCCTGCTTCTCGTCCGTTCTCCCCTGCTTTTAATCGGTGCGTTCGCTCTCAAGGGTTTTGCCGTTGCGTGTGTGAGCGGATCCATCGAAGCGATTTACATTGACAGCGTCTCTCAGGACCAGCTCGTAAGACTTAATGTCGTTGAGCGATTTGTTTTCTATGCCTCTTATGCCATCTCCGCTTGCGTGGGCGGTTTCATTTCGTCCGTCGGTGCATATCTCATTGGTCTTTCGGCAGATATCATCGCAATGGTGTTGACGTTGGTTGTCGTTGTCTGCATTCCTGAAATGCGAAGAGGGGGCACTGCGACGACACCTGAACATGGGATTAGCCCGAAGATGATCGGTACCGCTATTGCGGGTAATGGCATTCTTCGTTCAGCGTTCATCATGGACTGTTCTCAGGCATTTGCTTTTGTCGCCCTGGAAGACTTTTTCTCACTGCTGCTTGCGGGTCGCGGAATGAATGCCGTCGCTTCGGGTGTGACTATTGCGGTCCAGCTCCTTGCCTCGGCCTCCATGGGACTTATTGTGCCCTGTGCGATTGCTCATGTCGACAAGGGCCGCTTTGCGCGTATTTGCGGCATCGTTCGCTTAGTATTGACAGCTTTGTTTTTGATCCCCCTTACTCCGGCTAATTTGCTGCCCGTGTTCTATGTGCTGCAGACGGTTGCGTACTCGTTATTTGCTCCAATTAAATACTCAATTTTTCAAAAGGCAGCCGATTCTTCGATGCGCTGTTCACTGATTTCGGTTCAAAGCCAGATGGTGGCGGTGGGCGCCATCCTTTTCTATCTGTTCAATGCTGTGTTGAGCAGCATCGCGGGCATTCGAGTCATATTGCTTGTCGCGCTCGGGATTTCTTCCCTTGTGTATATCCCCGCGCTATTTCGTCTTACAAGTCAAAGGACATGGGTATTTAGACACCGATAACTTATATATCAACGCAATAAACCCGAGCGCGAGGGCGTTTGGGTTTATTATTGAAGCGTATGTAACCTGGCGGCGCCACACCGCCTGTTAGTAGGGAGACACATGAACGTTCTGGTCGTCAACGCAGGATCTTCGACCCTTAAGTATCAGGTCATCGATACCAAGTCCCATAAGGTGTCCGCAAAGGGCTCCTGCGAGCGCGTCTGCTTTACCGGCGGCACTTTCACCCATGCTGCCAACGGCTCCAAGAAGGTGACCGAGAACATCGAGTTCCCCGACCACAAGGTCGCCATCGAGGTTGTCCTGAAGGACCTCGAGGCCAACGGCGTCAAGATCGAGGGTATCGGCCACCGTATCGTTCAGGGCGGTTGGTACTTTGGCGATTCCTCCCTCGTCGACGAGGATGTCCTCGCCAAGATCCGCGAGGTCGCTCCGCTCGCCCCGCTGCACAACAACCCCGAGGCCAACGTTATCGAGTACTGCCTGGAGCAGTATCCCGACCTGCCCAACGTCACGGTTTACGACACCGCTTTCCACTTCAACATGCCCGAGGTCGCCAAGACTTACGCCCTGCCCAAGGACGTCTGCGACAAGCTGCACATCCGTAAGTACGGCGCCCACGGCACCAGCTACCGTTACATCTCCAAGAAGGTCGCCGAGATGACCAACGGCGAGGCCCGCAAGGTCGTCGTGTGCCATATCGGCTCCGGCGCTTCCCTGTGCGCCATCGAGGACGGCAAGTGCATGGACACCACCATGGGCTTGACGCCGCTCGACGGCGTTATGATGGGCACCCGCTGCGGCTCCATCGACCCGGCTACCGTGTGCTACCTGCAGCGCGAGGGCGGCTACACCTTCGACGAGGTCGACGAGATGATGAACAAGAAGTCCGGCCTTTTGGCTGTGACCGGCGGCAAGACCAACGACTGCCGCAACGTCGAGGAGCTCGCCGCTGCCGGTGACCCCGAGGCCCAGCTCGCCTTCGATATGTTCGTCTACAAGATTGCCGCCAAGGCTGCCGAGATGGCCACCTCCATGTGCGGTATGGACACCCTGGTCTTCACTGCCGGCATCGGTGAGCACGCTCCTGCCGTCCGCGCCGGCGTGGCCGACCGCCTGGCCTTTATGGGCGTCAAGATGGATCATGCCCGCAACGCCCTGCGTGGTGACGGCGCATGGTGCCTGTCTGCCAAGGATTCCAAGGTTAAGATTTTCGTTATCCCCACGGACGAGGAGTTCATGATCGCTTCCGACGTCGAGCGCATCGTCAACGGCAAGTAATTGCAAAAGGGGAGGGGCTGGACGACCGAGCGCCGTTCGGCCCCTCTTTTGTGCTCGTTGGGCGATATGCCTGATAGTTATTTATTAAGTTGTGATAACTTCTTATTAACATGCGGCCGCCTTAAGGGGTCTGCGCCGACCGTATCGCACTGCAAAGGAGTCTCATGAACGTACTTGTTGTCAACGCCGGTAGCTCAAGCCTTAAATATCAGCTTTTGGATACCGATACCCGCGAGGTTTTCGCCAAGGGCAACTGCGAACGTATCGGTTCGGACATGGGCATCTTTGGCCACTCCGAGAACGGTGGCGCCAAGCAAACCGAGGAGGTCCCCTTCCCGGACCACCGTTCGGCTATCGCACGTGTGCTCGAGGAGCTCGAGAAGACCGACTTTACGATCGATGGCATTGGGCATCGTATCGTTCAGGGTGGCTGGTACTTTGACGATTCCGCGGTCGTCGACGATGAGGTCATGGCTAAGATTCTCGAGGTGGCACCGCTTGCCCCGCTGCACAACTACGGCGAGGCAGCGGCAATCGAGTATTGTCGCGAGAAGTATCCGGAGCTGCCCAACGTGGCCGTCTTCGACACCTCGTTCCACATGACTATGCCCGAGGTCGCCTACACCTACGCCCTGCCCAAGGACGTGTGTGACAAGTACCACGTGCGCAAGTACGGCGCCCACGGTACGAGCCACCGCTATGAGTGGATGATGGCCAAGGAGATCCTGGGTTCGCGCTGCCACCGTCTGCTTTCGTGTCATCTGGGCAACGGCGCTTCGCTCGCCGCCATTGAGGACGGTGTATGCCGCGATACCACGATGGGTCTCACGCCGCTCGACGGCCTGATGATGGGCACCCGTTGTGGTTCCATTGACCCGGCTACCGTGTGCTACCTGCAGCGCGAGGGCGGCTACAGCTACCAGGAAGTCGATGACATGATGAACAAGCAGTCTGGTCTGCTTGCCATCTCGGGCATCTCCAACGACGCCCGTGACATCCGTACGCGCGCCTCCGAGGGCGACGAGCGCTGCCTGCTCGCCTTCGATATGTTCGCCTACAAGGCCATGCAGCAGGCCGGCTCCATGATCGCTTCAATGGCGGGCGTGGACACCATTACCTTTACCGCCGGCATCGGCGAGAATGACTGGTCGATCCGCAAGGCCTTCTGCGACTGCTTCGAGTGGCTGGGCGTGCGCATCGACAACAACAAGAACCGCGAGGCCGTGGGCAACGGTCCGCAGGTCATCAGCGCCGCCGGTTCCGCCGTCACGGTCATGGTCATCCCCACCGACGAGGAATACATGATCGCCCACGACGTCGAGCGTCTGACCGCGAATAACTAGTGCGTTCGCTTGCGATTGAACGAAAGGCCTCCTGAGCAGCAGCTCAGG
>OGXQ01001569.1_pt1 | contig 17016 bp, 13 predicted proteins | sample 1576291 | NCBI WGS metagenome assembly OGXQ01 (sample SAMEA3541575, study PRJEB24748) | human gut metagenome | biome: human gut; feature: human-associated habitat; material: faeces | place: China | collected 2012 | reverse complement strand
TCCGCCCAGCTCCTTCCCGATAAAGCAAGCTCGCTCCATGTAAATGCGCATTGTTCCCAGGTGCATCCATCCGTTTTTCGCGGGCTCATATTCTGTCTCCTTTCAAGGGGAGCCGTCCATGGGGACGGCTCCCGGTCAACTTGTCCCTATTCCTGCGGAGCTTCGCCTTCCCCGATGAACGCCTTCACATCGTCTTCGCTGCCGACCAGGTTATAACGGATTTCTCCGTCCACCTCAATGAACCAAAGCGGCTTGTCCTTTGTCCATCCGAAGGCTTGAATGATCGTTTCCGGAGCGGCGCCGTTTACCGTCTGCGTCCCATCAAACTTAAAGTATGTATACATTCTTTTTACCTCAATTCTCGATCAGCAGATATTTGTCCGTCTGGTTGTTGTCATACTCGCCGATGTGGATTTCAATGTCGGCGGCCGCTTCCTGCTGTCCGGCGGTGATCTCCAAAGTGCTGCCGTCAGGCTTATGCAGTGTGATCGGGTCCGGAGCGCTGTATTTCTGCCCCTTAAAAATTTTCCACACCAGAGGGCCGTCCGGTTTTACAGTCAAGTCGTAATCCAACGAGAACAGCCGCTGGCCGTCGCAGTACCACATCTTTCCATCGCAGTAGTTGCATCCATAGGCCTGCACGGCCGGATAGTTCCCGCTGTTGGAAACCGGGACCGCTCCAAACAGGCTCTCATCGCTGGTCTCTCCCGTGAACAGATCGAAGGTAAAGAGCTTGCTTCCCTGCAGGCCGAATACTTTGTCATCGGTCTGCACGATTGTTGCGCTGGAGCCATGGCCGTCCGTGTTTCCGCGCAATTGCGTATAGATCGTTTCTGTTGTATTAAAAACCCCTCCGCTGGGGGACGCGTTTCTGGAGGTGGTAAAGCTCCAAGGCGCTCCGGAAGAACGTCCCATATTGCTGACAAATTTGACTGTATCCTCGTTAAAGTCGATTAAACAGCCTTTCCCCGAATTATTTGATGCTTTGCAGAAATCCGGGTTTCGATTGAGCAATGTCCAAGTATTGGAGGCCACATCATACACAGCTAATTCGTAGCCATTTAAAGCTGTATTGTTAGGATAGTACCGAATAGGAATCGCTGCATAAATCTTGTTATAAGCGCGGTCATAGCGCATGACAGGTAAGATATTCGCCGCCTGATTATAATAATTATTTAATCCATAAGGAGGTGCGCTCAATTTAGTGACCTGCCCGGACTCCAAATCCAACACGCTGAAGAAGAGTGTGTATCCGGAGAGCAGGAAGGCTCGCTTATCGACAATGATCTGTACAAAGCGAGTGTTTTCGTCGTAGTTTCCCATCATACGAATGTTATCCCCTTGCGTTTTGGTGCTACGATGATACGTTAACAGCGTGTTCTTCACCTGAACATATATGGTATCACCCCAAGTCAGCGACATATTGTAGCCGTAGCTGGTCCATCCCGTCAGGTTCATGGTCAGCTCCTGCATAAAACTGGAGGACTGCCCGCTCAGCGTACTGCGCGGAAGTTTCACCTGCTGCATCATATGTCCTACGCCGCTTCCGCCCCGGCTTCCAACAAAATTGCTCCAAGTATCCATTTACATATCCACCTTTCTGATTTCAATCTGTGCAACAAGATCCGCGGTGGGCGCAGCCTTCAATGCGTATGCGGTTGCAACGCCGCCGTTGTTGCGCAGAATGATCACGCTGCCGTCTGCTTCGAGCTGGTTCAGAAGTCATACCCTGCTGCACCGTGAAAATGGACATCTACCAGTCCCGGCAGCACCAGTGTATCCCTCTCTGCCTCACTTAATTCTCCCTCTGTACAAAAAGCCACTTCTGCGATCCGGTCTCCCTCTATCCGGACCCGGCCCGGACGAAATTCATAATCCACAGTATATATTAACCCTCTTACTTCTGTCACACCCTCTGACATCTTATTTCACATCACCTTTCCACTCTTCAAAGCACCGGTCTCCATGTCTATCGCTAACCCATTTCCCATCATGCCAATTTCAGGCATCTTCTCCAAGGCAGGCTTCGTCGCCTACCAGAATCATGTTATTGTGAAGCTGTAATACCGAAGCGGGAACCTGAGGACAGATCGGTCCCCAGAATGCTTTCTTTACGATTTCTTTTTTATCTGCTCCGCAAGCCATAATGAGGATCATCTTCGCCTGCATGATGGACTGGATGCCCATGGTATATGCCTGCCTGGGCACCTCATCTTCGGAATCGAAGAATCTGGCATTCGCTTCGATGGTGCTTTCGCTCAAATCCACGCAATGTGTGGTCTTGGAAAACTCCTCTGCCGGCTCATTGAATCCGATGTGTCCGTTATGACCAAGTCCTAACAGCTGTAAATCAATACCACCGATACGCTCCAGTATGGCATCATACTCACCGCATGCCTGGGCGGGATCTTTTTTACCGTCGGGAACATGGGTGTTTTCTTGTTTTATATTTACATGATCAAAGAGCTGATGGTTCATAAAGTAGCGGTATCCGTTGGGATTCTCGCTGTCCAGCCCCCTGTATTCGTCTAAATTCATGGTCTTCACCTGAGAGAAATCCAACTCTCCGGCTTCGTATTTTGCGATCAGTCTCTGATAGGCACCGATGGGTGTGGATCCTGTTGCCAGTCCCAGCACGCTGTCCGGCTTTAATAAAATCTGTGCAGCGATCAGATCTGCCGCCAGTATAGATGCTTCCTCATAATTCTTCGCACAATAAACTCTCATATTCGTCTCCTCCTGCACGCTCTAAAGGTCATGCATAAGGAACTCTATAGACGATCACATACTCAGCTTAAAGTATTTCGATACTCATTGGCTGAGATTCCTTCCAGCTTTTTGAATACCCGGGAGAAATGGGCCAGATCCTGGAATCCCACTTCTTCTGCGATATCATAGATTCTGCGGGAAGGATCCTGTAACAGTTCCTTAGCTTCCGCAATACGTGCTTTGTTCAGGGCAACGGAAAAATTCTCGCCCGTATGCTTATTTAACAGCTTGCTCAGATGCCACTGGCTCACATAACAGTGATCCGCCACATCCGCTAGCTGGATCCGTTCTCTGGAATGTTCTTTGATATATTCCAGTGCTTTTGTCACCACAAAATTATTCGCTTCGCTATTGTACAGTACGATGTCATCCATGTCTTCTTCCGTATGTTCCTCTGTCTCTCCTTCTTCCATGGGGAACATCTTCAGCTTCTCCGTCATGGTCTCAATAGCTTCATACAACTCGTCCATCTTGGACGGTTTCAGCAGAAAGGCCGACACCCCCAGCCGGATAGCTTCCTGCGCATATGTAAATTCACGATACCCCGTAAGAATAGACACCTGCATGTACGGGAATTCTGATTTCAGACCGGCGATCATGGTCAGCCCGTCCATTTTCGGCATACTGATATCTGAGATGACAATGGCAGGTTTCTCCCTGCGGATCACTTCCATCCCTTCGATTCCGTTATAGCCGAATCCCACGACCTTACAGTTCCAACGTTCCCAGGGGATACTCCGGGACAGTCCCTCCACGATCAGCGGTTCATCATCAATAATCACTACCTTGTACATACCGGCACCTCTCATAATGCTTTATCTTTGTTATTAAGCAGACCCCATTCGCAAAATTCATCTTCGATAAATTTTTGCTCATGTGGTTGCTCGCCAAATAACTTTCATCGTCTTCTCCTGCGAATGCGAGCATTCGGTGAGAAGACTCGAAACTTACCTGGCTCTGCTTAATAACATTCTACCCCTTGACGGCACCTGCTGTCATTCCTTTTATAATATATTTCTGTAAGAAAATGTACACAATTACAACCGGCACAACTACCAGTGTAACGGCGGCTGCCATCAGTCCGTAGTTCGTTCCTTCCTGGCTGGTCAGTTCATTCAAAAGTCTGGTGATGGTACGCATCTCCGGACGGCGAAGGAAGAACATCTGGGTAAACAGGTCATTATAGCTCCACAAGAATGCGAAAATGGCTACCGTAGCGAAAGAAGGCTTGGTCAACGGCATGATAACCTTGAAATAAATCTGGAATGCTTTACAGCCTTCCATGTATGCGGCTTCTTCCAGTTCCAGCGGCAGGCTCTTCATGTACCCGGACAACACTACGATGGAGAATGCCAGGTTACCGGCCACCTGCGGCAGGATCACGGACAGCATGGTCAGTCCCCAGCTGCTGGTATTAACGATCCCCCAGGAGGTCTCCATGGAGAACACCGGGATGATGGTGGCGAATACCGGGAACATCATAGCGGACACTACCATGGAATACAGGAAGCTGCTTCCCCGGAAACAATATCTTGCCAGTGCATATGCTGCCATACCCGCTAACAGAATGACTAACAGTGATACCATCATGGAGATGAAGATACTGTTGCGGTAAGCTCCGAAGATATTCAGATTGCCGAATGCCTTACGATAGTTGGCTGTGGTGAACAGATCCCCCACCGGCAGAGAGAAAGAATCTGCAAGGATCTTATCCTTCGCCTTGAAGGAGTTCTGGATGACCCAGATGATCGGATAGATCGTAGTAAAAGCCCAGATGGTCAGGAAAAGGTATACCAATATGGATCCAACGGATATTTTCTTCTTCATGGCTTTCCCTCCTAGTAATCTTTTTCTTTGAAGATGGCATTTACCACCTTAGCCAGTACGATGCCAAGGACTACGATCAGTACTGCCAGTGCGGAACCATAATCTACATTTTTGGTCTCCATGGTGTGATAGTACATGTAGGTTCCGGTGAGGAAGGTGCTCTTTAAGGGCATCCCCTTCGGGAACATGGTCCAGGGCAGGTCGAATACTTTCAGGGCACCGGTGACTGCCAGAACGCTGCATGTACAGATCACATTGTGTAACAACGGTATGGATATGTATCTTACCTTCTGGAATGTAGAAGCTCCGTCAATTCTGGCTGCTTCATACAATTCATCGGAAATATTATTCAGTCCCGTGATCAGGATCACGAAATAGAATCCTACATACTGCCACATAACCGGCAGCATCATAGTGAAAAGCGCGAGCCCTTCGCCCTTCCAGTCTGTCAGTCCGACCTTACCCAGTTTTTCCAGGATCTGGTTCAGCATACCCTTGTCATACAGGAAGATCAGGTTGAACAACAGACCAAGTGCGGTAGCAGAGATCACGATAGGGAAGAAGTATACTGTCTTGTAAAAGTGTTTCCCGTGTGTAATATTATCTACCATCAATGCCAGGACAATAGCGATTCCCACCTGACCCACCAGCGTAACCAGCATCATGATCAGTGTGTTTTTCAGGGAAATCCACATAACTTCATCATGAAACATCTCTACATAGTTGCTGTACCAAGGATCCAGGAATCCTTCACCGCTGCTTCCCAGCTGTCGTATATTCTGAAAACTATTCCAGATATTCTGTAAGAACGGGTAATACAAATAGACAATCATGAAAAGAAAGGCGGGGATCAGGAAAATTATTGCCGGTTTCTTATTCTTGTATATACTTGCTCCCATATGCTTCCTCCATTCACTTTCCTGTTGAAATCAGCCGGAGGTTTTATCCCCCGGCTGAACAAGAAATCTTTTATATTTTACTGCTGTGCGTGATACAGCTTCAGTCCTTCTTCCACTGCCTCAGCTGCATCCAGCTTGCCGGTTACGATCTCGGGCATGCCGTCAAAAGTGGTTACACGGCAGTCACCCATGAAGATGTCCTGTACGGCTCCGGTCAGGGATGTAACACCGGACATCATATCCATAGCTTCGATCTGCAGAGCATTGAACTGACTCTCGTCTACAGCAGGAGCGTTCTTCAGAGCGCTTGCGGTATGCTGTGCAAATACAGGAACTAATTCATCAGAGGTCATGTAGCTTACGAAATCAACAGCTGCTGCTCTCTTGTCGGGATCCTCCCATGCTTTTCTGGTGATGTAGTAACCCATGGACAGACCACCGATCAGATCGGTTGCTTTTCTGTCACCATTGCCGGGTACATAGGTAACGGTAAAGTTAGCCAGCTTGTCAGCATCCAGGGTAGAAGCATCCTCGGGATCGGACTGGCATGCACTTACAATACCGCCAACCTTCCAGGAACCATCGATCAGGAATGCAGCCTTGCTGTCTACAAACATAGCGAAGGTCTCATCGTCAGTTGCGGATAAGGTGTTGTCAGGGAAATATCCCAGTTCATACAGTTCTTTGATATCCAGCATACCGTCTACCCAGGAAGCAGCATCCTCAATTCCTGCGGGAACCTGTACATGATTCTCAGGTGTGTCATGATTGAAGATCGCATACTCCCACCAATAATGAGGGATGTTGCCCAGAGCTGCTGCAATCGGAGTATATCCTGCATCCTTGATCTTCTGGCAGTCTTCCTTGAACATGTCCATGGTGTAATTAGCACCGGGGACTTCTACGCCTGCTGCATCCAGGACTTCTTTGTTCACGAACATTGCTTCCCAGAAACCGTTGACGGGAACTGCGTATTTTTTGCCGTCTACCAGAGAGTCGGTGATCAGATCATCATTCATGTTAGATGCATAATCGGGATACTCTGCGCGGATCTCATCAATAGAAACTACCTTGTCAGCTTCGATGAAGCTGTTTGCATCTGCTCCGTTGAAGAAGAACAGTACGTCGGGTTCGGAGCCTGTCTCGAAGTCGGTGATTACTCTGGTCTTGAAGGTCTCATCAGAAGTAGCAGAGGTATCTGCTACGGTGTTACCGGTCTCGTCACACCATGCCTTTACGGCATTTTTGAAATTCTGTGCGTTACCATCTTCACCTGCGAAGGTGGTGGTTACATTCAGTTCTACAGGCTTTGCTGTAGCTGTTGTTCCCTCGGAGCTTGTAGTACTTTCTGTTTTTGTGCCGGTCGTCTCTACGCCCCCGTCAGACGGCTGGCTGCCACATGCTGCAAGAGAAAAAATCATGGTACCTGCCAGCATTGCTGCAATAAATCGTTTCATACACTATACCTCCCAAATTTTGTTTTCCAGATGTTCTTCATCTGTTGTAACTATATAATAGTATGAATGGGGGAAAATCAAAATTGTTGCCTTTGGCTTTTTTTGCCTATTATTGTTGTCTTCATTCATCAATTTTGACCAAAATTGTACTAACCGTATGATTATTTTTGTTATTACTGATGAATAATCCGCACTCCGGACCGTACATCATGCGAAGTCTTTGGTCAACATTACGGATTCCGAGGCTTACGCGGTGTTCCTTTTGTGGATTCGGCCCTTCCTTTAACAGCTTGTGTATCTTCGCCTGATCTTCTTCACTTAAAGGACGGTTGTTCTCAATCTCGATACACAACAGATCTTCCCGTTTTCTATACAGCCTGATCACCAGTTCCCCTTCTCTGGTAATGCTCATGCCGTGTTCAATGGCATTCTCTGCAATGGGCTGCACGATCAGGCGGGGGATCTTATAGTTTAACAGGCTCTCATCTATTTCTTTTCGACAGGTGAATTTCTCTCCATACCGCTGTGTGATGATATAGAGATATGCATCCACATATTCCATTTCTTCCGCCACAGTATTGTAAGGATCCGCCTTACGGTTCATGGTGGCTTCCAGCATGGTGGACAGTGCCTCGATCATCTGACTGACACGCATATTACCGTTCAGGCGTGCCTCCCAGTTGATGATCTCCAATGTATTATTCAGGAAATGGGGATTGATCTGTGACTGCAATGCCATGATCTTTGCATCCCGCAGAGCAATCTCTTCCATGTAGATTTTATCAAACTGCTGCTTCAGCTGGGATGACATATAATTAAAGGATTCTTCCATATGATAGAATTCTTCGCTGTTTGCCATATTCTCAATCTGGGTGCCGTACTCCCCGGCTCTCACCACATCAAATACCTTAATGAGATCCTGCACCGGTCTGTTGACCCGTTTATTCAGGAAATTATAAATAATGAATACCAGCGGCAGTGCAAACACCGCCAGAATTCCGTAAACATAGCGGATTGTCTTAATCTCTGCATAGATTGCCGACCGGTCCAGTTCTACCACGCAGTCTAACGTGGAATGGTACAGCTTCAGCCTCTTATATACATAAGGGTTCTGCCTGCCGCTCGCATGCTCTATAAAGCTGTCGTTTTCCGCAAGCCGGTTCTGCTGTTCTTCGCCATAGCGCACGCTGTCGCCCCCCTCCAGGCTTAAAGCATGTGTGCCGTCGAGATAGACTACAGCGTTTTCATAACCCCAGACACTTTTTAAACTCTCCATCAGAGATTCTTCGTTCAATTCGATCGCGAGGATTGCAAAAGGATGGAATTTGGAATCCACCAGGTTACGGATCATATACAGTCGTCCGTCGTAGCTGCGCAGTTCCGTCCGGGTATCCAGGTCATCCATCTCTTCTAACAGATCCTTTGCCACATAGGTCTTGAAATAAGTGATGTCACGATAGGTTCCGCCGGTACTGTTATTGTAGGTGTAATAGATATCATCGGGATATTCCCGGAATACCAGGTTCACAGCCTGGCAGTTTTTATTGAACATATACTGCTGCTCCAGGAAGGTAAATACGGTTGTCTGGAAATCCCGTCTGTTTCCGCCATTCTGATACGTCAGATATGCTTCCCGGATCACGTTCAGATAGGAAGCATTCTTGGATGCGGTCTCACTCTCTGCCAGCTGCAGCTCCATGATCTCTGCCGCCTTTTCCATGGACGTCGTCACGGACCGATCGATCTGGGTATGTACTTTCCGTGTCGCCATAATGCTCATGATGCCGTTGGTCAGAAGTAGCGGCAGGAACCAGCCGAATAACAGTAGGAAAAGCATACTCCATAGCAAGGATTTCCGTCTGCAGATTTTTTCTTTTGTCTTCATGAACATCCCCCTCAGAAAATTTATGTATATAGAAAGATGATAACACAGTTCTCCACTGTGTTACCATCTCTTTCACCAAATTATGATAATCCATTTACTTTTTCAGGAATAAGTAATCCTCGAAGATCTCACAAAGCTGCTTTGCATCTTCCGCTTCCGGCATCTCACAGAAGATTCGAAGCAACGGTTCCGTACCGGAGAACCGTACAGAAATCCATCCACCGTTTTTCAGATACAGTTTTACCCCGTCAAGGTAAGAAATCTGCTCTACTTCGTAGGGGATCTCCGGCAATTTCTTTTCTTCCAGCAGATGCTTCTGAATCGCTTCCTTTTTCTCCTGACTGAAGCGGTAGTCTTTCTCTTCCAATGCAAGCTTACCGTACTGCGCATGGATCTCTTCCATGATCGCGGAAAGCTTTTTGCCGGTGACAGCGAGCATTTCCACCAGCAATGCAGATGCATAGACGCCATCCTTACCCTTGATATGACCACGAACCGTCAGACCACCGGATGACTCTCCGCCGATGACAGCATCCGTTGCATACATTTTCGCAGAGATATGTTTAAATCCTACGGGAACCTCATAGCATTTCTCACCGAAGCTCTCTGCCACGCGGTCCAGCATATGCGTGGTGCAGATATTGCGGACTACGGGACCGTGCCAGCCCTTGTATTTCATCAGGTAGTAGTACAGCAGTACCAGAATGTCATTGGGATGCAGGAAGTTTCCCTTTTCATCGATGACACCGATACGGTCCGCATCACCGTCGGTTGCGATTCCCATGTCGCATTTTCTGTCCAAAACATAGTTCTGTAAAGCACGCAGCGTGTCTGCTGTAGGTGCCGGCAGCTTACCTCCAAACAACGTATCATGACGCTCATGAATAGTCTCCACCTCGCATCTCGCAGTCATCAGCACAGTCTTAATAGAGGTCTCGCTGACGCCATACATGGGATCCAGTGCCACGCGCAGTCCCGCTTCACGGATAGCTTCCATATCCACTGCGGCAATGATGCTGTCCAGGTACTCATTCAAAGGATAGATTTCTTCGATCAGTCCGGCTTCCAGTGCTTTCTGATAATCCATTTCATTCACGGGCAGATCCGTCACCTCATTGATAAACTGCTCGATCTCCATGGTCTGTTTCTCGTCTGCATCTCTGCCGCCGTAGGTGAATACCTTAACGCCATTGTAGATTGCCGGATTATGGCTCGCTGTGATCATCATACCGTACTGGTAGTCATGCTTCATCACATAGAACATTACCAGAGGTGTCGGTACGGATTTATTGATCAGTTTTGTATGTATCCCTTCTGCCGCGAATACCATTGCCGCCCACTGCATGGCTTCCTTGGACAGGAAACGTCGGTCATAACCGATGACCATTCCGGAGTTCTCCACACCTTCCTTTTTCATCTTATCGCACAGTGCCTTGGACAGGATCTGGATATTCTCCTTCGTAAAATCTTCTCCGATGACGGCTCGGAAACCACCGGTACCAAATTTGATCATAATGCTGCCTCCTTATATATTATCTGTTTTTTGCTTTTTTTCCGTGCTACGCACTACCACTTCTCCGCTCCGGTCCCAAGGTCTTTCACCCACTTATGAGCAAGCTCATGTGGGCTTAGACCTTTTGACCCTGGCATCATTTACATAATGACGAATACTTCATGTTTCGTACCCGCGCGGAATACGGGTACTTTATCTGCCTTATGTCCGTCCACAAGGATCTCTTTTATCCCATGCATCACCTTGCTGCGGTTTTCCACCTTAATATTGTAAGTTGCTCCACGCCATCTTCTGGTCACCTCGAAGCCTTCCCAGTCTGCCGGAATGCAGGGATCGATGATCAGGCAGTCATAATCCGGACGGATTCCCAACATATATCTGGTAGCGCTGAAGTAGGACCAGCCACCGCTGCCTGTCATGAATGGATGTCTTGCTCTGCCGAATGCTGTGTGATCTTTGCCTGCAATGAACTGACAATAGGAATAGGGTTCGGATTCCCGGATCTCGATCCTATCATTCTGCCAGTAAGGACACAGCGCATCGTAGAATTTCATTGCCAGGTCGCCTCTGCCGCAGACACAGGCTGCTGCCCATGCCCAGGGATTGGGATGGGAGAAAATAGCTCCGTTTTCCTTCAGGCCCGGATATACCCTCGTTACAAATCCGATATCATCATCGGGCTTCGTATAGGAAGGAGTGTTCAGCAGTAAACCATACGGTGTATACAGATATTCGTCGATGGTCTCCAGCGTCTTTGCACTCTTCTCCGGATCTGCCACGCCGGACAGAATTGCCCAGGCGTTGGACTCCAGATGTACCTTGCCCTCTGCGTCTTCCTTGCAGCCGATCTTTTTCCCATTCTTCGTGATGCCGCGGATGTACCAGTCACCATCCCACAATACCGCATCGCAGGCTGCCTTTACCTTATTTGCCAGCTGATGATAATGCTTCGCATCCTCTCTCTCCCCGAGGATCTCTGCCAGCGTGATAAAATGCTGCAATGCCCAATAGTGCAGGAAGCTTACCATAGCGCTCTCACCGCCGCCAAGATTCAGGCAGTCATTCCAGTCAGCTCGAAGTCCCTTGCAGATTCCGTCGTTGCCGACCTGCTCCGCGCTGAAGTCCAGAATCCGCTTCAGATGTTCATATACGCTCTCCGTTACTTTATTTCCCAATACGTAAGTATCTGCATAGGTGAACTCTTTTCTGGCAAAATTCAGGTCTCCTGTTTCTTTTATGTACTCTACCACTGCACCCACAAGCCACAGGGCATCATCGGAGCAGGCATCCTTGATTCCGTGGATCATGCTCTGTTTGTCCGGCTCCGGAATCACGGTCGGTGACTGGAACGGTTTCTCTCCGGTCTTTTCCTCAAACCATTCCGGTGAGAACAGGTGCAGACCGTATCCTGTGGTGGTCAGCCCCTTTAACAGCTGTTCGATTCTTTCCCGGCACTTATCCGGATTGGAATGAGGGATCGTCATGGCATCCTGTGCCGTATCACGATATCCCAGTCCCACACGACCTCCGACCTCAATAAAGGATGCAAAGCGTGAGAACATGACGTTGATCTCCGACTGGTACAGTGTCCAGGTATTGATGAGTGTATTCATGCCTTCGTTCGGAGTCTTGATCTGCAGTGCATCGTATTTTTGTTTCCAATAAGCTGCCAGATCGGTGTAGACTGCATCCACTCTCTTCAGGTCACTGTATTTTACGCGGATCCGTCTGCCTTCTTCGCGATTGCCCTCTCCCAGCATGATCACGAAGCGGGCTTCCTCACCGGGCTGCAGTTTGAAGTTTTTCTGTAAACTTCCGCAGTGGTTGCCTCCCAGTTCTGTGGAACCGGAGAGAACTGCTCTGTCCAATCCCGCAGGATGGTCTTCGGTGCCATACACCCCTAAGAACTTGTCTCTTACGCAGTCATAGCCATCCGGTGTGAAGCTGGCAGTAAGATACTGATACCCTTTTTCCTCGTAAAATAAGTCTTCCTCGATGATACCGTCTTCGTAGGAAGATCCGGCACAGTACAGGCTCATCTGGAAATTCTGGTTGTCGATCATAATGTGATGGAAAGAAAATTCCATGTAAGTAAATAAGGAAAGATCCCTGACGGCATCTGTGGTGTTTTTTACTTTTACGTCCCACAGCAATACATTCTCCCCACGGGGAATGACCATAGTCTGTGAAGATGCCAGTCCGTCATACTCACTTTCATAGACCGTGTAAGACAGTCCGTGACGGCAGCGGTAGCTTGCCTTGGACAGGTCCTTCGCCACCGGCTGCCAGGAGATGGAATGATAATCCTTTTTCTCATTATCTCTGATGTATACATAGAATCCCGGCCGGTCCATGGGTACCCCATTCCCACGGAAACGGCTGATCCTATGATACTCGGGAGTCTTGTAGAACAGATAACCTCCCGCCGTGTGATTGATGACCGCTGCCATGTCCTCGACACCCAGATAGTTGGTCCAGGAACAGGGCAGTGCCACGTTGTCGATGACGTATTCTCTTTTTTCATTATCGAAATAGCCGTATTGCAAAACGCGTCCCTCCCGTATATAGTTTTTTTCTTTTTCAGAACTTTTTTGTTCTGTTTTATTGTAATTTCATTATAGAAAAGAAGGCCTTTGTTTAAAATTGCTCATTATGTGATTATTTGCCCAAATTTGTTAGATATAATAATGATTTCCAAAATTTTTTTTACTTTCCAGTAGATTTTTGGGAGACACTAAACTATAATAGAACATCATGGTATTTTAGTTGCAAAGATCCATAGAGAAAGGTGTCAGCAATGTACAAGATAGGTTTTGACAATGACAAATATCTCAGTCTGCAGTCTGAGAAGATCAAGGAGCGTATCGCGAAATTCGGCGGCAAGCTGTATCTGGAATTCGGCGGCAAGCTGTTTGATGATTATCACGCTTCCCGCGTTCTGCCCGGTTTCCATCCGGACAGCAAGATCAATATGCTGGCACAGCTGAAGGACGAGGCGGAAATCGTCATCGTCATCAATGCAGCAGATATTGAGAAGAATAAGGTCCGTTCCGATCTTGGCATTACCTATGATCTGGATGTCTTACGTCTGATCGATGCTTTCCGCGGCTATGGTCTGTATGTCGGCAGTGTATGTCTGACCCGCTTTGCCGGACAGCCCAGTGCCATTGCTTATCAGAAAAAGCTGGAGTCTCTGGGAATGAAGGTATACCGCCATTATTCCATTCCCGGATATCCTTCTAATATCCCCTTTATCGTAAGCGATGAGGGTTACGGTAAAAATGATTATATTGAAACCACCCGTTCTCTGGTAGTCGTTACTGCTCCCGGACCGGGAAGCGGCAAGATGGCTACCTGCCTCTCCCAGCTGTATCACGAATACAAGAGAGGCATCAAGGCCGGTTATGCCAAGTATGAGACTTTCCCGATCTGGAATATTCCGTTAAAGCATCCGGTGAACCTGGCTTATGAAGCCGCTACCGCAGACTTGAACGATGTCAATATGATCGATCCGTTCCATCTGGAGGCTTACGGTGAGACCACGATCAATTACAATCGTGACGTGGAGATCTTCCCCGTAGTCAGCGCTATGTTCGAAAAGATCATGGGCAGCTGTCCTTATAAGTCTCCTACTGACATGGGTGTCAATATGGCAGGCTTCGGTATTGTCGATGACGAAGCTGTCCGCGACGCCGCAAAACAGGAAATCATCCGCCGCTACTACCACACTCTGTGCCAGAAGCGCCAGGGTACCGCCGGTGACGACCAGATCTTAAAGCTTGAGCTTCTGATGAAGCAGGCAGGTGTCACCATCGACGATCGCGCAGTAGTCAGTGCAGCCAATATCAAAGCAGAGACCACCGGGGAACCGGCAGCTGCGATCCAGCTTCCGGACGGCAGAGTCCTCACCGGACGGACCAGTACTCTGCTGGGGGCTTCTTCCGCATTATTATTAAATGCCTTGAAGGCTCTGGCCGGCATTCCGGACGAAGTACAGCTGATCTCACCTACCGCCATCGGTCCTATCCAGGATCTGAAGACGAACTACCTGGGGAACCGCAATCCCCGTCTGCATACGGATGAAACATTGATCGCGCTTTCCATCTGTGCAGCTACGGATGATACTGCGAAGGCTGCTGTGGAGCAGTTGAAGAACCTGAAAGGTTCCGAAGTGCACTCCAGCGTGATCCTGTCCCAGATCGACATGAATACCTTCCGCAAGTTAGGTGTGAACCTGACATGCGAACCTCATTATCAGAACCAGAAGCTGTATCACAACTAAACATTTTGTCATTCTATTATAAATTATGGCAGTTATTGAGCGAAGGCGCTCCCCAAGGGGAGTTTCTCGCTCTTTTTATTTTATAAATTGTTTCTTGTATATCAAAAGGAGGAGAAAATTATGGCAGTAAAGTACGTGTTTGTGACCGGAGGAGTCGTATCCGGTCTGGGAAAAGGAATTACCGCAGCTTCCCTGGGAAGACTGTTAAAAGCAAGAGGTTACAAAGTAACCATGCAGAAATTTGATCCATATATTAATATTGATCCCGGCACCATGAACCCGATACAGCACGGCGAAGTATTCGTCACGGAGGATGGCACGGAGACTGACCTGGATCTGGGGCATTATGAGCGTTTTATTGATGAAAATCTGGATAAAAATTCCAACGTTACCACCGGTAAGGTATACTGGTCCGTATTGCAGAAGGAGCGTCGTGGTGATTACGGCGGAGGTACTGTACAGGTCATCCCCCATATCACCAATGAGATCAAGAGCCGTTTTTACCGCAACTTTACAGATGATGAGACCCGTATCGCCATCATCGAGGTAGGCGGTACCGTAGGTGACATCGAGAGCCAGCCTTTCCTGGAGTCCATCCGTCAGTTCCAGCATGAGGTGGGCCATGATAATGCCATTCTGATCCATGTAACGCTGATTCCTTATCTGAGTGCTTCTCAGGAGCTGAAGACCAAGCCTACCCAGGCCAGTGTTAAGGATCTGCAGGGCATGGGCATCCAGCCGGATATCATCGTCTGCAGAAGTGAGCATCCTCTGGATCAGTCCATCAAGGATAAGATTGCTCTGTTCTGTAACGTACCTCAGAGTCATGTATTGCAGAACCTGGATGTGGAATATCTGTATGAGGCTCCGTTAGCTATGGAAAAAGAGCATCTGGCACAGGTAGCCTGTGAATGTCTGCATCTGGATTGTCCGGAACCGGATCTGGCAGACTGGAAGAAGATGGTGGAGGACCTGCGTCATCCCACCGATGAGGTGCAGATCGCTCTGGTCGGAAAATATGTCTCTCTGCACGATGCCTATATCAGTGTCGTAGAGGCGCTGAAGCATGGCGGTATCACCAATCATGCGACCGTACACATCAAATGGATCGACTCCGAGACGGTAACGTCTGAAAATGTGGAAGAACTATTAGGTGACTGCAACGGTGTCCTGGTACCCGGTGGCTTCGGTTCCCGAGGTATCGAAGGCAAGATCCTAGCGATTCAGTATGCAAGAACCCACGGAGTTCCCTTCCTGGGACTGTGTCTGGGAATGCAGCTGACGATTGTAGAATATGCAAGAAACGTCATCGGGTATACGGATGCCCACAGTGTGGAACTGGATCCTAACACCACACATCCTGTGATCGCTCTGATGCCGGATCAGAACGGTGTCGAGGATATCGGCGGTACCTTAAGACTGGGTGCATACCCTTGTGTACTGGATAAGGATTCCCGTGCTTATCAGCTCTACGGACAGGACGGATTTGTCTCCGGCGACCGTCACGCTTGCTCCGGCACCCAACTGCAGCGTACCGATACGAAGAAACGTTTCACCGCCCTCTTGGCCGCTCGTTTCACCGATGACCAAATGTCCAGCTTGTGCATCAAACGTTCCCAAATCACCGATGCCGACGTAGTGAAACGCGTTGTCTGTTTCGCTGACGATGCTCCCTTCCTTCATGTCCAAACCACCGACAATGTCATAGGTGGACGGCTGCCCATAGCTCAAAAAAACGGTGCCGATACCCTGGATCGCCGTGTCAGCCTTTATGTCTGCATCTTGAAACAAATTCAAAGATGCGCCCTCGCCAAGCAAAATCCCAACGGAATAGGCCGACTGCCCTAAATCAATAGACACTTTGAGTCCGGTGCAGTTATCGCGTCGGCACAAATTGGCAGCAAGACCGAAATCGTCTTTATTCTCAGCGGTAATACCGACCTCTCCGTCTTCAATGCTCACTATTTTGAGCGTGTCGCCCTGGATATATTTCTCCCCCCAGTGAATCCCTTCGTAATTCGCCCCAACCAATGAGGTCGAGTTTGGCTGAGGCGCGAAAAACTGGATTTGGCTTCCGAGCGCAGCCGGAGAAATTGCTCCTGCGGCAAGAAGAATCGCTGTCAATACATTGAGGTTCGAGCGGTTCATGAACACTGTCCCTTTTGATTGGTTATAGGTTTTCAAAAGGTCGGCATTCTATTGTCTATAGCGAAATTTATGCTGTATACCTCAAAAGTGGTACTGATGCACAAAGAAAAAAAAGCGGCCGCCCTCCCAGGAAGCCGCTTTTCCCGTTTTGTCGCTGCCCGCCCGACGCTTCGAACAGGCCTATTTCCGATTACAGGAAAATGATGTCGACAATGAAGAACGTCGGGAACAAAATG
>OGXQ01001567.1_pt1 | contig 17017 bp, 8 predicted proteins | sample 1576291 | NCBI WGS metagenome assembly OGXQ01 (sample SAMEA3541575, study PRJEB24748) | human gut metagenome | biome: human gut; feature: human-associated habitat; material: faeces | place: China | collected 2012 | reverse complement strand
ATCATTGCCGCAAGTAAAGGTGGCAGAAGCGGTGAAATCATCGTTCCACTTCCACACAGGCTCACCGTAGGCGTGACTGGTGGCGGGCAGGGTCTCCGTCTTGGTATCGGTGTAGTCCTTACCATCAAAGGTGACCTTGGCGGTGTAGGTGCGGGTGCCGGTCGACTCGCAGGTGGCCTCGGTGGTCACGGCGTTGGTGACGGTAGCCGTCACGTTCTTCACATGAGCGGCGTTGTTGGCGCAGGTGAAGGTGGCAGTGGCCTCAAAACCATCCGTCCACTTCCACACAGGCTCACCGTAGGCGTGGCCGGTAGCGGGGATGACCTCCGTCTTGGTATCGCTGCACATGGTGCAGGTGTAGGTCATGACGCCATTCTCGGTGCAGGTAGCCGCCGTGGTGACCTGACCGTCATTCCACGTGTGCTGGCCGCTCTCCGTGGGGCAGGCCACGTAGTACATCCGCACTACATCGCCGTCCTTCAGCTGGTAAGTCCCCAGTGTGGCATAGATGGGCTGGCCGTTGTCGTAGCGCTCAATGGGCATCTCCCCATTGACGGTGAACATCCAGCCGGACCAACTGCCGAAGGCGCTGTCGCCGCCGGTAAGGCTCACGCTGTTGGGATCGGTGATACCGGATAGATAGGTGCTGCTGCCGGTGTAGGTATACTGGTTCTCCGTCAGAGCCGCCATCACGGCATCCGCTGCCGTGCGGTGATCTCCGGTGGAGCAGGTGTAGGTGGCGCCCTCCAGATCGGTGAAATCCTCCTTGAAGGTGCTGCCCTCCACATTCACGGTAACGGTCAGGGGCTGCAAATTGGGATCCTCGATGCCCTCGGTGCCGATGACGGTGACGGTGGTGGAAATGGGCTGCTTGTAGAACTGGGCAAACTGCTCATAGTCGGCATTGCCCTGGAACTTCTCGTAGTATTTGGCGTACTGGGTGTAGGTCAGCACACTGTCCACCGTAATGCGGGTGTTGTACTTGGGCTGGGTCACCAGCAGCGTCTCATGGGCCACCACAGCGTTGTTGCTGGAGCGGAAGCAGCGGTACTGCTGGGCATCGTACCAGCCGGGAATATCATCCGCCTTGACGCCCACGGCATTGTAGCTGTCCATGTTGCGGATGAACTTATAGCCGGTGGTGGCGGGGACGATCTCGATGAAGGAGCGCATATCGCCGGTGACGTGGTCACGGTCGGCGTTGGCCTTGCGGATGCCCTCCCAGTACACATCCTCGGTGCATACCAGCTTCATGAAGGCGGCGGCAGTGTCCAGCTCCTCCTGGGTCAGAGGCTGAACGGTGAGGGTGATATCCTTGCTGGCCAGCACCGGCATGGAGGCGTAATCCGTACCCTCGCCGCTGGGGCGGGAGAGGATCTTCATGGTGATGGTGACGGTCTTGGCCTCCTGACCGGGCAGGGGGCGATAGGTCAGCATCCGGGCCACATTGGCCGTGGTGGGACCGGCGGACACCACCACATCGGCGTCGCTGGTATACAGCATGATGGGGGTGTACTTGCCGTCGAAGCCCTGCTCATAATCCCGGTAGGAAATGGCGCTGAGCTGCTTGGTGGTGGGCAGCTGGATGTCGGAGACCACGTTTGTGGTGTCGATCTTGGAATTGTCACGGGGATCCTTCAGGCCGATCTCACGCACCGCCGTCTCCAGCAGCGCCTGATAGTCCATGGCGGGAGGCGTATTGTCGCCCTTGACCACCACGGTATAGACCATGTTCAGGTTCAGATCCTCCCGGCCGTTATAGACCAGCTTCAGGGTCAGGGTCACGCTGGTGTCCTTCTTGGGCTGGGCCACCGTGACCGTATAGGGTGCAAAGTAGGGGTAAGAGACCTCCTTGAAGGAGATCACGCCGGTGTCGCTGGAGGTCCAGCTGGCGGTGGTCCACAGCTCCAGATCCGTGCTGCTGCTGTAGTCCACCTTGCTCTCATCCACGCCGGCCTTCAGGGGATACTTGGGCAGGCTGGTGAGGTCGGAGGCACTCTCCACCGTCTCAGGCACACTGATGCGGGCCGCCACGGTACGCAGAGCCTCCATGGCCTTTTCCTCGTCCAGAGGAATGCTGAACAGGCACCCGGTGGACTCCTTGGTGTAGGTATTGCAGGTCAGCACCAGCGTAGGCCGCACGGTGCCGGAAGCCGCCGTGGTGCTGCCGTTTTCGTTCCACTTATACTGGATGGTGCCGTCGGCCGTGATGCCCACGTGGTTATAGCTGCTGTAAGACGCCTCCTTCATGCTGACGGTGACGTCCGTGATCCCGGCAGCCTCCAGCTTGGCCCGGAGCATGGTCAGTGCATTGGTGTCCTTGCCGTAGGTGACGTTGTAGGTACCGCCAATGGCCTTCTCGGCGGCCTCCAGCTTGGCCTCGGCCTCCGACTGCTCCGGAGACTTGCTCTCCGTCCAGACGGCATAGAGGTTGTATGTCTCGCCGTCCTCGCTGCCTTCGTCCCAACCGTCACCCTCCTCGAAGGGGCGGTTGATGGTGGCGCCGTCGGCATACTTGACGGTGCTGCCGTAGCTGCTCTCCGACCAACCGGCGAAGGTATAGCCCTCCCGGCTGAAGCCGCAGGGCGTCAGCTGCACATTCTGACCGAAGGGTGCCGGCTGGTCGGCCATGGTGCCGGTGGTGGTGTTCTTGTCGCTGTACTTGACGTTATACTTGATGATATACTGATAGTCACGCCACTTGGCAATGAGAGTCACCTCGTCGCCGCTGAACACGGTGTCCTTGGTGACGGCCTCACCGAAGGAGCCGTCGGCGTTCTTGATGTACCAGCCGTCCAGCGCCTTGTTGGCGGGGCAGTAGTAGCTGCTCAGAGAGGGCAGGCTGGAGAATACCTTATCCGGCGTCACGGTCTTGTCCTTCAGCGTGTTCTGATAGCCGTTGCCGTCGAAGTGGACAGTGATGCCCTTGGTCCAGTGGGCGTACAGATGGAAGCCGTTTTCGGCGTCCTCGGCGGTGAACTTGTAGGACGGGCCCACCGCATTGCCGCCCTCCGCCGCATCGAACCAGCCGTCAAAGATATAGCCGGTGCGGACGGGGTCCTCAATGGCGTCAAACTTGGTGCCGCCGCCCTCCTTAAGGATGTAGTTGTAGTTGCTGCCCACGATGCAGGTGCGGGTGCCGTTCTCTGCACCGTCATAGTTCGGGTGCAGGGTCACATTCACCGGCAGGCCGTACCAAGCGGCGTAGAGGGTGACCGTCTCCCCCTGCTTGGTGGTCAGGTTCTTCACCGGCTTCTCGTCGGCGTAGCTGCCGCTGGAGGCGCCGGAGGATGCGCTCCAGCCGTTGAAGTAGTAGCCGGGGCGGGTAAAGGTGTTCTTGGGCAGCGTGACCTCCTGATCATAGGTAGCAGGGATGGAGTCCATGGCTCCCTGGCCGCCCTCACCGCCGCTGAAGGCGATGGTGTAGGTAATGGGGCTCCACTTGGCGGTGTAGATGACGTCGCCGGAGATCACCGTCTCCGCCGTCAGCTTCTCCTCGCCGTTGAACCAGCCCTCGAAGGTATAGCCCTTCTTGGTGGGGTCTGCGGGAATACGGCTGCCGATGGCGCTGTTCTGGGGGACCAGAACGGTGGTGTCGGTGTCGCCGTTGCGGAGCGTGACGGTGTAAGCGTCCGACCACACGGCGTACAGCTCCAGATCCGTCTCCGTGGTGATGGCGGCACCGTCCTCATAGGCCACAGCCCCGCCGGCGGAGGTGGCCCAACCGGCGAAGATCTTGCCCTCGCAGGTGAAGGTATTGGCCTTCAGGGTACCCTTGCCGCCGAAGATCTTCTGCGTGGCAGTGTCCTCCGTGCCGTTGTTGGCGTGGAAGGTCACCACCAGCGCCTCACCGGCGGAGAAGTTCCGCAGATAGACGCAGTCGTCGAACTTGTCGCCGCTGCTGTCCTTCTCATACCGCACGGTCAGCTTGTCGCCCCGCTTGGCGTCCAGCTCCAGACCCTTCCAGTTCTGGTCGCCGCTCACGCCGTCGACGAGGGTGTTGCTGCCCAGTGTGATGGTACACTTGTCGTATTTGGCCTCGGAGGAGACCTTATACTCGAAGGACAGGTGGGTATCTTCCGTAAAGGTCAGGGTCAGGGTACTGGAGGAGCGGTTCTTTCCGGCATTGCCGGACATGAGGACCTCCTCGCCGTCCTTGGTGCTGACCTTCCATGCGGTGGTGCCGGTGCCGGGATCAGCGGCGATGGGGAGCCCGTCGAAATAGTCGTCAACGGACTTCTTGGCCGCAAAGACCGACGTGGGGATCAGGCTCACCAGCATGATCACCGTCAGCACCATGGAGAGCAGTCTCTTTTTCATGTTGCTTTCTTCCTTTCTCTGATACTTTCGTTGTCTCCCGCGGGGAGACATTTCCGCCGCCGGAGGAGAAAATCGGAAGGAACGGATGCAAAAAAGCGGGTCCGCACCGGCATACCGATGCGGACCCGCTTTGTTTCCAAGCGGCCCGGCGGATGTCCCAGTGTCGGCAGGCATCCGATCCAGCGGCCGGCGTATCTGACTTATCCGGCTCGGCCGGCTTCACAGTGACCCACTCGCAGGGCTTTGCACCCTATTCCGCCTGCCCCGCAGCATGGGGCAGGCCGCTCGATCTTCTATTCTCTTTTCGGCGGGGTTCGTCCCCGTTCAGGATGTTTCGACATTTATCAGTATACCACAAGCCTTCCCCCATTGCAAGGGAGACTTTGCTTCCCCCTCCAGCGTGTATTTTACCCCGCCCCACGCAAAAGCTCCCTGCGCCGGAGCCTTCCCCCCAGCGCAGGGAGCCTTCTTCACTTTTGCCCGGATACTTCCCGGCTTACTTGTTCACGCAGTACTCGCTGTTGGCAAGGCGCATGCTGTACCCTTCCACCGGCGCATCATAGCTGGAATCGCCATAGGAGACATAATAATCCGCATAACCGCCCCAATAGTAACCACCATTGACCCAGTATTTGCCGCTGACTTCCTTGATCACATCAGCACCATTCTTATCATTTTCCTTCAAAGTGGCCTTGCCCTGAATATCCACGCACTCTTCATAATAATCCACCGCAATGTTCTCCACCGTGCAGTTCTCCACGCTGGCGTTGTCCACGCCGTTGCCACGCTGGATCATGCCGGCCAGACCGCCCATGTCATAGGCGGCGTGGATGGTGTTGTTCTTGGAAACGCAGTCCTTGAAGGTGACCTTCACGCCGGGATCGGCGCCCATGCCCAGCAGGATGCCGATCTTGCCGTAGCCCCAAATGGAGCTGTTGGTGACGCTGACATTCTCGAACAGAGTCGTGCCATAGGTATAACCCAGCACAACACCGCCCACGTTGCCCGCAAACTGCGGTTTTGCATAATTCACAAAGAACACATCCGCTCCATCAAAGGCGATATCCTTAACAGTGACTGCACCGTTGATATCGCCGATGAAGCCTGCGCCGTAAACACTGCTATTCGTGCAGCCACGTACCTTCATGTTCCGGATGGTATGGCCGTTACCGTTCACGACAATACCGGAAAGCCGGTTATAGCCGTTAATGGGCTTCCACAGGTACTCGCCCAGATCTGCATCATTGGCGAGATTCAGGGTATAACCGCTGTAATTCTTACCGTCGTCCGTGACCTCCTTGGCAAACAGGGCCAACTCCTCAGCGGAGGCCACCGTCACCACCTTGTTGGCGGTATCCACCGGCGTGGCATAGCCGTCCGCCGCATGGTCAGTCCAGTAATCTCTGGCAAACACAGCGGTGAAGGGAGAGAAGTGGCTGACCTTCATGGTGACATAGCCGGTGGCGGCGTCGTACACATAGTGATCCGCCGCATCCGTCAGGATCCCATTGTCTTTTGCCATTTTCTCGCCATCATGATAGAGCTTCAGAGCGGTACGGTTCTTACCGACGTTCATCTCCACCATCATCAGCGTACCATTCGTGCTGACAGCGTTGCCGCTCTGGTCCTTCATCGTGACCTCATAGCTCTGGCTGCTCTCGGTGCTTGCAACCTGCACCCCAGCGGGCGTGGCGCTCTTCACCACCTCCAGCTTCAGGGACTGCACGCCCTCATCCAGAGCGCCCGCAGGCACCGTTACCTGAATGGTGTGATCCTCTTCCTTGTCCTTCAGCACGGTGTCGCCATTGGTGTTCACATTGGCCACGGCCACCACCGGATACTCCGCATCCGCATCATAGTCCTTGTCGAAGCTGTCGCTCTCCACGGTGTCCTGGGTGGCCACCACGGTGATGGCGATGCCGTCGATGGACTCGTTCATGTACTCATTGCCGGCAGACTCCTTCATATGGCCCTTGATGGTGAAGGCATTGCTCTCGCCGGCCGCCAGATGCTGCTCAGCACCCATCGCCACATCGCCGATGGTCCAGTCGATGACAGTGTTCAGCTTAGCGCTGCCGTTGATGCCGGTGATGGCCACCTTGTACTTCAGCGCCAGATTGCCGTTGTTGCGGATCCGCAGGGCGGGCAATTCATAGGTACAGCCCGGCTCCCACAGGATGGCTTCGCCCTTGGCATCAGCGGCCTTGACGAAGTCCAGCGTCTTGCCCTCGGCGCTGACCCACTTGCCGTCAGCGTTCTGCATCTCCAGCGCCACATCCAGGTTACCGGCCTGAATTTTGTTGACGTTGGTGCTTGCCGTGTCGGTGAACCATGCAAAGGTAGCGCCTACCAGCATAGCCAGGCACAGAACCATGGCCATGACGCTGCCCAGCAAGGCCCGTTTGGTACTCTTGCGGTTTGTCATCGTATCTTCCTCCTATTTTTTTGCGTGTGCGGCGACGAGACTCTCGCATGGGGAGTACGGATCCTCACGTCGGGGCTGCGCCCCTCCTCAGAACGCCACTCCCTTTGGGCCCCCCCTTATCGTTTCATCTGAAACGATAACCGCCCATGGGCGGTTCGGCGTACACATGGATGTGCATATCATAGCATCGCAACCGAAAAAGCACAAGGCCTTTTTCACAAATTTTCGTCATTTTCTTCAAAAAAGCGCCTCAGGCAGCAAAAAAACACCGCAGGGTGGGGAAATTCCCCGTCCTGCGGTGTTTTATATGGCACCCCCGGCCAGATTCTAACTGGCGGCCTACCGCTTAGGAGGCGGTCGCTCTATACAGCTGAGCTACGGAGGCGGATACCCCGTTATTTTACCCCATAAGCAAGGCGCTGTCAATGCCTCACTCCGTCCGGAATACCTTCTCGAACTCCTCTGCCGTCATGGTCTCGTTGGCCAGCAGATACTCCGCCACCTCCACCAGCTGGGGCCGGTACTGCTCCAGAATGGCGGTGCAGCGGGCGTAGGCGTCGTCCATGATGCGGCGGATCTCGCCGTCCATCTCCGCCGCCGTTTTCTCGGAGTAGGGCCGGGTCTGGGCCATGGACTTGCCGATGAACACCTCGTCGTGTCCGGCGTCGAAGGCCACGTTGCCCAGCTGCTCCGACATTCCGTAGGTGCCCACCATCTTCCGGGCCAGCTGCGTGGCACGACTGATGTCGTTGGAGGCCCCGGTGGAGATATCCCCCAGCACCAGCTGCTCCGCCGCCCGGCCACCCAGCAGCCCGGCGATGCGGTCCAGCATATAGCTGCGGGAGAGGTACGACCGATCCTCGTCCGGCAGATAGATGGTCATGCCGCCCGCCTCGCCTCTGGGAACGATGGTGATCTGATGCACCGGATCCAGATCCGGCAGTGCGTGCATCACCACGGCGTGTCCCGCCTCGTGATAAGCCGTCAGCCGCCGCTCCTTCTCCGGGATGACCCGGCTGTGCTTCTCCGGCCCGGCGATGACCTTGATGATGGACTCCTGCAGATCCTTCATGGTGATGAAGGACTCGCTGCTCCGTCCCGCCAGCAGGGCCGCCTCGTTGAGGAGGTTCTCCAGATCGGCGCCGGTAAAGCCTGCGGTACCACGGGCGATCTGTCTCAGATCCACGTCCTCCGCCAGCGGCTTGTTCTTGGCGTGTACCTGCAAAATCTCCTCCCGGCCCTTGATGTCCGGCAGCCCCACATAGACCTGCCGGTCGAACCGTCCCGGACGCAGCAGCGCCGGGTCCAGAATATCCACACGGTTGGTGGCGGCCAGCACCACCACGCCCTCGTTGGAGCCGAAGCCGTCCATCTCCACCAGCAGCTGGTTCAGGGTCTGCTCCCGCTCGTCGTGTCCGCCGCCCAGGCCGCTGCCACGCTGGCGGCCCACGGCGTCGATCTCGTCGATGAAGATGATGGCCGGGGCGTTCTTCTTGGCCTGCTGGAACAGATCCCGCACACGGGAGGCGCCTACGCCCACATACATTTCCACAAAGTCCGAGCCGGAGATGGACAGGAACTGCACCCCCGCCTCACCGGCCACCGCCTTGGCCAGCAGCGTCTTACCGGTACCCGGAGGGCCTACCAGCAGCACGCCCTTGGGGATATGCGCCCCCAGGTCCAGATACTTCTGGGGCTCCCGGAGGAACTCCACGATCTCCCGCAGCTCCTCCTTCTCCTCGTCGGCCCCGGCCACATCCTGAAACGTGACCTTTTTCTCTCCCGGCGTACTGACCTTGGCCTCTCCGAACCGGGACAGCTTGTCCTGCGCCCCGGCTCCGCCGCCGGCCATGCGGTTCATGAGATTCATCAGCAAAATGAAGCCCAAAAACGCCAGCACATACGGCAGCAGCAGCTGCAGCCAGTTGGTGGAGTGGTCTGCGTGATAGTTATAGGCGGTGATAATGCCACTGTCATACTGCTTTTGCACCAGCTCGTTGAGATCCTGATAGAACAGGTCGAAGTCGTACAGGTCGGAGGTAACGGTGCTGCCCCCCTTCAGCTTGGCCGTGATCCGGGTGTCGCTGATGGAGAACTCCTGCACCTTCTCCTCTAAAAAGTATTGCCGCAGCTCAGAGTAGGGGATGTCCCCGGCGGTCCGCATGGTGGACACCACATAGGTCACCACGCATACCGCCAAAATCACCATCAAAATGGTGCCGAAACCGATCTTTTTTCGTTCTGCCAAATGCTTTCCTCCTCTCAGCCGATGGCCCGCACGCCCTGCCAGCTGCTGCCCCCGGTCAGGGAAATAGCCAGCAGCACATGGGCCTTCACATTGCCCACCGGGATATAGCTCTCCTCCCAGTACCGGGCATCATTCGAGCCGGAGCGATTATCACCTAAGAAAAACAGGCACCCCTCCGGCACGGTAAAGGAGGTCTGGTTGGGGCTGATGGTACCGCCCTGCTGATCCAGATACTCCTCCTCCAGCCGCTGGCCGTTGATGTAGACATAGCCGCCGGAGAAGGACACCGTGTCCCCCGGCAGGCCGATGACCCGCTTTACCAGCAGCTTATCCAGCTCGTCGCTCCAGAAAGTGACGATGTTCCCCCGCTCCGGCACCGGGTCGCCCATCACATAGGGCAGCTGCCACGAGATCAGCAGCGTCTTTTTGGGGATGGTGGTCTCCATGGAGCCGGAGGGCACCCAACTCAGCTGCAAAAGTACCCGGAACACCAGCACCACCACCACTGCCGTGACGATGAGATAGCCGAAATCCGACCAAAAGGCGGCAAAGCCGCTCTTTTTCTTCTTGACCGCCGCCCCGCCGGAGCCGCTTCCCCCATCGGGTCCGGCTGCATCATCGGAACCTGCCGCACCGGCTGCGTGGTCGGCGCTCGCCCTGTCGGCAAAACCAATCCCGTTGTCAGGGTTCTTCGTTGGGGCCGCTTTGTCGGTGGCCGCCGAAGCGGCTCTCCGGCCGGCCGAGACGGACTCCCCGTCTCCCGGCGTTATCGGAGCAGTCTCCTCCGAGGTCATCTCCCACGGGTAACGTTCCCGGCGGGCCTTATCCTCCACCTGCCGGACAGACTGCTCCCACGGCTCTGCCTGAGCCTCCTCTGCCGACGTGGCCTCTACCGGAGATACCTTCTCCTCCGGGGTCATCTCCCACGGGTCCCGCCCCCGGCGGGCCTTATCCTCCGCCCGCCGGGAACCGTTCTCCGTCCGCTGGGGTTTGCGCTCCCGCTCCTGCTTAGGGGTCGCACCGGCCAACCTCCGGCCCTGATAACCCCGCTTACGTTCCTCCACAGGTTTTCCTCCTTCCCACTGTCGGCGGGCGCTGTCCGCCGATGCGGCACCCGATACGCCGCTTACTTACTGTATACCTCCGGCTTCAACACGCCGATGTAGGGCATATTGCGATACTGCTGGCAGTAGTCCAGCCCGAAGCCCACCACAAACTCGTCCGGCACCTCAAAGCCCGCCAGATCGGGGTAAATGGGCTTTTCCCGACGAGAGGGCTTGTCCAGCAGGGTGACGATGGTGATGCTATTGGCTCCCTTGGCCAGCATATAGTCCTTCAAAAAGTACAGGGTGTTGCCGGAGTCCAGAATATCCTCCACCACAATGATATCCCGGCCGGAGATATCCCGCTGCAGATCACGGGTGATCTGCACCACGCCGGAGGACTTGGTGGCGTTCTGATAGGAGGACAGGCCGATGAACTCCACCTCGCTCTTGCACTGGGTGGCCCGCACCAGATCCGCCATAAACAGGAAGCACCCATTCAAAACGCCCACAAACAGCGGGTTCCTGTCGTGGAACTCATCGTAGAGCTGATTGCCCATCTCCTGAATGCGGTCATGGATCTCCTGCTCACTGAACAGGACCTTCAGGATGTCCTGATCCATATTGCTCTTAGCCATTACTTTCTTCCTCCTGATCTTTCTCGATCATCAAAATATTTATATTGCTGCCGTCTTTCCCCGGCAAAAATCTCTGATCTGTACCCACGCCGTATACGGCGGCGGGTTCTCCGTTTATACACACCACCGGGGTGGTTCGCCGTCGCCGGGGCGGCATCCCCCGCTCCGTCAGCAGGCGCTTGACGCTGCGGCGGCCTCTGGCCCCCGGCAGGGTCAGACCGTCTCCCCTTTGCGGACAGCGGAGTGTCCATTCGGACATTTTCCCACCGTCCGAAAGCGTCAGGATATGGTCCGAAAACCGGCCCGTTTTGGACAGCCCGTCTCCGTCAGGGGGCGGGGTATTTTTTTCGCTTCTCCACACCCGGACGAGATAGTCTCCCCAGACCTGCTCCCCCTCCGACAGAGTCAGGGGTAGGGGCAGGGGCGGCGTCATCTCCAGATGCAGCACATCCTTCTCCCGCCATGCCGTGACGCCCTCCGGCAGATCCAGCATCCCGCCCTCCCGGAGGGACAGCAGGGCCTCTATGTGGGCGGCGGATACATCCTTCTTCCCGACGGGGAGCCGCTCCAGCAGCAGCCGGAGCATCCGGGGCCGCAGCTCCTCCGGTGCCGATCGCAGCACAGCTTCGGACACCGATACGGCGGTGGGTGCTGATGTGAAATCAGGCGAAATATCGCCCGCACATGTACATTCCGAGGGATTATCCGACTTTGACGACTCCTCCGGCAACGTGCCGGGAAGCGGTGCAGGGCTGGGTGCAGCGGGGTCCCGACGGCCAAAGATCTCCGGGGTATTGGGCTCACCGGCTGACGGGCAATCGGATACGGCTGTCTCCAGATAGGAGCAGGCCAGCCGATCCAGAAAAACATTCTCCCGCCGCAGGATGGCGGCAGCCCGCGCGATGCTCCGCTCCGGAGCGGGGTGGAGCTGTGCCAGCAGGGGCCACACCTCCTGTCGCAGGCGGTTGCGGGTGAAATCCATGCTGTCGTTAGTCTCGTCCTCTACATGACCCAGCCCGTGGGCCTTGAGATATGCCTCGATCTCCTGCCGAGGGGTCTGGAGCAGGGGGCGGATCAGCCGTCCCCGCACCGGGGGAATGCCCGCCAGCCCCTCCGGGCCGGTGCCACGCAGCAGGTTCAGCACCACCGTCTCCGCCTGATCCGACAGGTGGTGGGCGGTGGCGATGCGGGAGGCTCCGATGGCGTCAGCCGTGCGCTCCAGAAAGTCGTAGCGCAGGCGGCGGCCTGCCTCCTCCACGCCCCAGCCCTCCTGCCGGGCGATGGCCCGGACGTCGCCCCGCTCCACATAGAGCGGCACGCCCAGTTCCCGGCAGAGCCCGGCCACGAAATTCTCGTCCCGGCCCGCCGTGGGGCGCATCAGATGGTTATAGTGGGCGGCGGCCACGGCAAAGCCCCGGCGGCGGCCCAGCGACGCCAGATAGTGCAGCAGGCACACGGAGTCCCGGCCCCCGGACACGGCGCACAGCACCGTCTCCCCGGCGGCGGGCAGCATCCCCTGCTGCTGCATCCACGGCATCAGATCCATGACTTGTTACTCCTCGTCGTAGCGGTTTTCCAAGGTGCCGAAGGTGGTATACTCCGGCATCCAGCGCAGCTCCACCTTGCCGGTCTCGCCGTGGCGGTTCTTGGCCACGATGCACTCGGCGATGTTGCGCTTTTCCGAATCCTCTTTATAGTAGTCGTCACGATACAGGAACATGACGATATCGGCATCCTGCTCAATGGCGCCGGACTCACGCAGATCCGACAGCATGGGGCGCTTGTCCTCACGCTTTTCGTTGGCACGGGACAGCTGGGACAGGCACAGCACCGGCACCTGCAGCTCCTTGGCCATGATCTTCAGCATACGGCTGATATCCGACACCGCCTGTTGGCGGTTCTCGCCGCTATACCCCTTTCCGCCGGCGGAGGTCATCAGCTGGAGGTAGTCAATGACCACCAGACCCAGATTCTCGATGCGGCGGCACTTGGCGTTCATGTCCGCCACTGTCAGCAGGGGGTTATCGTCGATGCGGATATCCAGACGGCTCAAGGAGGAGGCGCCCTCAGCGATCTTCACCCAGTCGCTCTCCCGGAGGTCGCCGCTAATGAGGCGGGTATTTTCGATGAGGCCCTCGCTGGCCAGCAGGCGGGTCACCAGCTGGTCACGGGACATCTCCAGCGAGAAGACGGCCACCGTCTGGCCGGACTCCTTGGCGGCGTTCAGGGCTACGTTCAGAGCCATACTGGTCTTGCCCATGCCGGGACGGGCGGCCAGCAGCAGCAGGTCCGACTTGTTCAGGCCGTTGATCTTACCGTCCACCGCCGAAAAGCCGGTGGACAGACCCGGCAGGGTCTTGCCCCCCTGAGCGCTGAGCTCCGCCAGATGCTCCATGACCTCCTGCAGCACCACCTGGATGGTGGCCATGCTCTGGGCGCTGCGGCCCCGACGGATGGCGTAGATCTTCTGCTCCGCCGCCTCCAGCACATCGCCGGGGGCGCCGGTCCCCTCCTGCACCATGGCGGTGATCTCCGCCGCCGCTGCGGCCACCGACCGCAGCAGCGCTTTCTCACGCACCAGACGTACATACTCCAGCACGTTGGCAGAGGTGGGCGTCACCTCCATCAGCTGGGCCAGATACGCCCGTGTGCCGTCGTTGGCGAGGCCCGCCTTCTCCAGCTCCCCGGCCACGGTAAGGCCGTCGATGGGGCGGGAGTAGACGAACATGGTGTAGATAGTCTCGAAAATTTCCCGGTTCTGACGGAGGTAAAAATCGTCCGGCTGAAGCTGGTCCATCACGTCCTTGACGCAGGCGGCGTCAATGAGCATGGAGCCCAGCACGGCCTGCTCTGCCTCTGTGGAGTGCGGCATTTGCCGCAGAAGCAATTCATCCATGAGGGAACTCCTTTCGGGGATTTTTCTGAAGGGGGTGGGGTGTGCTTTTCTTTTTGCCTCCGGCGGGGGCTTTTTGTTTGCCTCCGGCGGGTAACTTTCTTTCAGTAGCGAAAGAAAGTACCCGTCGGAGACAAACAGAAGGGACTGTCAAGCCCCAAAAGCGCCGGCAAGACCAAAGGAAAGTTACTTCTCCTCGCAGACCAGCACATAGACGGTGCCAGTGATCTCGAAGCCCAGCTTGGCCCTGACCTCGAAGCTGCCGAAGGTCTTGATGGGCTCCGCCAGCACCAGCTTCTTGCTGTCCAGCTCCATATCGTGCTGGGCCTTCAGCTGCTCGGAGATCTCCTTGGCGGTGACGGCACCGAAGAGCTTGCCGCCGGCGCCGCCCTTGGCGGCGATCTTCACCTGGCAGCCCTTCAGCTTCCCGGCAAGCTCCTGTGCGGCGGCCTTGGCCTCTGCATCGGCCTTGGCCTTGGCCTTGGCCTGCAGCTTCATGGTGTTCATGGCGTCGGCGGTAGCCAGCACTGCCAGATTTTTAGGAAGCAGGAAGTTGCGGGCGTAGCCCTCGGCTACCTCGATCATCTGGCCCTTCTTGCCCTTACCCCGGACATCCTGCTGCAAAATCACTTTCATGGAAATATTCCTCCTTATTCTTCAAAATACTTATCAATGGCACGCAGCAGCGTGGCTTTCGCCTCCGCCACCGTCATGCCGGAACACTGGCCGCCGGCGGTGGTGGAGTTGCCTCCGCCCCCCAGCGTCTCTACCAGCACCTGCACGTTGATCTCGCCCAGAGAGCGGGCGGAGATGTAAATACCGTCATCCTTACGGTACAGCACGAAGGATGCACGGACCCCCTGCAGGGTCAGCATCTCGTCGGCGGCCTTGGCGGCAATGACCCGGTCGCACTCCTGATCCAGCGCCGCAATGGCGATGTCGCCGTGGTAGAGCTCTGCCCGGCGGATGATATCGTAGCGGGAGATCATGGACTGGAGGTCGCTCTGGAACATCCGCTGTACGTCCGCCGTATCCGCCCCAGCCCGGCGCAGGTACGCTGCCGCCTCGAAGGTGCGGCCGCCGGTGCGGTTGGTGAAATTCTTGGTGTCCAGCACGATGCCGGCCAGCAGCGCCTCGGACTCTGCTTTCAGCAGGTCGCCCGGCTCGATGAGGTACTGGAGCAGCTCCGTCACCAGCTCCGACGCTGAGGAGGCATATGGCTCGTGGTAGTTCAGGGCCATCTTGTCGATGTAGCTGCTGCCCCGGCGGTGGTGGTCGATGACCGCCACCCGGTTGCAGGCGTCCAGCAGGGGTTCGGACTCCACGCTGCCGGGGCGGTTGGTATCCACCACCACCAGCAGCGTCTCCGGCTGGACCCGCAGGAAGGCATCATCGCCGCTGAGGAAGGCCCCCTGATACTCCGGCAGGGCCTGCAGGCGGCGCAGCATCGGATGGGCGGCGTTATTCTCCGTATCGATGACAATGCGGCACTTCTTGCCACGTTTGCGGACGATGGCGCACACGCCTGCGGCGGCGCCCAGTGCGTCCATATCCGCATAGCTGTGGCCCATGACGTAGACCTGCTTGGCCTCGTCGATGAGCTCCGCCAGCGCATTGGCCATGACCCGTGACTTCACCTTGGTGCGCTTCTCCGTAGCCTTGGAGCGGCCGCCGTAGAACTCGAAATTCAGCTTGTCCTTCACCACTGCCTGATCGCCGCCACGGCTCAGGGCCATTTCCAGCGCCACGGAGGCGTTTTTGAACAGGGCCTCGAAGCTGTCGGCATCCCGGCCCACGCCGATGGACAGGGTGGCTGCCACGCCCTCCCCGGCCACCACCTCACGGACGGCATCCAGCACGTCGAAGCGCTTGGCGGCAAAGTCGGAGAAGCTCTTCTCCTCGAACACAAAGAGGTAGCGGTCCCGGTCGTATTTCAGCATCATGCCCTCGGCGCCGGCAGACCACTGGCTCAGCTTTTCCTCCAGCATGGCCCGTACCGCAGAGCGCTTGCCCTCCGGGGTGGCCTTCATCAGGTCCTCGTAGTTATCCACCATGAGGATGGCCACCACCGGCCGGGTCAGCTCCAGCGTCCGGCGCATCTCCTCGGTGTCGGTAACGTCCATCCAGTAGGTGGTGGCCAGTGCGCTCTGGCCGCCCTCCGGGTGGCTGACGCCGCCGAACACTCGATAGGTGCGGTGGTTCCACACCACGGTCTCCGGGGCCTCGGTCTTGCCCTCCAGCAGCCAGTGGAAGGAGATATTGGGGAACACCGTCTCCAGATGGGCATCGAAGATGCCCTCCCGCTGCTCCGTCAGCTGGAGGAAGCTCTCGCTGCTCCAGAGGATATCCTCCGTGGCCAGATCAAAGACCATCATGGGCAGGGGGGTGAAGAGCATATTGCTGGAGCGGGCGGAGTCCATGCCGCCGTAAAACCGCTGGATATACTGGCGCAGACTCTGCTGGGTAGCCTTGCTGCGGCGGCGGCCCAGCAGGAAAAAGGCCACGGCGGCCACGCCCTCGCCAATGGCGAGGCGCACGTCAAAGGGGATCGCTGCCAGGGCAAACAGCACCAGGCACAGCGAGAAGATCGTGATATTCGTCCGGAGGAGTCGGGCGATCCGTTTATTCAAGGCGCATCCCTCCCTGTTTTGGCGGACTGCGCTGTTCCGCCATTTTGAATTACATTATTATAGCATAGTTTTTCCTCTGCTACAACGTCTTTCTTATCGGTTTGAAAAAGTCTTTTCCGGGGTATTTTTTCGGCGGAGGGATCGGGGAAATGCGGGCTTTGCGAGGGGCGGCGAAAAAAGGGGGAAAGAAAGACTGTACAAATGCGGAGAAATATGATATACTTTGTGTAAATCGTTGAAAAGCGATGGTCTTTTTTGTATTTTTTGCGGAGGCGGCGGGCCTTCGTGATCAAATAAACGAGGGGATTCCCCTCACCACTTTTGCACAGGACAGTCGGGCGGGCCGCCGGACTTCTCCGGCGATACAGCGCCGCAGAGAAACGTCGGGAGCCGCCTCTATTTTGCCGTGTCCGTTTGCGGAGCAGCTGCGTCCGCCGACGGGCAGTCTGTCTGTGCGCTACTTATCTTGTAAAGGAGAATATACAACACATATGGCAGAAAAATTGAAGATCATTCCTCTGGGCGGTCTCAACGAGATCGGCAAGAACATGACCGCCTATGAGTACGGCGGGGAGATCATTGTGGTGGACTGCGGCATGGCATTCCCCGGCGATGATATGTACGGCATCGACTGCGTCATCCCCGACGTCACCTATCTCATCAAGAACAGATCCCGGCTGCGGGGCCTGTTCATCACCCATGGCCATGAGGATCATATCGGGGCCATCCCCTACGTCCTCAAGCAGGTAAATATGCCCATCTACTGCACCCGCTTTACCGCCGGACTCATCAAGCTGAAGCTGCAGGAGCACCGGCTGCT
>OGXQ01001562.1_pt1 | contig 17047 bp, 15 predicted proteins | sample 1576291 | NCBI WGS metagenome assembly OGXQ01 (sample SAMEA3541575, study PRJEB24748) | human gut metagenome | biome: human gut; feature: human-associated habitat; material: faeces | place: China | collected 2012 | reverse complement strand
CTTTTTCCGCTCAGCCATCACAGAAGGCACCAACATCATCGTTTTCCTTCACCTCGGTGCGCTTGTCGTCCAGCGAGAAACCGTCGGCTTTCATATCGTAGAACCACACCTTGTCGGTGCCGCCCGCGCCGGTTTTGGTAAATACCAGCACCGCCGTAGACACGCCTGCGTAGGGCTTGAACACGCCGGAGGGCATGGAAATGACCGCCCGCAGCTGGTGGTTTTCAATGAGTTCTTTTCGGATGCTCTGGTGCGCCTTGCTGGAACCGAACAGCACACCGTCCGGCACGATGCAGGCGCAGCGTCCGCCGGTTTTGAGCATCCGCAGGAAGAGCGCAAGGAAAAGCAATTCTGTCTTTTTGGTGTTGGTGACGGCCTTCAGGTCGTCGTTGATGCTCTCGGCATCCACAGTGCCCTTGAACGGCGGGTTCGCAAGGCAAACGGTATACTTGCTGCAAATGGAGTTTTGCTTGGAAACGCTGTCTTTGTAGTCGATATCCGGGTTGGTGATGGAGTGGAGCATCAGGTTCATGGCCGAAATGCGCAGCATGGTGCGGTCCGTGTCAAAGCCAGTGAACATCGGGCCGGCAAAATGCTGCCACTGCTCCGAGGTCATGCTGTCCTCGTAGTGGGCGCGGAGGTACTGCGCACTGGACACCAGAAAGCCCGCCGTGCCGCAGGCGGGGTCGCAGATAAAGTCGTCCGGCGTGGGCTGTACCAGTTCCACCATCATGTCGCGGATGTGTTTGGGCGTGCGGAACTGGCCGTTCTGCCCTGCTGTTGCCAACTTGCCCAGCATATACTCATACAGGTCGCCCTGCATATCAAGATCGGCAATGTCGTGGGTGTAAAGATCTTCCAGCCCGGTGATGATCTTTTGCAGCACCTGCGGCGTGGGGATCAGGAACATGGCATCGTCCATGTACCGCGCAAAGGCGGTGTTGCCCTCGTCCGGGCGGGTGGGGTCGTCTGCGATCTCCACCAGTTCCCCGTTTGCGTCAAAGTCCGGCAGACGGCCATACTTCATCTTTTTGATGTCAGGGAACACCCGCTGCTGCATGGTCAGGAAAATTTCGCGGGAATCTTTATCCTTGAAGCGGCTCCACCGCATAGACTGCCCTGCCGCGCTGGCCGGGAAGATGTGCTCCATCTTTTCGCCCGCCATGTTCTCAAAATCTTCGGTGGCAAGCTCTTTCTCGTCCAGTGACCGGATGAACATGAGATAGGTCAGCTGTTCAATGACGGTCAGCGGATTGGTAATGCCGCCTGCCCAGATGTCTGTCCAGATTTTGTCTACCTTATTTTTAATGGCTCCTGTTACCATGCGTTCCTCCTGAATGTTTGCCAATCGCAAACGCTTTTCATCTTGATTTTTTGGTGATAATATCACAATTTTATTATAGCAGTGTACGATTGCATTTTCAACGTAGAGCGTTTAGCAGACGTGCTTTCTTGATCGCAAGGCAAGAAAGTAGTGGAACGTTAAAACAGCAATTTGCGATATGCAATTCAACGCTGTTGCTGTTGCATGAAGAAGTTGAATTGCTATAAAACGGTAAAGTGGATTTTATCTGCTTTGCCGTTTTTTCTTTACATCTGGACTCCAACATGCCTTTGTGCTATTCAGCGATTCCATCGCGCAGCCTGCGCTCTGCTTACCAACTGATGATCTCCGGCGGTGATGTGAAAGCCGTACAGGGAACAACACTTGTGCAGGCTGCCCCGGTTGAAGCAGAACCGACCATCTCCATGTCGGCACTGCTGGAGCTTCTGAAGGACGCAGACCCTGCCGTAAAAGCGCAGCTTCGCCTGGCTCTGCTGACCTGAATTGCAAAAAATAGCACGAATTGCAGAGTAATTCACAGACTTACTCCATCTGACACGAAAAATGCGGACCGTGGAAAAGCCGTGCAGAGGCCGTGCAAACGGCGTACAAAAAGAAAATCCCACGAGGAATCTTACGATTCTTCGTGGGATTTTGGTGCGTTCGAGGGAACTCGAATCCCTGGCCCTCTGATTAAAAGTCAGATGCTCTACCGGCTGAGCTACGAGCGCATACAGTATTTGTACAATACCAGAAATATTGCCGTATAATATTACCACAACTGCGGCCAAAAAGCAAGGCTTCGCGGCAAAAAACTTTCTTTCACAAAAATGGGCCGTGCCGGACGCAAACTTTCCCTTTACAAATCCGGTAAGAATCAGTACAATCAAATCAAGTATCGTTTACGATGGTCCCGGCCGTGCCGTGTGCACACAGGCCGCTGCGATAGGAGGTCTTTTTCTGATGAAAATTTCTCGACGGTCCGTACTTCGTTACACAGGTCTGACTGCGGCCTGGCTGACCCTGACCGGCTGCGCCCCCACCGGGAATGCAAGTCTCGGCGGCTGCCTGCCCGGCTGGCTGAAAAAGGTGCTGCGCGTGCCTTCGTCTGACGCCTCTTCGGCCAGCTCCCCGGCTGCGTCCAGCGAGGCCACTGCATCGTCTGAGCTGGCGGCGTCCTCGCTGCCGGGCGTCGAACAGCCGGAGGCCGCGGGCAGCACGCTGCCCGCCTACGACGCCGACCCGCTGACCGGCGAGGCCCGCAGCACCAACGGCCGCATCGTGGGCGTCATGGTCAACAACATCTGCAATTCCGAGCGGCAGAACGCCCGCCCGCAGCGCGGCATCGGTTCGGCCGACCTGCTCATCGAGAGCAAGGTCGAGGGCGGCATCACCCGCTTCTGCGCGCTCTATTCCGATGTGAACAGCATCCCGGAGATCGGCCCCATCCGCTCCGGCCGCGACCAGTTCCTGCAGCTGCTCATGCCCTGGAATGCACTGTACTACCACGACGGCGAGAGCATCTTCTGCACCCAGTTCATCCACGTGTACAACTACTCCGGCCTGAACATCGGCGGCAAAAATTACTTCAACACGCCGGTCCATCCGCATGTGGCCCACCGCATCAAGCGAAATGAGAACGTCGCCTACGAGCACACCGAGTTCACCTCGGCCAAGGAGATCAGGCAGGCGGCTGCTGACGCCGGCATCGGCCTGACCTATCCGTACGAGGGCACCTTCTTCCGCTTTGCCGACTACCGCACCGATGCCGTGAACGACCTGGCGGACGCGCCCTCGGCCCGGAGCATCCTCATCACCCATTCGGCCAGCTATAAGACGAGCTTTGCCTACAACAGCTGGAGCCGGAACTATAAGATGTCCATGTACAGCAGCCGCACCAAGAAATTCGAGTCTGCGGTGGACGAGCTGACCGGCAAACAGCTGACCTTTGCGAACGTCGTGGTCTGCTTTGCCAACATCGCTGCCTACGCAGGCGACTCCCACGATGTACCGGCTCCCAGGTTCGTTCCATATCATGTTCCAAATCAAATAAAAAATAATTCCGGCATACCTCATCTGCAACGCGAATAATATGTGCGCAGTCCTCCGGCCAGTATGTTTTGCAGTATTCTGCTACGGCCGCCGGATCGTCAAAGAAAAAATACTCATTTCCCCTGGAAAAAAACTCCTGCTTGGTCATTGTCTGTCTTCTCCTTCATTCTTTTCCTGAAAATGCCTGCTGCTGTCATCCGTCCTGTTTTACCAGTAAATGTTCCAGTCCTTGTGCAGCCTTGTCAAAGCTTCCATATAAAAATAATCTCCCCAGATATTACATTCATCCACCCCGTAATGATTGCAGGTATTGTAGGGGGAATGGTTAGAATAGGTACTGTGAAGCACCAGTCCGTTTGACTGTGACGGATCCTTTACTGCATAATGATCCACCACAGATTTCATCAGCCTTTTTGCAATGGAAATATAGTAAGCCGCCTCCTTAGATGGCAGGTATTTTGCCATTTCCAGCATGCCGCAGGCTGCAATCGATGCAGAAGAAGAGTCTCTGGGCTGATCCTCATTTCCATCGCCAAATTCCAGATCCCAGTAAGGAACCAGATCCTCTGGAAGATGACGGAGAAAATATTCTGTTACTCCTTTAAAAATCGGAATATAGGACTCTCGTTTTGTATATTTATATCCTACCGCTGTTCCGTAAACACCCCAGGCCTGTCCTCTTGCCCAGGCAGAACCGTCGCGGTACCCCTGACAGGTTGCACCGTGATCCGGCGCCCCTGTTTCGCGGTTAAAGAAAAAGGTGTGCCAGGTAGAAAAATCAGGACGGATCACGTTAGCCAGCGCCGTATGAATATGCTTTTCCGCTACCTGACGGTATTTTTCCTCTCCTGTTTCCTCTGTTGCCCAGTAAAGAAGAGGCAGGTTTAGCAGACAGTCAATAATCAGCCGGTAATTATCCGGCGCATTTAAAGGTCCCCATGCCTGAATGAATTCTCCCTTTTCATGGAAACGGGTAATCAGCTCCTCTGCTGCTTTTAAGGCAGCCATTCTTCCCACCTGACTTCCTGTCAGCTTATATCCAGCCACACAGGAGGGAGAATATAAAAATCCCAAATCATGGGTTTCCACATCAATTTTTTCTTCAATCCGATTCAGAAAATCCTTCATCTGAATCTCTCCGGCCTCCTTCAGTGCCGGATTCTTTGTATGCTCATAGGCCAGCCAGATCTCTCCGGTCCAGAAGCCGGTTGTCCAGTCTCTGTTTTCTGTGGGCTGATAAAATCCATTTTCACTGTAAGCCTTCTGAAAGCAGTGAGTAAATTTCGGAAGATTCCGAATCACCTGGGCGGAGGCCGCATCCAGGGCAGCTTCCACCTCGCTGTCTGTTATTTCCGGCTTCTGCTCCAGTTTTTCAAGTGCAATCCAACTCATAATTTAATCTCCTTCTGTTTAACCCTTTACGCCAGAGGCAGCTACGCCTTCTACAAAGTATTTCTGTAAAGACAGGAACACAATCAATACAGGAATCAGACTGAGTACAGAAGCTGCCATAATCAGACCATATTCAGAACCAAACTGGCTGATAAACATACGAAGTCCCAGCTGCAGAGTTTTCTTTGATTCTGTTGTCAGATAAATCAACGGCCCCAGGAAATCATTCCAGGTATTCACAAAGGTGAAAATAGTCAGGGTAGACAGGGCCGGCTTAGAAAGAGGCAGCATTACCCGGTTCCAGATCTGGTATTCCGTCATACCGTCAATCCGGGCTGCCTCACAAAGCTCTGTAGGAATTCCCTCGTAAAACTGCTTCATCATAAATACGCCGAAGGCAGAGAAGGCCTGCAGGCAGATAATCGCCAGATGAGTATCAGCCAGTCCAAAGGAACGCATCATCATAAACTGCGGTACCATATATACCTGCCAGGGAACTGCAATGGTTGTAATATATGCTAAAAACAGGGTGTTTTTTCCTTTAAACTGCAGCTTGGCAAAAGCATAGGCCGCAAAGCTGCTGGTCAGCAGCTGAAGGAAGGTTACAATCAAGGTCAGCTTTACGGTATTCAGCACAAATTTTGAGAGGGGGATTTTGTGCCAGATATCCACGTAATTCTGCCATCTGGGATTCTCCGGAATCCACTGTATGGGGAAAATAAATACATCCTTATCAAGCTTAAAGGATGCGGAAAGCATCCAGGCAAAGGGAACCAGCATTACCAGAGCAAGGGCAATCAAAACAACATAGAGGATTACCCGAAAGGCTCTTGTTTTTGTATTTTTGATTTTCATGTTCGGATCCTCCTAGTTTGAATATTTCTTCTCCCCACGGAACTGTACCAGGGTAATGGCCAGAACAATGAGGAACAGTACCATGGCTACTGCACTTGCATAGCCCAGATTCCAGTTACGGAAAGCTTCTTCGTAAATGTGATAAACCAGTACAATCGCTGACTCATTCAGCACACCGGCATTTCCGCCTGCCAGCATATATACAATATCGTATACCTTGAAACAGTTAATGGTCAGGATAATCGTAACAAAGAAGGTAGTCGGCTGCAGCTGAGGCCAGGTAATGTAGCGGAACCGCTGCCATGCATTGGCGCCGTCTAAGCTGCAGGCCTCATACAGTTCTCCATTGATTCCCTGAAGACCTGCCAGATAAATAACCATATAGTAGCCCATGTTTTTCCAGACAGAGAACATAACAACCGTAAACATAACCCAGTCCTTGTCAGCCGCCCATTTGGGAAGACTTTTTGCCGCCATACCCACATTATACAGAATCATATTGACTGGTCCGCTTTTTGCCGGAGAAAACAGCATATTCCACACTGCTGCAACTGCTACCAGAGAAGCCACATACGGGAAAAAGCTGACAGTACGGAAAAAATTCCGTCCTTTAATATGCTGATTCAGGAGAACTGCCAGACCCAAAGCAGCTGCCAGGGTAAATGGTACTGTTGCAACACAGTAAATAATCGTATTCTTTAAAGATGCCAGGAAACGGGTATTTCCAATCATCATAGCAAAATTATCCAGAGCTGCAAACTGCATCGGGTTATTTCCATCCCATTTAATAAATGCAAGGATAAATGCGAAAATAACCGGTCCAAGAGTAAATACTGCAAATCCGATAAAGTTTGGTGCAATAAAGCTGTAGGCTACCAGATCCCGTTTTGTCTGGCGGCTGAACCGCTCTCCGGTTTTGGCCTGACGAATCTTATCTCTTACCTGATCCACCTTTTTCCCCAGCTTCAGTTTCTTTTTTGGATCCTGCTCCGCCTCTGCCTGCTGCTGCAGCTTTTCAAGCTGCGGCTCTAAAACAGCCAGCCTGCGCTGAACCTCTGCCGGATCCACTGACTTTTTCTGTCTCATAACTATCTGCCTTTCTTTTCCTGCCTATGATTTATATGAGGCAGACGATTTTGTTTATCGCCTGCCTCATATGGATTTTTCTCAAATAATTTTATCAAAAACGAAACCAGAATTACTGCGCCAGAATTGCAGAAATTTTTTCATTCATATCAGCAATTCCTTCATCGATGGTACTGTTTCCGGTCATGATGTTGTCATGAGCCTCGTTTAATACTGTCTCCATCTCAGAGCTCTTGGTGCTTACCGGCATTTCCAGATACAGATTTGCAGTCTGAAGAGCCTCTTTGCTGCCTTCATCTGCCGGGAATCCCTCAATAGAAGCTACCATGTTGGCAATATCATCGGTCATGATTGCCGGAATGGTTCCTGTAGATGCCAGAATATCAGCGCCCTCTTCTCCGCATACAAACTTTACAAAATCCCAGGACATATCTTTATCCTTTGCGGTAGTCGGAATAGCCAGAGAGGTAATCGTTGCCAGAGTAGAGCCCGGTTCTACGCCCTCTGCATGAGGATATTTTACCATACCCCAGTTGCCGCAGTCTGTGTATTCACCTGCTTTTACCTTATCAATCAAAGTAGAAATAAACCAGGTTCCCATGTTCATCATTGCTACATTTCCCTGAGAAAATGCACCGGAATAATGAAGATTAGAGGTCTTTAAGGTTGCATAGTCCTGACATACACCGTCCTCCTGCTCTGCCAGAATCATCTCATAATACGGCTTCAGGAAATCATAGTTTCCATCAATAATGCTGTTCTTTCCATCCAGAATACCAAACAACTGAACTGCACTTCTCCAGGTATGATAGTGAGCTCCGTACACCTCCTGACCAGGCATATCGTTGGTAACGCTTCTTGCCAGAGCGTCATACTGCTCAAAGGTCATATCATTGGTCGGATAATCCACTCCTGCTGCATCAAAAATATCTTTATTATAGAATACAACCCAGAAATCGCTTCTAAAAGGAAGCTCATACAGCTTATCTTCTACTTTAATTTGGTCGGTCAGCCCCTTAAATGCGCTTAAATCTATGCCGTCTTTTGCAATATACTCATCCAGCGGCTCCAGAACGCCCTTGTTTACCAGAGTGGTATATCCGGGAACATCTTTTACAGTTACAACATCAAAATCAGAGCCAGATCCGGTCAGCTGTGTAGCAAGAACGGTCTGGTAATCAGAGCTTCCCAGGTCAACCAGTTCAACCTTTACATCCGGATGAGCGCTTTCATAGGCTTCAATTAAAGGCTGGTAATAAACGGTTAAATCCTTATCCCACATAGCCCATTTCAGAACCTTCTGTCCCTCTGCCGGAGCCTCTGTTTCAGCTGCTGCCTCAGTCTCAGCCTTTGTATCTGCTGCCGGTGCTGCCGTGGTTTCTCCTGTCTGAGAACCGCCGCATGCTACCAGACTTCCTGCCATAGCTGCTGCCAGAGAAAGGCTTAAAATACGTTTTTTCATCATAACTTTTCCTCCTGATTCTAATAGCGGCTGCCCTGTGCAGCTCGCATCTGATGATTCCATTATAGTGAAATCCTCCTGGATTCTGAATGGAATTTTCACCAGAAAAGCTTCATTTTTTACACATCATGTTATTTAATATTATCATATTTTCATGTAATTTTTCACCATTCCTGTATTTTTTTACAATTGTATTCATTTGACAAAGCTAAGACCTGACGATAGAATAAGAGTAATTAACAGAAAGGAATCGTTTTATGAAAAAGCACATATTTCCGCAAACGGTCCGAAACCAGATTATTATCAGTACAGCAGCTATAACCCTTATTATCGCTGCCATTACTGTGACTATCTGCTTTTCTGTATTCCAGTCCTTTCTCCGCAAAGCGGAGATTCAGTCTGCGGAATTCAATATGCAGGTTATTTCCAACAACGTTTCGGCCGACATGGATCACATATTTTCCTTTGTAGACTGGTGCAGCAGCAATACAGACATCAATCATTTTCTGCGGGTCTTTCAGAATCAGGAAAAGATGCCTACTATCTCCTCGGAAGATTTTTCCCTCCGCACCGTAGCCTTAAATACCTATAGCCGGTTAAAGGAGCAGTACAATGATACTCCCTCCTCAGAAAAATACATGTCCCGGGTTCTGATTTCTCCGGAAAACAGAAAGGTATACCTTCAGCTTTCCGATACAAGCGCTACCAATACCTCCTCTGCTGCAGATATTGTCTATGCCGATGAGCATTTTCAGAGGTTTCTCAATGCGCCGGAATACCTGTGGAACGGTTTGCATCCGGATCCTCTTCTGGAATCTGACAGCCCGAAATTCCTTCCCATTGTGCGTCCTATTTATAATCAGTACAATGCGGATCGAATTGGATGGCTCTATCTTACAATTCCGGAAAGACTGCTGACGGATTATATTCATACCCTGCCTTTAGAAGAAGACTCTGCCCTCTATGTTACTATCGGAGAACATACCTACCGTTATAACTGCGGCCAGCTGACAGAGTGTGATTTTTCTTTTCAGATCTTAAAGGATGTCAGCAGTCAAACCTTCCATAAAAGCAATCGCGCTGCTCAGGTACAGTTTCCAGACGGAAGCCGGCGGTACACGGTATCCTGCCCTCTGGGAAATCAGGGATGGACCATTACTCAGGTGCTTTCTGATCAGAGCTATCTGGCCCAGAGAGACGTTTATAATACCATTATTGCGGGGATTGTCGTTGTTATCCTCATATCCGGAGGGCTTCTCTACCTGGTATTAAGCCATCTGATCAATCGTCCTGTGGCCTTGCTTCAGAGCAAAATCGACGCTATTGCTCAGGGAGATTTTTCCAGGGCCCCTTCGATTGAATGGAAAAATGAATTCGGAACCATCGGAAAAGGGATTAATCAAATGTCGGAAAATGTAGTTTCTCTGATGGACAAAAAAGTAGAAGATGAAAAGCAGAAAAAGGATCTGGAATATCAGATTCTTCAAAGTCAGATTAACCCGCATTTTCTCTACAATACCTTGAATTCCATCAAATGGATGGCAACCATTCAGGGCGCCGGCGGTATTGCAGAAATGACTACAGCCCTGGCCCGACTGATGAAAAATGTCTCCAAAGGCACAGGCGCCCAGATTCCCTTGAAAGACGAGCTGGCGCTGGTTCAGGATTATTTTCTGATTCAGCAGTATCGATATGGAGGCAGTGTATCTCTGGAATGCCGGATTCCAGATCCCAAGCTGTATCACTGCATGATTCACCGTTTTTCTCTTCAGCCTATTGTAGAGAATGCACTCTTCCACGGCATTGAGCCCAAGGGCTGTGCCGGAAAGATTGTCATTGAGGCATGGGAATCCTCTGCCTCTGACGGCCAGCCACTTCTGAAGGTTTCTGTTACTGACAACGGTATCGGTATGACAGAGGAGACCATGAAAAAAGTGCTGACTGGGGAAGCCGATTCCTCCGCTGAATTTTTCCGCCATGTGGGAATCAATAACGTAAATAAACGAATTCAATATGATTTTGGGGAGGATTTCGGAATCACAATCCAAAGCGAAACCGGAGAAAATTCCTATACTGTCATGACCATAACACTCCCCTATATCACAGATGAAAGGACAACGATATTATGATAAAACTGCTGATTGTTGACGATGAACCTCTGGTACAGATCGGCATAAAATCTATGATAAACTGGGCAGAGCTTGGCATTGAAGTCTGCGGTACTGCCATGAACGGTCAGGCTGCCCTGGATATGATCCGGGAATACGCCCCGGAGCTGGTCATTACCGATATCAAGATGCCGATTATGAACGGCCTGGATTTGGTGAAAGCCTGCAGAGACGAAATCGGCCCCATCCCCCTGTTTCTTGTTCTTACCAGCTATGAAGAATTTGAGCTGGTGAGGAAGGCTCTCTCCTACCAGGTTGTTGATTATCTGGTTAAGCTTGAGCTGGATCCAGACAGCCTCAGACAGGCTGTCGAACGGGCCCTGGAGCGATTAAACCAGCTAAAGGAAAGCGCTGCATACCGTCAGGCTGGCGGACGCCCCCTGCTGCAGAGTTATTCTGATAAATTTTTCATGCGTCTTCTCCACAATCTGTTTGACAGCCGGGAACAGTTTGCCATTCAGGTGCGGGATCTGCGCCTAGATTTTTCCCATCAGTGCTATCTGGCCTGCCACGGTGAAATTCACAGCGGAGTAGCCGCCCAGCTAAGCAGGGAAAAACAGATGAATCTGTATTCCAGCAGCCTGCAGATGATACGGGAAATATTTAATAAATATGCGCCCAGTTATGTTATTTCCCTTGATAAAATCCATTTTGCCGCGGTTTTTCATTTTCCTACGATGGAAAAGGCCGATATTACCGCTGTACAAAACGGTATTTCCAACGCCTGCTCCATGGTACATAATTATTTTAATGTATGGCTTTCCATAGGAATTGGAAGTGCTGTAGACGATCCCTTAAAAATAAGCGGATCCTATCAGGAAGCCCGACAGGCATTCAATCTGGCGGATCAGGAAAATCCTGTTGTTCCTTTTTCCCGGATTACCGATGACACCATGAAAAATGCCTTTAACATTACGGTTTTTAAAAACAGTCTGACACAGGCCTTTGAAGAGTTTGACACAGACGTACTCTACCGCACACTGACGGAAATTACAGAGCTTTTCATCTCCAATCCGCAGAAATATCTTCAGGCTGTAGATGCCGCCTGCAATATTCTGTATCTTGCTCTTTCCCTTCTTCCCGGCAGTGAGGAAACCCTGGAAGAAATTTTTTCCGCCTATCCAGATGGATACCGTTCGATTTACAGGGCAGCCAGCATTATGGAGGTTACGCAATGGCTGAATACCCTTCGGGACGGGCTATGCAGCATTCTGAAAAACAAACGCAAAACCTACAAGGATCATGTTGTCTCTAATGTTCAAAAATATATTGATAATCACATCGAAGACCGGCTGACCCTAAACGATGTCGCGGCTGTATTTGGATTGACTCCCAATTATTTAAGCGCCCTTTTTAAGAAAAGCTGCAGCATCGGATTTACAGAATATATTACTCAGAAAAAAATAAGCCGGGCCAAGGCCCTTCTTCTGGAACAGGATTACAAGATCTACGAGGTGGCAGACCGGCTGGGCTTTGAAAGCGCATTTTATTTCAGCAAAGTATTTAAAAAAGTAGAAGGCGTATCCCCCCGGGACTACATCCAATCCCATACCGCTGCGCCAAGCTACCGTGAATAAAGGAGATTTCTTATGTTTCAGGAACTTGCCAAGACCTATTGTACCACTTTTGTACCCTTTCATCCGGCTGCCCCTGCTGCAGTTCGAACTGCCTGGGAGCACCTGGATCCTTCCATTCTTTCCCTTCTTCTCAAAGATGGAGAACGCTGTTTGAAAGAGCCGTGGCCGACTCTTACTGCCACAGACTATCTTGATTTTACCAGAACCGGAAGAAGATCACTCTTTGAAGGCAAGCTGTTTGCCCGAAGAACCCTTCTCAATTCCATGCTTCTGGCAGAGTGTGCCGAGCATCAGGGACGCTTTCTGGATTCTGTTTTAAATGGAATCTGGTCTATCTGTGAGGAGACCTCCTGGTGTCTTCCTGCCCACAATTCCTATATCCGTGATACCCCTCAGCTTCCTCTTCCAGATGCACGGCGCCCGGTAATTGACTTATTCGCCGCGGAGACAGCTGCCATTCTTTCCACAGCCAGATACCTGTTAAAGCAGGAGCTGGATGCAGTCAGTCCTGCTGTTTCTGTCCTTCTTGATAAGGCCCTGTCCGAACGTATCTTTGTTCCTTACCTGAACGAGCATTTCTGGTGGATGGGAGACGGCAAATCTCATATGAATAACTGGACTGTCTGGTGTACCCAGAATATTCTTCTGACTGCCGCACTGTCAGATATCAGTGAGGAAGTTCGCAGAGCTGTTTTTCTTAAGGCATGCGAAAGCCTTGACTATTTTCTTGCAGAATATGGGGAGGATGGCTGCTGTGATGAGGGCGCTCAGTATTTTCACCACGCTGGCCTTTGTCTTTTTGGCTGTATGGAAATCCTCAATGCCATAACAGACGGACATTTCCACGCTTTATATGAGGAGCCGAAGATTAAAAATATTGCCTCCTATATTGTTCAGGTACATGCGGCAGGCCCCTATTATATCAATTTTGCAGACTGCTCTCCGATTGCCGGACAGTGCGGCGCACGAGAATATCTCTTTGGAAAACGCACCGCAAATCCCCGTCTTATGGGACTTGCTGCCGGAGATTTCCGCCAGTCACAGGACCCTCTGCTTAGAGAAGAACACAATCTTTTTTACCGCCTGCAGACGATTTTTTCCGCTCAGGAAATGACGGATTATGTGACAGCTGCTCCAACCACAGGAGATGATATTTATTATCCCAGCACCGGGCTTTTTATCGTCCGTGACAGTCGGTTTTGTCTGGCCGTAAAAGCCGGTGATAATGATGACAGCCATAATCACAATGACATCGGCAGCTTTACTATTTACAGAAACGGGCAGCCTCTCTTTGCTGATATTGGAGTGGAAACCTATCAGAAAAAAACATTTTCGGAAGAGCGTTATTCCATCTGGACCATGCAGTCTCAGTATCACAATCTGCTTTCCTTTGCTGGATGTGACGAATCGGCTGCCATTTCACTTCCTTATGGATATGCAGTGAATTTTGGTTCTGCCAATTCAGAATCCGGCGCTCCCGCCATTGCCGCCATGCAGCACAACGGTCCCCAATATCGGGCAAACGATGTCCGCTGGCAGCTGACCGATACCTTTGGAGAAATTTCCATGGAACTGGCAGACGCTTATCCAGAACAAAGGGTTTCATCTTATGTACGAACCGTTCGCCTGGATAAGGAAAAGGGAATCACCATCACAGATGTAACCAGCTGTGATTCCTTGCAGCCTGTGCTTTCCCTGATTACCAGCGAAGAACCCTTCTGGAAAGGAGAGACCTCTGAGCTTCTGATTCCAAACTCTGGAGCTGCCTCTGTTTTGCCTGAAAGCCAGACTGAGGATTCCCTCTGTGTCTGCAAAATTCAGGGTGCCGCAAAGGTAATAAAAGAGCGGCTGCCCATTACGGACAACCGCCTCAAAACCGCCTGGAAGCAGGATATGTGGAGAACTCTTATTTACCTTCAGTCCAACCAATGCTCCTTAAATATCCGATAGCACCGATTAAACATCATATCCAACCATACGGATGTATGCTTTGATCAGTTCTATAATCTGATCATATTCCAACCTACTGGCATTGATGGGCAGGTCGTAGTTGCTTACGTCCTCCCATTCTCTGCCGGTAAAATATCTGTGGTATTCTCTTCTCTGTCTGGTAATCTTTGTCAGCTTATCCAAGGCTTCCTTGGTATCTGCAAGACCGTCTGCTTCCATGGTTCTGCGAATACAGGTAGCAGTATCTGCATAAACAAAAATTTTAATCAAATCCTCTTTTCCTGCTGTTTCCAGAATATAATCGGCACATCTGCCAATAATTACGCAGGATTCATTTTCTGCCAGTTCCCGAATCACCTCTGACTGAAAACGGAACAGATTATCCGGAGATGTAACATCACCTTCAATTTTGGGATTTCCCGGCAGTGTATTGCGAATTCCTCCTACAATTCGACGCAGAAGATTGTTTCCCGCCTTCTCATCTGCCAATCTGAAATACTGCTCTCCTACTGCACTTTTTTCTGCTGTCAGACTCAAAATTTCATCATCATAAGCCGGAATTCCCAGCTCCTCTGCCAGCTTCTTTCCTACAATTTTTCCACCGCTTCCATACTGACGTTCAATGGTAATCACCAGCTTTTTTTTATCCATAAAGCACCTCCTGAATCCGCTTACAAGTAAGCTTAACACAGCTTTTTCTTTCAAATTTCCCGCCGTCCTGAATAGTTACGTTTTTATTATAACACAAATCAGGAAGGCTGCAAAATTTTTTTACAGTCTTCCTGATATTTTCTGACTATTATCCTGCTCTTGTCAGAATCTTTTTCTGCTTATCTTTCATAAGCAGCAGCATTGGCGCCTGCAGTTCTTTCAAATATAACTGTATCAGTTAAGGCATTTCCACCGAGATAATTGCTTCCATAAATACCGCCGGTTACCTCGCCAGCTGCATACAGTCCCGGGATTACATTGCCTTCTGTATCAATCACCTCTGTGTTAAGGTTGATCTTTACACCGCCCAGACAATGACGGTTATATTCCTCTACACTTGCTTTGAGGTTTTCAGCCGGAACACCAATCTGTTCTGCCAGTTCTTCCAGTGTATCTGCCTTGTAAGCACGTCCGGCTGCTACCAGAGAATTTACGCTTTCATTAAAGTTGTTTACCTCATCGTCGGTAGGATAGCAGTCACTGTTCATTACAATATACATTGTAGTATCCGGCTGCTCAAATAAAGCAAGCGTCATCTCATCACGGCGTCCGCCTTCGTTTACAAAACGATTGCCTTCTTTATTGACAAAGATACAGCTCTCTACAGAATGCTCAATATTTCCTGACAGGCTTCCTGTCTGGGGATCACCCAGAGGAAGCAGCTGGATATTGCCCATCTGAACCAGTTCTGCGCCGATTTCCTCTGCCATAACAATACCATCTCCGGTAATCGCTGTCGTATTGGTAGATGGAATGGTCTCGTCCAGTGTCGGCCACAGCTTTGTTTCCTCATTGTATTTCTCTCGCATCTCAATATTTCTTCCAAAGCCTCTGGTAGCCAGAACCACACCATTGTTAGCCTTAACGGTCACTTTGTTTCCGGTTTTCCCTTCGCACTCAACACCCACAACAGCGCCATCCTCAACAATCAGGTGTTTTGCTGTCGTTTCGTATTTCATAGTAATTCCTTCATTCTTATCCATATAAGCCTGATAGGTCTTGAAAAATCCGGATCCCTCCGGTTTTACCGGCTTATGCGCGGCTCCCACATACCACCGGTTACAGTAAAGAGTCCTGGCTGGAATTCCATTCCCAGATCCATCAGCCACTCTACACCATCATAGGCTTCATCAACCAGCTTACGAACCAGTTCCGGATCTCCCTGCTTGTCTCCGCCTTCATAGGTCTGCTGATAATGGAAGTCCACGCTGTCTTCTCTGGCAAGATCCTCCTCACTGCCTTCATCTACAGCATTGAGAGCACCGCCGGCACCAATTACAACTACATCTGCTGTCAGCTCCTCATCCTCTGCTGCCGTAACCTCCGGCTTCACAGCCTTAAGTGCTTCCACGTCTCCTCCTGCCTGCTTCACACAGTCTGCCACACCATCTAAAATGGCATTGCTCGTAAGCGTTGCACCAGAAACAGCATCAATACCAAGCCCCTGAAGTTCAACAATCTGATTTTCTGTGTTGCTTTGTTGCCTTATTTCTTCCTTACCCCAGCAATTTCCGCACCACAGTTTCATGAATTCCTGTCAGATATGCTATTTCATCCATTGTCTTCCCTTTTCGTTTTAATGAAGTTACTATTCTTCTTTGTTCACTTTTTACACCTTGTTTTTTACCTATTTTCTCACCTCGTTCTCTGCCAATCTTTTCTCCCCGCTTCTGGCCGATTTTTTCGCCTCGCTCCTGGCCTATCTTTTCGCCTCGTTCCTGACCTATCTTCTGACCTATCTTCTGGCCGTTCCTCTCCCCATCCCTGTAAATCTTATCCATCTCTCTGCACATAAACGTCACTCCTTCCTTAGTATTTTTAAATCGATAAACCTGTTGGCGCAGCACGGGATTATACATCTCTTCCGGCGCTTTGCAGTGAAAATCATGCATCAGCCGTCCCAGCGCGGTATCCTCCTGATTTTTGGAATCCACATAAATAATGTGGGCGCAGTCTGGAAAATCCCTGCCGTTTTCCTGGATCTTTCTGCTGATGTGATAAATCGGAAGTTTACAAGGTCATCAACGAGCTTTACCGCCGCGGCGCGAAGGTGTATTATTCCGCGCTGGCGGATGTGCATGTCTCCGGACACGCCTCTCAGGAGGAGATCAAGCTGGTGCATGCGCTCGTCCGCCCGAAGTTCTTCATCCCGGCGCACGGCGAAACCCGCATGCTCTATCAGCACGCGGAGCTGGCGCACAAGCTGGGCGTGCCGTTTGAAAACATCTTCATTCTGGCCAACGGCGATATCTTTGAGATTTCCAAGGGTTCGGCGCGCGTGACCGGCTTCACCAACGGCGACGCGGTGCTCATCGACGGCGCTTCCGTCGGCGAGGTGGATAACAGCGTGCTCCGCGAGCGCAAGCTGCTCTCCGACGACGGCGTGGTGGCGATTTCGCTGGCCGTCAACCGGAAGACCGGCGCGATGATCCAAGCGGTTTTTGGGCATAGAAAAAGTCCACCGTAATTC
>OGXQ01001561.1_pt1 | contig 17047 bp, 19 predicted proteins | sample 1576291 | NCBI WGS metagenome assembly OGXQ01 (sample SAMEA3541575, study PRJEB24748) | human gut metagenome | biome: human gut; feature: human-associated habitat; material: faeces | place: China | collected 2012 | reverse complement strand
GTGTTCTGTCTGTTCTGTGATCTGCTTGCGAGGATGGTTCTGGCACCGACCGAATTCAGTATCACCACGGTGACGGCGATCTTCGGAGTGCCCGTTGTCTTATGGGTGATGGTTCGCAGGAATAAGGAGAAGATGGACACATGAAGGATTATTTCCGTACCATAAAAATGGCAGTGGGCTATAACGGAAAGCCCCTGATGGAACAAATCGAAATCGGACTTTCGAAGGGTGAAATCCTGACACTGATCGGTCCGAACGGTTCCGGCAAATCGACCATCCTTAAAAGCATTGCCGGACAGTTGGCGCTGCTTGGCGGTACGATTATGCTGGGAAGCAGTCATTTGGAAGAAATGTCCTTATCCAGGAGAGCACAGTCGATGGCCGTACTGCTGACGGAACGTCTGCGTACGGAAATGATGACCTGTGAGGATGTGGTGGCAACCGGAAGATATCCTTATACCGGGCGGTTCGGTATCCTTTCGGAAAAGGACCGGGAGGCCGTGGCAGAGGCCATGAAGCTGGTGCATGTAGAGGAACTTAAGGATCAGGATTTTACGAGAATCAGTGATGGAAAAAGGCAGCGGATTATGCTGGCACGTGCGATCTGTCAGGAGCCGGAAATTCTGATACTGGATGAGCCGACGTCGTATCTGGATGTGAAGTATAAGCTGGAATTTTTGTCAGTGTTACAGGAAATGAAACGGAAGAAAAAGCTGACTGTGATCATGTCCCTGCATGAGATTGAACTGGCAGAGATTATCTCCGATCATATTCTGTGTATCCGGGAACACCGGGTAGACCGGATGGGAACTCCGGCAGAGGTACTGGACAAAGGATATATTGCGAAGCTGTTCGATATTACAGCGGGAAGCTACGAGGAAACAACCGGAAATTTGGAGTTGCCGGCACCACGGGGAGAGCTGGAGGTATTCGTGATGGCAGGAGGCGGCAGCGGCAGGGGTGTCTACCGGAAGCTGCAGCGGGAGGGGACGCCATTTGCAACCGGAATTCTGTTCCGGAATGATCTGGATTATCCGACTGCGAGGGCACTTGCCGGCAAGGTGATTGCAACGGAAGCTTTTGAGCCGGTTCCCCGGGAAACCCTGCAGGAAGCAAAGAATATATTAAGTAACTGCAAAAAACTGATCTGCTGCCGGAAAAGCTTTGGGAGCTTCGAGAAGGAGATCGAAATTGAGTTTCAAAATGCAGGAGAAATATGATACCGGAGAAGAGCGATACCGGAGAAGCGTAATATCAGGGAAGAGTAATACCGGGGAAGAAATGGGACAGTAAGGAGATAGAAAAGGAAGATAGCCTTTAAGAAAACAGGCATGAGGATAAACAGATGGCAAAGGTAATTATGATACAGGGAACCATGTCGAATGCTGGTAAGAGCTTTCTGGTGGCTGGACTGTGCCGGATTTTTAAGCAGGACGGATGGCGTGTGGCTCCTTTTAAATCACAGAATATGGCGCTTAATTCCTTTATTACGAAAGAAGGGCTGGAGATGGGAAGGGCACAGGTTATGCAGGCAGAGGCGGCTGGGATATCCCCTTGTGTAGAGATGAATCCTATACTTTTAAAACCGACAAGTGATGTTGGTTCTCAGGTAATTGTAAATGGAATACCATTAAAGAATATGCCGGCTAAAGAATATTTCCAGTACAAAAAGCAGCTTATTCCAGATATATTAGAAGCGTATAATAAGCTTGCCAGTGCGTATGATATTATTGTTCTTGAGGGTGCAGGCAGTCCGGCAGAGATTAACCTTAAAAAAGATGATATTGTTAATATGGGAATGGCAAAGCTTGTGGATGCACCGGTGCTCCTCGTCGGAGATATTGACCGCGGCGGCGTTTTTGCTCAGCTTTACGGTACCGTAGAGCTTTTAGAGCCGGATGAGCGCGACCGCATCAAGGGTCTGATTATCAACAAATTCCGCGGGGACAAAACCATCCTGGACCCGGGCGTTGTGATGCTGGAAGAAAAAACACACATCCCGGTGGTCGGCGTGGCGCCGTATCTCCACATCGAAGTGGAAGACGAGGACAGTCTGACCGAGCGATTCACCAGAAAAGAGGAGATCGGTCTCATTGACCTTGCGGTCATCCGTCTCCCGCGTATTTCAAACTTCACCGATTTCAACCCGTTCGAGCGGATCGAAGGCGTATCACTCCGCTACGTAAGCTCTGTCTCCGAACTGAAAAATCCGGATATGATTCTGCTTCCGGGAACGAAAAACACGATGGAGGATCTGCTCTGGATGCGTCAGAATGGTCTGGAAGCGGCCGTACTGAAGGCGGCTGCGGCCGGAAAAGTAATTTTCGGTGTCTGCGGCGGCTTCCAGATGCTCGGAGATACGCTGAGCGATCCGCTGCATGTCGAAGCCGGCGGAACGATCAAAGGAATGGGACTCCTGCCGATGGATACCGTATTTGCCGGTGAGAAGACGAGAACCCGCGCGGAGGGCGCTTTTGGAAAAACAGAAGGCGTTCTTGCCGGGATCGAGGGAACCCGGATCGAGGGCTATGAAATCCATATGGGAGAAACAGTGCGGAAAGAAGGAACAGAAGCATTCACGTTCATCGATGATCAGAACCGTGCTGATTCGGATAAGCTGGACGGTGCACAGAAAGGAACTGTGTACGGTACGTATGTGCACGGCATTTTCGACAAAGAAGAAGTTGCCGAGCGGATCGTGGAAGCACTTGCAAAGAATAAGGGAATTGCCATGGAGCAGATTCACGGTGTCGATTACCAGACATTCAAAGAGACACAGTACGATATTCTCGCAGATGCGCTGCGCGAGCATCTCGACATGAAGAAGATTTATCAAATTCTGGAAGAAGGGGCATAAAGATGAAGATAGAACTGGAGCAGGTAAGCCCGCACGAGATTGAAAAGAGAAGCTTTGAAATTATCACGGAAGAATTAAACGGAAGAACGTTTCCAGAGGATCAGGAACTGGTTGTAAAGCGTTGTATCCACACAAGTGCGGATTTTGATTATGCGGATAATCTCTGCTTTTCGGAGCATGCGGTGGCAAAAGGCATCGAGGCGATCCGGGAGGGAGCCTGCATTGTGACGGATACGCAGATGGCAAGATCCGGCATCAACAAAAAGGTGCTTGCGCGCCACGGCGGTGAAGCGCTCTGCTTTATGTCAGAGGAAGATGTTGCGGCAAGAGCAAAAGAAACCGGAAGCACCCGCGCGGCAGCCTGCATGGAAAAAGCGGCGGAGCTGGATAAAAAGCTGATTATTGCGGTTGGAAATGCGCCGACGGCACTGGTCCGCCTCTATGAACTGATCGGGGAAGGAAAAATAAAACCGGCGCTGATCATCGGAGTTCCGGTCGGCTTTGTCAATGTGGTACAGTCCAAAGAACTGATTATGCAGACCAATATCCCGTATATCGTGGCACGCGGACGAAAAGGCGGCAGCAATATCGCGGCGTGCATCTGCAACGCACTCCTGTATATGATGGATCAGGACCGCGGATATTAAAAATAGATGAAAAAACGGAAAGCAGAAGTCTTGACAGATTTCGAATCACCGTTTATACTATGGAACATGGAAAAAGGCTTGGAAGGGAACAAGTAGACGTACAAAACGCGGACAGAAAGCAGCCGGCAGATGAGAGGCGCATGCAGGTTCTGTACGATTCGAATACATCCTGGAGTTGCGCACCGAATAAAACGGGCGGCAGAAGAACTATGATGCACGTTTTTAGTAGGCTGCGACGTAAGAGACGAACGTTACAGCGTCAGGGTATTCAGAGATTTTGGATACCGACAAAGGCAGTTGCCGTGAGACAGCTGTGAAGTAAGGTGGTAACACGGGAGATACGGGCTCTCGTCCTTTGAATCGGAAAGGACGGGAGTCTTTTTGTATAAAAAACTTTGGTCCCAGACGGTAACACATACCCGAAAGTCAACCGAAAAAAGGAGAAAAACAAAATGCAGATTTATGACGAACTGATCGCCAGAGGCCTTCTGGCACAGGTAACCGATGAAGATGAAATCAGAGACCTGGTAAACAATGGAAAAGCAACGTTCTATATCGGATTCGACTGCACTGCAGACAGTCTGACCGCAGGTCACTTCATGGCACTGACCCTGATGAAACGGATGCAGATGGCAGGAAACAAACCGATCGCCCTGATCGGCGGCGGCACCACCATGATCGGTGACCCGTCCGGAAGATCTGATATGCGTAAAATGATGACAGTAGAAACTATCCAGCACAATATTGACTGCTTCAAGCAGCAGATGAGCCGTTTCATCCGCTGCAAATCGTCAACCGTCCGCCGACCCGTTCGAAACCCATCTACATGAAGGTCTGGGAGGCCCGCAAGGCCGACGGGCTCGACTACGATCCGGAGGACCCGAAACAACAGGCCTTTTTATCCGAAATTACGAAGTACAATATCAAGAGTATCGAATAAACGCATAGTTTTCGCGGGATCGAATGTCGTTCTTGCGGCGTACCGCCGCGGGGCATTCTGCCGCTTTTGGTGGCAAAAGCGGCGCAAAACCATCCGCATGTCGCTTTCGCGGGATCATCCTCCGGCCCGCGCTGAGCGGGCGCAGTAAGATCGAGCCTTTACAGCCTCCCGCTCCGGGCGCGCGGCCCCTCGGACGATCTTTTTCCGCTCCAAGCGAGAATGCGGAATTATGTTACCGTAGAACCGGCATGCTTTTCACTTTTAACCTTCCACCTTTATGAACACGTTAATCACCCCTTTACAGGTCCTGCGCCTCGCTTTCGGCGACGGGGAATACCTGCCGCCCGAAACCATCACGGAAGCCGACATCGCCGCCGCCGAGCAGCGTTACATCGTTCCGGTCATCGGGCGGGCGCTTTACGAAAAACTTCTCGGCGGCTCCTATGCCGGTTTCCGGACTGGATACCTCGCGGCCCCGGCCGCCCTCTTCACGCGTGTATCCGTCCAGCCGCGGCTCGACATCCGCACTGGACAGTGCGGCACGACGGCCCCGAAATCCGCCTATACCCAGCCGGCCGGGGACACGGCCCGCCGACACCTGCGGCGCGCTCTGCTGGCCCAGGCCCGGACGCTGCTGCGCCGTGCCGCCGAACACCTCTGCGCCCACGGGACGGAGTTCCCGGAATACGACCCCGAAAAAGGCATCTTCAACCGCTGTACGACCGATGGAGGCTTTGTTCAGGTTCGTTAGCGGTGCGGCGGCAGGGATTGCCGCGCTGTTCGCGCCGATCGGGCCGCTGGTGGCCACGACCGTCGTCTTCATCGGCGTCGACTTCCTTTCGGGGGTGGCCGCCGACCGCGCCGCGGCCCTCCGCGAAGGGCGCGCTTGGTATTTCGAGAGTTGCAAGGCCTGGCGCACGGTGCTCAAACTCACGCTTGCGGTCACGGCGATCTCGATGGCGTGGCTGATCGACAGTTGCGTCCTGGATTTCATGCCGTTGAACCTGGCCCGGCTCCTCACGGGATTCACCTGCGGCGTGGAGCTGTGGTCGTTTCTCGAAAACGCCGCACAACTTTCCGACGCCCCGTTGTTCCGCTGGCTGCGCCGTTATGTGCGCCGCCGTATCCGGAAGGAGGCAGGCGATGAGTAGGGGGCTGGCGAACTGTAATCCGGGGAATATCCGGCAGTCGAAGGTCCGCTACAAAGGCGAGGTGCGGCCTTCGCGCGATCCGGCCTTCAAGCAGTTCGAATCCCTCGCATGGGGCTACCGGGCTGTCTTCATGCTGCTGCACACTTACCGGATTCGTCATGGACTGCGGACTGTCCGCGGAATGATTTCCCGATGGGCTCCGCCGTCGGAGAACCACACCGAAGCCTACATCCGCGCCGTGACCGCCGATACGGGCATCGGGCCCGACGAACCGGTCGATACGTTGGATCCGGCGACGATGATTCCCCTTGCTGCTGCCATTTCCCGCGTGGAAAACGGTGTCGTAGCGGACCGGGACGAAATCGGGCGCGGCTGGGCGCTGTTTATCGGCTGATTTTGCTATCTTTACGGCTCGATAGACTATCCGGATGAAGATTTCCCGCCTGTTCGCGCGGCTCGACCGCATGCCGATGCTCAGGATTCTCGTGCCTTTCGCCGCGGGAATCGCCCTGGCTGGCCGCTATGTATTGCCCCTGTGGTTTCTCGCAGGGGCTTTCGTATCGGCGGGGCTCGTGGCGCTGTTGCTGCGCTCGTCGGCCGCCACGGCGGCGATGATCGTCACGGCGGGATTTGCCGCGGCGCAGCTTCGCGTGCCCGAGCCCACTGTCCCGCGCGGCGTGCATACGGCCTATGAAATCGAGGTCGAGGGATTTCCTGCCGACCGGGGGCGTTACCTCTCCGCCGATGCGTCGGTCGCCGCATGGCGCAGTCCTGTGGACGGGCATTGGCATGCCTCGGACGCCCGTATCAGGCTTTATGCCGATTCGCTGACGGAGTTACACCCCGGGGAACGTATCCGCTGCCGGGGTACGGTGAGGCCGCTGCGGGGCGGGGCGGAGAGCTACCGCCTGCTCATGGAGCGGCGGGGGTATGCCGGAACCCTGTGGATCGCGGAACAGACGATTCTCGAACGGCTGCCGGGGCGGCACGCGGGCCTGCACCGGGCGGCTGTCGAAAGGCTCTCCCGGCTGCCGATGGAGCCGCAGGCCGCGGCGGTCGTCGAGGCCATGGCGGCGGGCGAGCGGCGGGGCATTACGCCCGAACTCCGTGCGGCGTACTCCCGGAGCGGGTTGTCGCACCTGCTGGCCGTATCGGGCCTGCATACAGGGATCGTTTTCGTGTTGGTAAACCTTGCGCTGTGGTGGCTGCCCCTGCTCCGGCGGGGACATCTCCTGCGCAATGTGCTGGCGGCGGGGGCCGTGTGGCTCTTCGTCGCGGCGGCGGGATTTCCGCCCAGCGCCGTCCGGGCCGCCGTGATGTGCACCGTGTTGCAGGCAGCATTGGCCTCGGCGTCGGAATACGTCGGACTGAATGCCCTGGCCGCGGCCGGATTCGGCATGCTGGTCTGGAATCCCAACTGGCTGGGAGACATCAGCTTCCAACTTTCGTTCATTGCCGTGGCGGCTATTCTCGCCTGGGGCGTGCCGCTCTGCCGCCGCTGCCGCACCCGGTGGAAGGCGCTGAACGTCGTGATCGACGCCTACCTGATCGGCCTGGCGGCCACGCTCGCTACGGCGCCGCTCGTCTCGCACACCTTCGGCGTCGTGCCGCTGGCCGGACTGGCGGTCAATCCGCTGGCCATTGCGCTGGCCGGGGTCGTGGTGTGCGGCGGCGCGTTGTGGATGCTCCTGCCCGTCGGAATCCTCGCGCCCGTATTCGGGTTTGTCACGGGAACTGCTGCCGGGTGGATCAATGCGCTGGCCTGTTTGACCGCTTCGTTGCCCGGAGGTGCTGCCGACTACACCCTTGGCGGATGGCAGACGGCGGCTGTTTATGCCGTTTTCGCACTTGTAACCGTCGCGGTGTGGAGCACCGAACCGAAAAAAAGCCTACCTTTGCGGATGTGATTACTCCCGAAGAATACTCCCTCCTGCTTACGGACGAAGTGCAGCGCGCTATTGCCGCCGCACGGGGCCGCGACCCGTTGGAAGTGGCGATGGACCGCGCCGTTCCCCATGCCCGGATCGTAGCTACGCAGGTCAAATACCTCGCACGGGCCGCCCGGAAACTTCCCTCGTACGCCGCGGCGCAGTGCATTCTCCCGCCGCTGGCTTTCGAACAGGCGTCGAGCGAAGCATGTGCCGCCCATAAGCGGATTGCGGGCGACAGTGTGCTGGACCTCACCTGCGGGCTGGGTGTTGATGCCTATTTCCTGAGCCGCCGCTTCCGCCGTGTGGTGACGCTCGAACGCAACGAAATGCTTGCCCGCGTGGCCGCGGAGAATTTTTCGAAGCTCGGCGCCGCGAACATCGAGGTCGTAAACACCTCCGCCGAAGAGTACCTGCAACGCGACGGCCTGTGTTTCGACTGGGTCTACGCCGACCCTGACCGCCGTTCGGCCGAAGGCCGCAAACTGGTGCGCCTGGAAGACTGTTCGCCCGACATTATCGCCCTGAAACCCCGTATCGACCGGATTTCGGGGCGTTTGTGTGTCAAAAATTCTCCGCTGTTCGATGTGGACGAGGCCCTCAGGCTCTTTCCCGACAGCCGTGTGGAGGTGTTGTCGCTGGGCGACGAGTGCAAAGAAGTGCTGATTTATGCCGACGGTTCGGGTCCCTCGGTCACTGCTACCGCCCTCGGGTGCGGCAGTTTTTCGGCGAACCCCGGCCAGACCGTTCCTCTTCCGGGGCCGTTCGATCCGGCGCGTTACCGCTGGCTCGTTGCGCCGGATGTGGCGTTGCAGAAAGCCCGCCTTGCGCGGCTGCACCTGTCGGGCAGGGCCGATATGTGGAGCGAAAACGGTTACGGATTCGCCGCAGAGGAGCCGCAGGGCGTGCTGGGCCGGGTCTTTGCCGTCGAAAGCATCGAACCTTACGACCCCAAGCGGCTGAAGCGTGAACTGAAAGGCTGCGGTGCGGAGGTGCTCAAGCGCGACTTTCCGCTCGCCGCCGAAGAGTTGATGCGCCGCCTCGGATTACATCCCGGAGCCGACTTGCGGCTGGCGTTCACGAAAATAGGGAACGATTTTTGGGTTATACGGTTTAAATGACTACATTTGCGTATGCAACTTGAAGCCTGCGGTTTATGAAGCTCAGCGAATTCCTTACATACTTCACCGACACGATTTTCCGGCGCGATGTCACCGAATGGCGCAACCCCGTCGTCCGGTGGCTCGTCCAGCAATACAGGCTGTTGTTTTATACCGCCCGCGGCCTGCTCGAGCACGGAACCATCGTCCGCTCGGCGGCACTCACCTTCTATACGCTGATGTCGCTCGTTCCGATCGTCGCCGTGGTCTTCGCCGTCGTGAAGGGCTTCGGGCTGGCCGACGGACTGGTCCAGAACCTTTACGCCCTTTTCCCCCAGAACCCGGACATCGTGGACTACGTGGTCCAGTTCGCCGAAAACGCCCTGGTCCGCACGCAGGGCGGCGTGGTTGCCGCCGTGGCCCTCGTGATGCTTTTCTGGGCCGTGATCCGGGTCTTCGGGTCGATCGAAAGCGCTTTCAACAACATCTGGGAAGTCAAAGTCGAACGCAGCATCACCCGCCAGTGGACCGACTATATCGCCGTGGTGATGATCGTCCCGATCCTTTGGATCGTAGCCAATGCCGTGGGCAACTACGCCGAGGAACTGCTCGGATTCGACGACAGTTGGTATTTCAGCCTGCTGTCGCACTTCGCCTCGATGTTCGTCATCTGGGTGATGTTCACCTTTCTCTACATCATCATTCCCAACGCCAAAGTGCGCTTCGGGAGTGCGCTGATGGCCGGTATCGTCGCCGGGACGATCTTCCTGCTGTTCCAGTGGGGATATGTCTACGTCCAGCGGTGGATGACCTCGTACAACGCCATCTACGGCAGTTTCGCGGCCCTGCCGCTGTTTCTGATCTGGATGCAGACCTCGTGGGAGATACTCCTTTTCGGCGGCGAGTTGTCGTTCGCCTACCAGAATATCGCACGTTTCGGCGAGGAGCGCGAGTCGCTCTTGATCAGCTACGACCAGCGCCGCAAAGTGCTGCTCGCGGTGATGCTCTCCGTCGTGCGGCATTTCCGCAACGAGGGTGGTACGATGCCTGCGGACGAAATCCGCGAACGGCTCGGCCTGCCCACGCGTATCGTCAACGACGTGCTGTTCCAACTGGTGCAGGCCGGGCAGTTGATCGCCGTGCGCAGCGGCGACGGCGAGCGTGAAATGGGATTCACCCCGGCGCACGACATTGCTTCGATGACCGTCTACGGTGTACTGGAAGCGGTCGAGCACTCGGGGCAAACCACATTCGACCTCGGGCAGACGCCCGAACTCGCACGTGTCGACCGCGAATTGGAAATGCTGAAAGAATCCGCCCGCAAATCGCAGGACAACGTGCGGCTGGTGGACTTGCTGTAAAACCCAAACAGGAAGAGCCTATGAAACGCCTCGTCATCATCGGCAGCGGAAACCTCGCGGAAGCGCTGGCCCGTGCCGTCGCCAAGAGCGACCTGGAACTCGTGCAGATTTTCGCCCGCAATCCCGAACGGGCGCGCATTGTTGCGGAACAGTCTGCGACCGACTGGGCGACGCATCCCGAGATGCTTTGCAAGGAGGCGGACATCTACATCATCGCCGTCAGCGACAAGGCCGTGGAACACGTGGCTGCGACGCTTCCGATCCCCGAAGGCGCCGTCGTGGCCCACACCGCCGGCAGCGTGCCCCTCGCGGCTATTCCTGCGAAATTTGCCCGCCGGGCGGTTTTCTACCCGATGCAGACCTTCACCAAAGGCCGTGAAGTGGACTTCTCGGTCATTCCGGTCTTCCTCGAAACAGCCTCTTCCGATTTGCGGCCCGAACTGGAGGAGTTCGCCCGGAAACTCTCCGGAACGGTCGTCTGGGCCACCTCCGCACAGCGCGTAAAGGTCCATCTCGCAGCGGTTTTCGCCTGCAACTTCGCCAATCACATGTATGCCGTGGGCGAACGCATCGTCCGCGGTGCAGGGCTCGATTTCGATGTGCTGAAGCCGCTGATCGCCGAGACTGCGGCCAAGGCCTGCGACGCTCGTTCGCCGCTCGACGTGCAGACGGGGCCCGCCGTGCGCAACGACTTTGCGACCAAAGCCCTCCACTGCGACCTGCTGTCGTTCGACCTTCGTTTGAAAAACATTTATTCTACGATAAGTCAAAGTATATGGGAAACTTCAAAGAAGATATAGCGCGCTGTGAAGCCTTCGTTTTCGATGTCGACGGCGTGATGACCGACGGGGGCATCATCCCCACGCTCGACGGCGATTTCATCCGCCGCTACAATGCCAAGGACGGTTATGCGCTGGCCTATGCGATCAAAATCGGCTATAAGGTCTGTATCATCACCGGCGGCCGGGGCCGGACGCTCGAAAACCGCCTCCGGATGCTCGGCATCGAGCATTTCTACGTCGACTGCATGGACAAGATCGCAGCCATCCGCGAATACATGGCCGGCCAGGGACTCGACCCGACCAACGTGCTCTACATGGGCGACGATATCCCCGACCTGGAGTGTATGCGCGAAGTGGGCCTTCCGGTCTGCCCGGCAGACGCCGCGGCAGAGGTGATCGAAGCGTCGCGCTACGTCTCCGAGTTCCGGGGCGGCGAAGGGGCCGTGCGCGACATCGTCGAGCAGGTGCTGCGTGCCCGCGGCGACTGGGCCCGCGATTCGCGGGGCGTTACGCCCTCGTCGCTCGCAGCGTCGCGGTAAGGTTTTCCGGAAGAGGCCGGGTTTTCTTCCCGGCAGACGGAAAAAGGTTTGGTCTGCTTTCTCTTCTTTCTTTGAAAGAAGGAGAAACTATGCGGGGTTTCCGGCTAAAATTTGTATCTTTGCCGGGCATAAAGCCCGGCTTGGATAGGCTGCGCCTCGGCAAATCCTCGTAAAACTTGGTTCTGCCCTCGCCTTGCGCTATCTTTGCAGGCTACAAACCTCCGTTATGCTCGAAAAACTGGCCAAACAAACTGCCGTCTACGGCATCAGCACCATCGTAGTAAGGTTCCTGAGCTACCTGCTCACGCCTTACTATACCCGTGTTTTCGGGCAGGAGACCTATGGTATCGTTACCGACATCTATGCCCTTATTCCGCTGGCTCTCACGCTCCTGACGATGGGCATGGAGTCGAGCTATTTCCGTTTTTCGGCCAAGGCCGAGGCGGCGGGCGGCGATGTGAAGGCGGCCAAACGGCGGCTTTTCGCCACGACGTGGGGTGTCACCTCGCTCGCGGCGGCGGTGTTCTTCCTTGCAATGGCCTTTTTCCGTGACGGCATTGCCCGTATGATGGGCGAGGCCTATGTCGCACACCCCGAATATGTCGTCTGGGTCGGCCTGATCATCCTTTTCGACGTTTGGGCCTGCATTCCCTTCTCGCGGCTGCGCGAACAGGGCCGTGCCATGACCTTCGTGGGGCTCAAAGCACTGAACGTCGTTCTGAACGTGGTGCTGGCCTTCGGGTTCGGCGCCGCAGGGCTGTTCGCCACGGAGTTCGGCGTGGGCTGGGTCTTTGTCGCCAACCTCATTGCGAGCGTGGTGACGTGGGTGCTGATTCTGATGACCGCCGACCGTACCTTCCCGAAAATCAACTGGGCGCTGCTCGTCGCCGTCTTCGCCTATTCGCTGCCGCTGTTGGTGGGCGGGCTCGCCGGTACGGCCAACGAGTTCATCGACCGCCAACTGATCAAGTACCTCGTTCCCGAGGGTGCTATGGCGCAACTGGGCATCTACGGCGCCATCACCAAGATCGCCGTGGTGATGATGCTTTTCTACCAGATGTACCGCCTGGCCGCCGAGCCGTTCTTCCTCTCGAATTTCAAGAAGTCGGACTTCGTGCAGATGAACGCCGCGGCGTTGAAGTACTACGTCATGGCCTCGATGGTCATTTTCCTCGGCATCGCGCTGTTCCGCGACCTCTTCGCGCTGATCGTGGGCCGCGATTTCCGCGAAGGCATCTTCATCCTCCCGGTGGTGCTCGGGGCGAACGTGCTGACGGGCGTCTGGCTCAACCTCTCGTTCTGGTACAAACGCGAGGAACGGACTTCGCTGGCCATCGTCGTTACGGGTGCGGGACTTGTCGCCATCACCGTTTTCGGTTTCTGGCTGATTCCGCTGTGGGGCTACTACGGGGCCGCCTGGGCGCGCCTGGCGAGCGAATCGGTCATGGTCGCCGTCAGTTGGTGGCTCAACCGCCGCTATTACCCGACTCCCTACGACTGGCGGCATATCGGCGAGTATGTCGGTGTGGCGCTCGTGGTTTTTGCCGCCTGCGAGGCCTTGACCGCGTTTGCGGACAATATGTTTGTAAGCTATGCGTTTAATATAGTGCTTTTTGCGTTGTATGCCGCCTACCTCGTCCGCCGCGAGCGGATCGACCTGGGGGCGATGCTGCGCGCATTCCTGCACAGGTAAAATTGAATCGGAGTATGCAGAAACGACTTTTTCCCCGAATTGCAGCCGCGGCCACGGCCGTCCTGCTCCTCGCCGCCTGCGGCCAACCCCGCCCGACTGGTTCCGCCGAGGTGTTGCTGCATACCACGGCGGGCGACATCCGTATCGAACTCGATGGCCGTACGCCCCTTCACCGGGACAATTTCCTGAAACTGACCCGCGAAGGATTTTTCGATTCGGTCCTTTTCCACCGTGTGATCGCCGATTTTATGATCCAGGCCGGCGATCCCGCTTCGCGCCGGGCTCCGGCGGGCAAAATGCTCGGCGAGGCCGATGCAGGCTACCTGATTCCGGCCGAAATCGTCTACCCGGCGTTGGCGCATACGCGCGGTGCATTGGCTGCGGCCCGGACGCCCGATGAGATGAACCCCGACCGGAAATCCTCCGGAAGTCAGTTCTATATCGTTTGGGGCAATACTTTCGAGGACGAGGTGATCGATAGAATGCAGGAGCGGATTTCGGCGGCCACCGACGGCCGAATCGTAATCCCCGACTCGCTGCGTGCACTCTATAAAACCATAGGCGGCACGCCGTTCCTCGACGGACAGTATACTGTCTTCGGCCGTGTGACCGAAGGGCTGGAGGTCGTCGAAGCTATCCAGGGCGTCGAGACCGATCCGGCCGGCCGGCCGCTGGAAGACGTACGGATACTCAGCGCCGAGGTGGTGGAAAAATAGACGGAAATGAAGAAATCGACCGGAAAAATCGTGGTGATGGGCGTGAGTTTCGCGCTTTTCCTCGGCGGAGTCGCCGCCCTCCAGATGGAACGGGGTACGGCGCGCACCGTCATCCTCGCACTGGTTTTTGCGGGATTATTGACAATCGCCGGTGTGCAGACAGCCTGCCGGTTGAAAAACAGGAAATAAGATGCGTTTTGCGGACATAACGGGACAGGAGGATTTGAAACGGCACTTGACGCAGTCGGTCGACGCCGGGCGTGTGAGCCATGCCCAGCTCTTCACGGGCACGGCGGGTTCCGGGGCACTGGCTTTGGCCGTGGCCTACGTCCAGTACCTCTGCTGCCGCCACCGCCGCGACGGCGACTCGTGCGGCGAATGCCCCGACTGCAAGCAGATCGCGGCGCTGGCGCATCCCGACCTGCATTTGGTCTTCCCGGTTAACAAGCAGGGCAAGAAATCGGGCGAAGTGATGCGCAGCGACGAATTCCTGCCGCTGTTCCGGGCTTTGTTCGGCGAGCGCGGCGGGTACTTTTCGCCGCAGGACTGGTACGACCGCCTCGACCTGGGCAAGACGCTCAAAGGCATGATCGCGGCCCGCGAGGCCGACGAGATTATCCGCAAGTTGTCGTTCAAGAGTTTCGAGGCCGATTATAAGACCATGCTGATCTGGCTTCCGGAGGCGATGAACGAGGAGGCGGCGAACAAGATACTCAAAATCCTCGAGGAGCCGTGGGACCGTACGCTTTTCATCCTGGTCTCGGAGCACCCCGACCGCCTGCTGCCGACGATCATTTCGCGGACGCAGGAGGTGGCCGTGCCCCGCATCGCACCCGACGTGCTGGAACGTGTGGCGCGTGAACGGGGCGTGACCGATCCGTTGCAGGCCCGTAATATGGCGCGCCTGGCGGGGGGCGACCTGCTGGAACTGGGCCACCTGGTTGCGGGTGAGAGCGATGCGCTCCGCAAGGAGCATTTCGATCTTTTCTGCGGTCTGATGCGCCTGAGCTATAACGACAAGCACCTCGAACTGGTCACCTGGGCCGAGGATGCCGCGCAGCTCACCCGCGAACAGCAGCGGGCGTTCCTGCGCGATGCGGCGCGGCTTTTGCGCGAGAGCTTCATGCTCCACGCCGGCATCCGCGAGGTCAGCTACCTCTGGGGCGAGGAGCTGGCTTTCTGTTCGAAATTCGCCCCTTTCGTCGGCTCGCAGAATATCGAGCCGCTGATCGCCGAGATCGAGAGTGCCGCCGCGCAAATTGCGCAGAACGGCAATCCGACGATCGTATTTACCCATTTTGCCCTCTCGGTGAGCAAGATGATAAAACGTTTGTAATTTATGGCACGTGTGGCACTTCTTTTAGGCGGCAACCAGGGCGATGTGAAACGAACCCTGCAAACGGCACAGCAGTTGATCAACTCCCGTGTGGGAGCCGTGCTGCGCTGTTCGCACCGTTACGAGAGCGAGCCGTGGGGATTCCCGGCCGCGGAGCATTTTTCAAACCAGGCGCTGGAGGTCTCCACCGACCTCACGCCGCTCGAAGTGCTCGACGCCTGCCAGCAGATCGAGCGCGAACTGGGCCGCAACCGCGCCGCCGAGCTAATCGAGAAGGCCTCTTCGGGCGCTGCGTACTGCTCGCGGCCGATCGACATCGACATCATTTTCTACGACGACGAAGTGATCGACGACGAACGCCTCTCGGTTCCCCATCCGCTGCTCGCCGAGCGGGAGTTTGCCCTGACGCCGCTCTGCGAGATTATGCGCCAGCGGCAGCATCCCGTGACGGGTGTCACCGTCGGCGAGATGCTGGATGCGCTCCGAAACAAATAGACGGGTATGAACGCAAAACGAATCATATTGCTTCTGGCTGCCGCCGCGGTGACGGCGGGGTGCTTCAAGGACGTGTCGTATAAGACGAACTACATCCTCAAGCCCCTCGCGCAGGAACTGTCGGGCGACCCGAGCCTGCCGTTCGAAGGGCTGAAAGCCTACGCTTTCTCCGCCGATACGGCCTTCTATACCGTGGTCTCCTACGAGGATGCGCTCAACGGCGTCATTTCGCTCAAGGACAATCCTGCCGACCAGATTTCCACTCCGCTCGCCACGGCCGAGCCCCATGTGCAGGAAGGGACGGTAGGCTGGGTGCAGATGCCGCTTTCGAGTCCTACGCAAATGATCCTCGCCGTCGATCCGACGCATCGGATTTACGCCTATACGCAGCAGGAACTGGGCGAAAACCTCCCCAACCTCTATGTCTCGCTGGTCTTCAAGGCCTGGAAGGAGGGCTTTTCCTACAAGGACGGCAACTGGAGTTTCTACAACGAATTCTATACGCCTCCCACCTACCTCGACTGCCTTATCGACCCCTCGGTCCAGGCCGAGGAGGGCGGCCCCACGGCTGAAATTTCCAGCCTGAAGGCCTATGCCTTCGCCGCCGATACCACGGCGTGGTACATTGCCTCCTACGACGATGCCGTCGCCGGAAAGATCACGTCGAAGAGCGACGATTCGTTCACGCGTACGAATCCTAACTTTACGGCTTACAAGGAGGACAACTCGACGCTCTATAAGATGAAGGTTTCGGCCCAGACCCTGATGGTGGTCGTTGTCGACCGCACCAACCGCCTCTATGCCTATTCGAAGCAGGAGGTCGACCTCGACGGCGAATCGGTGACGCTGCCCGTCGTCTTCCGCCTGTGGCATGCCGCGTGGATCTATGTCGAGGACGGCTGGCGCGTCGTCAATCCGGCGCACGCCCCCGGAACGGACACTCAAACACAATCCCGACGCCGATGAATACTCCGCGAAATATGCTTAACATGCTGCGCCTCGCGGTGGCGCTGCTCTTTGCGTCGGCCTTCCTGAGCCGCTGTGCGAGCATGATGACCCCTACGGGCGGTCCCCGCGACTCGCTGCCTCCCGTCATCCTGAACATGACGCCCGACAACTTCTCGACCAACCGCCCGACGGTCGGCCACGGGAAGATTTACATCGAATTCGACGAGTTCGTCCAACTCAAGGACCAGCAGAAGGAGTTCTTCACTTCGCCGGCGATGAAGAAAAAACCGCTCATCACCCTGCGCGGCCGGGGCATCGTCGTCCAGTTGCGCGATACGCTGGCCCCGAATACGACCTATTCGCTCAATTTCGGCAGCGCCGTGCGCGACAACAACGAGGGCAACCCGCTCTACTCGATGCGCTATGTTTTCTCGACGGGGCCCGAGATCGACTCGATGGTCCTTTCGGGCTATACGGCCGACAGTTACAAGGCCGACTCCGTTTCGAAGTCGTTCATCTGGTTCTTCCCGGCCGATTCGGTCGAGAATGTCGCC
>OGXQ01001556.1_pt1 | contig 17098 bp, 21 predicted proteins | sample 1576291 | NCBI WGS metagenome assembly OGXQ01 (sample SAMEA3541575, study PRJEB24748) | human gut metagenome | biome: human gut; feature: human-associated habitat; material: faeces | place: China | collected 2012 | reverse complement strand
GTCAACAAAATATAACAGTACTGTTGTTGAAAGTTATATAGTTATGCAGATTAAAATAATAAAAGAAATTGACAGGAGGATAGTATGAATAAAATTAGTGTGGCAGTGGTAGATGATAATGAGAAGATAGTAGAGACTATTTGTAATGAATTAGAGAGGGACGAGGAAATTAACATAGTCGGAAAAGCAAAAAATGGCGAGGAGGCTTTTGATATAATAAAGAAAACCAATCCTGATGTTGTGGTCTTGGATTTGATAATGCCAAAGATGGACGGATTATCATTAATGAACAAGATACATAAGGACGGTTCAATTATAAAGCTTCCTTTTTTTATAATTACATCAGCAATAAGCAATGAAACAGTAATTCAGGATGCTTTCGGTTATGGGGCAGGTTATTATATGCTTAAACCTTTTGAAACAGAAATGATAGTTGAAAGGGTAAAAACAGCAAAAAGTTATAACAAACGTTTGCCTGATAACAAGAAGTTTGTTGCAGCCTACGAGGACAAGAAGAAATTTATGGACAGAAACATTGAAAGTGATGTAACAAACATAATCCACGACGTAGTGTTCCGTGGTACGTTGGGAGAAGGAGACCAGACCTTTCCTGCGTTCCAGAGAGTTCCTGTGGCAGGAAGGACATACCGCACATGCTACCGCAGAAGAATCTCAGGAGAGAACACTGCAGATGCTGAATGTATATGCGAAGTTCCTGGAGGAGGTTCTGGCTATCCCCGCGATCAAGGGACAGAAGACCGAGAAGGAGAAATTCGCAGGTGCAATTGCAACCTATACGGTAGAAGCACTGATGCATGACGGCAAGGCACTGCAGTCCGGTACCAGCCATAACTTCGGTGACGGTTTCGCCAAGGCTTTCGGCATCCAGTTCGCAGACAAGGACAATACTTTAAAATATGTACATCAGACCTCCTGGGGTATGACCACCCGTCTGATCGGTGCACTGATCATGGTACACGGTGATAACGAAGGTCTGGTGATCCCTCCCCGTGTGGCACCCATCCAGATCTGCATTGTGCCCGTTATGCAGAAAAAGGAGGGCGTTCTTGACAAGGCTTATGAGCTGAGAGACCGCCTGGCGAAAGATTTCCGTGTCAAGGTAGATGACAGCGACAAGACCCCCGGCTTCAAGTTCGCAGAGGCTGAGATGAGAGGTTATCCGATCCGTGTGGAGATTGGTCCTAAGGATATCGAAGCAGGCAAGTGTGTGATCTGCCGCCGTGATACCAGAGAGAAGACCGAGGTGGCGCTGGAGGATCTGGAGACCAAGGCAGCCGAGATCCTGGAGACTATGCAGAAGGAAATGCTGGAGAGAGCAAGAGCACATCGCGACAGCCATACCTACGTAGCACACAACATGGAAGAGTTCGAGCAGATCTTCAATGAGAAGTCCGGATTTGTCAAGGCTATGTGGTGTGGATGCCGGGAATGTGAAGATCAGATCAAGGAAAAGCTTGCGGTTACCAGCCGCTGCATGCCCTTTGAACAGGAACAGATCGCAGATACCTGCGTATGTTGTGGAAAACCTGCGAAAAAGATGGTATACTGGGGAAGAGCATACTAAGATATATATAACTATTCAGAGTGAATGCGATTCTGGATAGTTATGATAATATTAATAAGGCAGAGGAAGACGCAGGCCGGTAGTATTGCTACATGGTCTGCGCCTTATTTTTCAATGATAATGCTCAGAAATGAGGAAAAAGATGATCTATCATACATTCGAACTGCATCAGGAGGGTTCCCTGCCGGGAGCACATTTAGTTACCTATATTCAGGAGGATTCGGATGCCCTGGCGATTCACGACAGACCGCTGATCCTGCTGTGTCCGGGAGGCGGCTATAGCAGAACCTCCGACAGAGAGGCGGAGCCCATGGCACTGAAATTCCTGTCGATGGGATATCATGCGGCGGTGCTGCGATATTCCTGCGCTCCGGCGGAATATCCCACTTCCTTAAAGGAACTGGCTTACAGCATCAAATTCCTGCGGGAGCACGCGAAAGAGTGGCACATTGATCCCCATAAGATCGTAGTGGAAGGCTGCTCTGCGGGAGGACACCTGGCAGCCAGCCTTGGGGTGTTCTGGGATGAAGATTTTCTGGCAGAGAGTCAGGGACTTTCCGCTTCCGAGCATGAGCTGCTGCGTCCGGACGGACTATTGTTATGCTATCCGGTCATCACTTCCGGAGAGTTTGCCCACAGAGGATCTTTTGAGAATCTGTTAGGCAGCAGACAGGAAGAACTGGGAGAGAAGCTGTCCCTGGAGAAACAGGTAACAAGTAAAGTGCCGAAGACCTTCATCTGGCATACCTTTGCGGATCAGTCAGTACCGGTGGAAAATTCCCTGTTATTCGTCAGTGCTCTTCGCAGAGCCGGAGTGCCCACAGAATTCCATATGTATGAAAAGGGAGCGCACGGGCTGGCACTGGCAAATAAGCTGACAGAGACCAATGATGGCAGAGCGGTACAGGAGGAATGCACCTCATGGATTCGGCTGGCGCATACCTGGCTGGAGAGCCTTTTTGCAGGAGATGTGGAAGACGGACTGCACGCACAGGGCAGAGAATGGTAAGAATAGTAATAAACGAAAATGAAAACGCAAGGAGCAGTCATGGAACAGGCAGATACGATCATTCAGATCCCTCATTTCTACGGAAGTCTGAAGGGAATGCAGAATAAATTTGATAAATATGCAAGGCAGGATGCGTTCACAGGATCCACCAGAGAGGAATGGGAAGCCTGGAAGGAGACTTCCAGAGAGACATTAAAAGACCTCCTGGGGTGGAAATACATGGAGTCCTGTGATCTGGACCCACGCGTGGAAGAAGTCGTGGAGCTGGAGAACGGCATTCGTCGGGAAAAAGTGATCATTCAGGTAGAGCCGGAAGTATATATGCCTATGTATATCCTGATCCCGCCGAAGCAGAACGAAGGGAAGCAGAAATGTTTTCTTGCCCTTCCGGGACATCAGGGTGCAGGCAAATTCAGCGTGGCAGGTCGTGATGATATTCCCGCGGTAAAACGGATGATCGAATTCTACCATTATGATTACGGCATGCAGCTGGCGAAGCGTGGTTATGTGGCAATCTGTCCGGATTGCAGAGGCTTCGGAGAACGCAGGGATGAGGCATTGCAGAAAGGAACCGATGAGAAATCCTTCCTGACCAGTACCTGTTTTCATCTGGCACATATGGCGGAGCCTTTGGGAGAGACCGTGGCAGGTATGTGCACCTGGGACGCTTCCAGGCTGATCGATTATGTATATGAACGTGGCGAATGGGATACTGAGGACTTGGGAGTCATGGGATTTTCCGGCGGTGGTATGCAGACGCTGTGGGTCTCTGCTTTGGATGACCGTGTGAAAAAATGTATCATCAGCGGATATCTCTATGGATATCGTGACGCGTTGTTATTACTCAACGGTAATTGCAGCTGTAATTATGTTCCCCATCTGTGGGAACACTTTGATATGGGAGATATTGCATCGCTCATTGCGCCGAGACCGCTTGCGGTCCAGTCCTGCCGGGATGACCATCTGAACGGTCCCAGAGGACTGGTGAATGTGACGGAGCAGTTAGATATTGTGCGGAAGGCTTACAGTCTGTACGGAAAAGAGGAATATCCGATCCATGATGTCAGGGAGGGAGACCACTGCTGGCATGAAGAGGTATTGGATATTGCACTGCCAAGACTGTAGCACGGAGCAATCCGCAGGCATCAAAGTCAGGGGCTTTTGACCCCGACATCAAAATATGGAGGAACGTATGGAATATATCGTTCTGGATCTGGAATGGAATCAGAGTAACACCGGCAAAGAGGATGCTGTGGAGAAGCTGCCTTTTGAAATCATAGAGATCGGTGCCATCAAACTGAATAAAGAACGTGTCATGGTCAGCGAATTCAATGAACTGATCAAGCCACAGGTCTACCATGAGATGCACAAGATCACCAGCAAACTGATTCATATTCAGATGCAGGAGCTGGAGCGTGGGAGACCGTTCCCTGAGGTTGGAGGAGATTTTGTCAGATGGTGCGGACAGGAGGAGCAGCTGTTCTGTACCTGGGGGACGTTAGACCTTACGGAGTTACAGCGGAATATGGCATATTATGAGATGCCGCTTCTGGCACCGGGACCGCTGCCTTATCTGGATGTGCAGAAGCTGTTCGCCATTGCCTATGAGGAGCGCAAGATCCGCAGAAATCTGGAATATGCCATCGATTTTCTGCATATTGAGAAGGATATTCCCTTCCACCGGGCGTTCAGTGATGCCTACTATACGGCAAAGATCCTGATCCGGATCCTGGAGGAGCACCCGGAGGTAGTGGTGAACCTGTCCTACGATACCTTCTGTCCTCCGAAGGACCGCAGGGATGAAGTCAAAGCGCAGTTTGATACCTATGTAAAATATATTTCCAGGGAATTCAAGGACAAGACAGAAGCCTTCGCAGATAAGGAAGTGGTGTCCAGTAAATGTTATCTCTGCCATCGTAACCTGCGCAAGAAGATCAAATGGTTCAGCGCTAACGGCAGGCATTATTACTGCGTGGCTTATTGTGAGAAGCACGGCTATCTCAAGGGCAAGATCCGGGTACGCAAGGCATATGACGGCGGTGTATATATTGTCAAGACCACAAAGCTGATCCCTAAGGAAGAGGCAGAAGCTATCGCCGCCCGCAGAGATCACGCCAGAGAAGTGCGCAAGAGACACAAGCACAGCAAGGCGGGGAATGCCGGGGAATAAGCATAGAATGGGGGAGCCGTTTTTAGTTTGCTCCCCGTGTTTTTTTCTCTTTTTTTAAGAACAGGTGCACACAGATACCGGCAAAAGCAATCATTGCAGCGATCAGTATCGGCAGTACCGGTATGGAACGGATATCTGTACTGATGAGCTTCAGTCCCTGATACAGTGTGAAGACGCCGAATACAGAGAAGATGACGAAGGCGAGAGTATTGAGCAGCCCTTCCGGTGTCTTGCTCTTTAACAGATAGCCTAAAAGCATTCCCAGGATGTCTGCTAAAAACAGTCCCAGAGAACAGCCGAGCCATACGATCAGTGCGGAACTCATACCTTCATTGGCACCAAAGGTGATGGCGGTAAGCTGCGTCTTGTCTCCAAGCTCGGCTACGAAAAAGGTACAGAAAACCGCAAGCGGTGCGAACCGGATCTTAGATCTGTCGCTGCCTTCCTCTTCCTCCTCATTGCTACCTCCAAGTGTGGATGCGGCAAAATACAGAAATGCAAGTGCAGCAATGACTTTGATGAGCCAGGCAGGGATGCATTCGCTGACCAGCCCGCCGGCGAGAACGGCCAGGCCGTTCAGCACCAGGATTGCGGCAGCGGTTCCCAATATAATATCTCTTAATTTGTATTTCGAAGTAAGGGCGATCAGCATAAGCTGTGTCTTGTCGCCCATCTCTGCGATGAATTCCGTGAGAAATACCTTAAAAAACAATATCATTTGTACGGCCCTCATTTATCTGATTATGATATAAACCGCATATACTGCGTAAAGAGCCACCATACAGAAGCCTTCGACTCTTCCGATTTTCTTTTTGCTTCCTGCGAAGATCCACACACACACAGTAAATGCGATCAGTACACACAGATCAATAATGTTTTCCGTAATGATGCTGATGGGACTGATGGCGGAAGCGATACCCAGAACCATCAGGATGTTAAATACGTTGGAACCGATGGCATTACCCAGTGCCATATCGACTTCATTTTTTCTGGCTGCAACGATGGAAGTCACAAGCTCCGGAAGAGATGTACCGATGGAAACGATGGTAAGTCCGATCAGCGTCTGCGTCATTCCCAGGTCGCTTGCAATTCTGGATGCAGCATCGACGGTGAGATCTCCGCCGAAGGCGATCGCAGCAGCACCGCCGATGATGAAAATAATGCTGAGCGGCACGGAGATCAGCTTGATCTCTTCATCGGAACCGCCCTCAATCTCTACTTTTTTCCCCTCTTTATTTGCTTTTAAGGCAATTCTGATCATGTAGAAGATATATCCGGCAAACAGACCTATGAATATCACACCATCGAAATGTCCCAGTGTCATTTTAGTCTGATCACCAAGTCCGATAATTCCCAAAAGCAGTAAAAGACCGGCGCAGATCAGGGAAAGGGGGATGTCTCTCCGGATAGTTTCCCGCGCAACCTCTACGGTGGCGATCGTTGCACATACGCCGATCACGACCATCAGATTAAAGATATTGGAACCGACGACATTACTGACCGCAAGCTCATTATTGCCTGCGAGGGAAGCCGATACACTGACCGCTGTCTCCGGGAGGGAGGTTCCCATTGCTACGATGGTAAGTCCGATGATGATAGACGGAACATGCAGTCTCTTCGCTACACTGGAGCTTCCTTCTACGAAAAAGTCCGCACCCTTAATAAGCAGTATAAAACCGATTACAAGGAATACAAGAACAAGGGCAAACGGGGCGTTGTTAATAAGTTTCTCCATGTTTTTCTCCTTTGCGTGATCCATTATAGTGTTGTCAGCCGAAAGCTGTGCGATGATAAGTATCCGGCAGAGATAAAAAAGACTCATGTATATCAATTATCAGCCAGTGTGTATTATACACAGACCGTTAATAGATATACATGAGTCTCATTATTTAAGATTTGCCAGATTATACTCTAAAATTATAATCAGAATGTTGACAAATCACACCTTCGTGCTAACTACTCCCTCATGGAATATTCAATTCTTGATAAATAATATCAAAAAGAATTGCCGGTGTCAACAGCTGAATGAAGAAATCTTAGGGGTGTTCTGCATTATTGGTTTGCACTGTCTGCGTCAATTACCGATTGAATCTGCTGCATCAGAGAGTCATAGTTATCCTGGTTATCAATTCCCCCAAGGATCGGATCCCCTACAATATTGCCATTCCTATCCACAAGTATTGTTGTAGGAAATGCCATAATATCAGAGGCATATTTACCTGCATCGGAAGCAGAGTCAATGGAAAGATTGCGGTACTGTGCACCCTGGCTTTCAAGAACGGATGCAGCTTCTTTTATGGCAGCTTCATTGCCGTCGAAGGTTTCGGTATTGATGCCGATGACTTCGCCGCCCATTGCTTTGAGCGTATTGTTTAATTCGTTCAGCATAGACAACTCAGCAACACAGGGCTTACAGCCGGTAAACCAGAAATTGACGACGGTTACTGCATTGCCGGAAAACAGACTTTCATCGACAGAATTACCATCAAAATCCTGACCGGAGAAATTCCGGAAGGGAGAGTCCGCTTCGGAATTGTTTTCCGGAGCAGTAGGATCGGCTGCGGTAGTTCCCTGTTCCAGTTCTGCGATCTGTTCTTCGATTTTCCGTATGGTTTCCATATCGTCCGTAAGAGTTTTCCATTCATCCTCTGTAAAGGAGTCCTTGTTTGCTTCGATGGTATCAGCCAGATAATCAGCATAATTTCCGCTGGGATCAGCATCGCTTTTGCTCATCATGCCGAATACCTTGTTCCATACAGCCTCATGATCTGCAAAAATCTGGTTCTCCTGCTGATACAGATCATCCAGCGCGGTGTTGGAGCTGTCAGTGGATACTGTGCCGGTTTCCGTCAGAGACTCCTTGGTTTTGTCCGTGCCGGCAGCATCCGTTGCGCCACAGGCTGTAAGCACTAAAGCTATGCAGAGTGTTAAAATAGTAAGAAATTTTTTGTTTGTTTTCATGATTAAAATCTCCTTTAAGTAATAGTAATAAGATTATTTCCCCATAAACCGGTAGTGGATCGCATCCGTGGGACAAGCCTTGATGCAGGCTCCGCACCGTATGCATTCCGGGTGGTCCGGATGCTTGCACACATCCACATCCATTTTACATACCTTTGAACATCGACCACAACCGATACATTTGCTGTCCTCTACCTTAATATTAAGAAGGCTGACCTTATTAAACAGTGAGTAGATCGCACCAAGAGGACAGATCCATTTACAGAAGGGCCTGTAAAATAAAATGCTTAACACGACAACCGTAATTAAAATAAAGCATTTAAAAGAAAAGAGTTTTCCAAGTGCGGACCGTATGGCTGCATTTCCCAGAGAAAGCGGGATCGCTCCCTCCAGAACGCCCTGTGGACAAATATATTTACAGAAAAAGGGGTCGCCCATTCCTATAGAGTTCGTTACGAGCAGCGGCAGAAGGATAACGAAAACGATAAGAATCATATATTTCAGATATCTTAGCGGCTTCAGTCGGGCTGTGGAAAATTTTTTCCCCGGGATTTTATGAAGTAAATCCTGAAACCAACCAAACGGACACAAAAAACCACATATAAATCTTCCAAGTGTCACACCCAGTAAAATAAAAAATCCCGTGACGTAATATGAAAATTTAAATCGGGAGGATCCGATCACCGCCTGAAATGCGCCAATGGGGCATGCTCCCGTGGCGGCAGGACAGGAATAGCAGTTTAATCCCGGTACACATACGGTCTTAGCGTTTCCCTGATATATTTTTCCCTTAAAAAAATTAGGGATGTGAATATTAGTAAGCAGTGTGGCAGCAGCCTGTATCCATCCGCGTATCCCGGCTACCTGCCCTGACAATGATTTTTTTCTCTTATCCAATTCCAACACACTCCAGACATAATTTTATTGCTTTACCAAGCACGACAGCAGCTTCGCCTCTGACTGCACCGTAGCCGATCATAGTGATTCCGGTGACGAGCAGAACGATCTGAGATATTTTCCTACACTTCAAGTTATTGTTACTCCTTTCGATCGTGGTATTTATTGACCAGTTGACTTCTCTATTATACAATAATTGTTGTAAAATCTTTGTTAAGGGCGGGGAAGGAATTTTGAGATTATTCATTGTTGAGGATGAAAAAGAAATATGTGATACGGTTGCGAAAAGTCTGTATGACGCAGGATATGAGGTGGATACCTGTTATGATGGGGAAGAAGCGCTTGCAGGCATCCTGACGGAGAACTATGATCTGGTCGTTCTTGATCTGAATCTGCCCGGCATGGATGGAATGGAGATCCTGAAGGAGCTCAGGCAGGAAAATGAGGAGACGAAGGTTCTTATATTATCTGCAAGAGGGCAGATAGCGGATAAGGTTGAGGCGCTGGATGCAGGGGCAAATGATTATATGGAAAAACCATTCCATTTACAGGAGCTTGAAGCACGTATCAGAAGCCTGACCAGAAGGAAGTTTGTACAGAAGGATGTATGTCTGGAAAGTGGTGAGATAAAGTTTGATACCGTAAGGCGTGAGGCTTATGCAAAAGGAGAAATGGTATCCCTGACAAGAAAAGAAAATGGTATTCTGGAATATCTGCTTCTGAACATGGGCAGACCGGTAAGTCAGGAGGAATTGATGGAGCATGTCTGGGATGCATCTGTGGATAGTTTTAGCGGAGCGATCAGAGTACACATGTCTTCCCTTAGAAAAAAACTTAAGGCTGTGCTGGGATATGATCCGATTCTGAATAAGGTGGGAGAAGGGTATAAAATACGAGAGGAGTCCGATAGATGAAAAAAATGTCGCTGCAGTGGAGACTTACCTGCATCATTACATTATATATAGCGGTGATATGTGGATGCGTGACAATGCTTGTCTATAAAAACGGTGTATATTATATGGATTCCCTGCAAGAGGCTGTGGATACACGGGGAGATGCTCAGCCGGACGATGCGGAGGAAATATATATCAGCATTCCGGAGGACAAATGGGATGAGTTCGCTAATGACTTTTCTGTCCAGGTCTATAATAATAAGGCGGATTACAGGAAAAACAGCTTGATCATTTCAGCAGTATTGGCTTTTCTGGGTGGAGTGGTTACCTATTTTATAAGTGGGCATGCACTCAGACCGATCAGAGAGTTTTCTGACAAGATCGAAAAGGTGCAGGCGCAAAATCTGGCAGATTCACGGATAGAAGAAAATCAGGTGAAGGAACTGAACCAGCTTAGCGTTTCGTATAACCGGATGCTGGAACGCCTCTCGGATGCATTTGAGATACAGAGACAATTTACTGCAAATGCAGCCCATGAGCTCCGTACGCCATTAGCCCTGATGCAGGTACAGCTTGATCTGTATCATTCCAACAGTCATCCGGGCAATGATGCAGACACGGTACAGATGATACAGATGGTTACCGAACAGAACGACAGACTCAGCAAAATGGTAAAGACACTTCTCGATATGAGTGAACTCCAGACGGTAGGACGGGATGATGAAATTGTCTTAGATGCTCTGGTGGATGAGGTATTGGAGGATCTGGAACCTCTCGCAGAGGGAAAAAATATAAGACTGATCAGAAAATGTAAGGATATAACGATGGTCGGAAGTGATATCCTTATTTACCGGCTGGTATACAATCTCGTTGAGAATGCCATAAAATATAATCATTCGGGTGGGCAGGTCACAGTAACCGCAGACCGGAAGGAAAAACATGTATATCTGTCAGTGGAGGATACGGGAGCCGGAATCCCTGAGGAACTTAAGGAGCGCGTGTTTGAACCGTTTTTCCGGGTGGATAAATCCAGAAGCCGGGAGCTTGGCGGAGTAGGACTGGGACTTGCACTCGTTCGTGAAATTGTAAGAGTGCATGATGGCAGTATTACGGTGAAGTCCAATCCATCCGGAGGGACGATCTTCGAGGTGGTTTTGTAAATTGCAGCAGAACAGGGTGTTTGAAGAAGTATGATCAGAGTATTACAAAAAGCAGATATCGAACGAGTTGTTGATATATGGTTAGATACCAACTTAAAAGCACATTATTTTATTCCGGGTCAATATTGGAAAGACAATATTGATTTAGTGAAAGAAATGTTGCCACAGGCAGAGGTCTATGTGTATGAGAATGACTGCCAGATAGAAGGCTTTATAGGGTTAAATGATGAATACATGGAAGGCATTTTTGTCCGTGATGAAATGCAGTCGCAGGGTATAGGTAAGCTCCTGTTGAATTTTGTAAAAGAAAAAAAGATGAAATTATACTTAAATGTTTACCAAAAGAATACACGTGCAATTCACTTTTATCAAAGAGAAGGTTTTGAAATCCAACGAGAAGGATTGGATGAAGTTACCAGGGAAAAAGACTATGTAATGGTATGGCAGAGTGGAAATTCTTTGTAGGAAGAGTGGAGATTCCCAAATTGTCGAAAACATTGCAGGAGAAAGTAAATGAGAACAGAAAGCGTCGAACTTACCGTTTTATGCTTAATACATAAAAATGGCAGATACTTGTTACAGGACAGAATAAAAAATGACTGGAAGGGATATACACTTCCGGGAGGTCATATCGAGCCGGGGGAATCCATCGTGGATGCGGTGATAAGAGAGATGCAGGAGGAAACCGGATTAATGATCAGCCATCCACATCTATGTGGAGTTAAACAATTCCCACTGGAAGAAGGGCGCTATATCGTTTTCCTCTTTGAAACAGAGGAATTTGAGGGAGACTTACGCAGTTCCGAGGAAGGAACCATGCATTGGATAGATGAGAGGGAACTTTCCAAAGTCAACTTAGTTGAGGATTTCGAGGATCTGATAGAAGTAATGCTGGATGATGAGTTAGTGGAATTTCAATATGTCATTGAGGACGGAGAGTGGCTTGTTATTAAGAGGTAATTCAGAACCTAAGGAGGCTAATTTGCATAGAATTTTTGGAAAAGAAGAAAATGTAGCTTATCTGGATAGAAGAGGCGCCTATATCATTCCCATAAAGGGAGAAGAGATAGGTGTTGTAGAAACCCCTAAGGGGCTCTTCCTGCTAGGTGGTGGAATTGACGGAGATGAAACAGATAACCAATGTATTATTCGGGAATGTATAGAAGAAGCGGGATATCAAGTTGAAATAAAAGAAAGAGTATGCTCTGCAGAAACGTATTATGAACATCCTACGATTGGATTCTTTCATCCCATTCAAGTTTATTATTCAGGAAAACTGGTTAAAAAAGTAAAAGAACCCGTGGAGCAGGACCATGTGTTTAGATGGGTTAAATATGAAGATCTTAGAGGAAAAATGTGCCTGGAAATGCAAAATTGGGCAGTAGAACAAGTATGGAATATGTGCTAAACAATTTGTATGCGTTGATCTCAACTCCGTGGCATAGCAGTATTTTGGGGCGTGGTGTGGTTATTCTTGCGGTATTGGTGATTTGAGCGGTGATAAAAGTTGTGGTGAAACGGAAAAAAATAATTTATAGAGGGGAATGAAATAATGGAGAAATTGGTTATTGTCGATGGTGAATCATACAAAGATTGGATAACAGAAATATCAAATGAATTTAAAAGGAGCCAAATTCGTGCAGCGGTAAAAATAAATGATGAAATGCTACGTTTTTATTGGAAACTTGGAAAAGATATTTCAACCATGAGCAAGCAATACGGATATGGATCAGGATTTTATAAGATACTTAGTGATGACTTAAAAAAGGTATTACCGGATGTTAAGTCATTTTCACCAACCAATTTAAAATATATGCGTTATTTCTATGAATTATATCCTTGTGCCGGAAATCGTCCACAAGCTGTGGACGATTCGACTATCGTTTTTAGAATTCCTTGGGGACATAATAGAACAATAATAGACAAATGTAAAAACAATGTGGATAAGGCATTGTTTTATGTGAGAAAAACACTAGAAAATAATTGGTCTCGTGATGTCCTGGTAAATTTTTTAGATACGGATTTATTTGAAAGACAAGGAAAAGCTATAACAAATTTTGCAAATACATTACCTTCAGTGCAAGGTGATTTGGCGCAGGCAATTACAAAGGATCCGTACAATTTTGATTTTTTGACATTACGGGAACAATATGATGAAAAGGAATTAAAGGATGCATTAATTAATAAAGTAAACAACTTTCTAATAGAACTCGGAACAGGATTCGCTTATATGGGGCGCGAAGTCCGTATCACAGTGGGGGAAGTAGAGAAATTCATCGATATGTTGTTTTACAATACACAAAGACATTGCTATGTAGTTGTAGAAATTAAGACAGGTAAATTTGACTCATCTTATGCCGGACAGCTTGGAACGTATGTTGTCGCAATTAATCACCAAATGAAAACAGAGAATGATAATCCAACTTTAGGATTGTTAATCTGTAAAGATATGGATAAAGTCGAGGCACAGTATGCACTGGAATCAACAAGTCAACCTTTGGGAATATCCAGCTATGAATTATCTAAGTTGATACCAGAAGAATTTAAGGGAAGCTTGCCTACAATTGAAGAGATTGAGGCAGAATTGAAAGATTAAAATCCTTGCAAAGGAAACATCGAAGTATATTTTCAATGATGCGGAGGAAAATGAACTCAACTGACAAATTTTAGTTTTAAATGGTTAGGAAAATTGAGGCCTGTGGAGTGGAAAAGACAAGGCTTGCGACAGAAGAATTATATTAGATGAAAAAGGCAAAGAGGAACATAGAATGAGGGCAACAGGATGAAAATAGAACACATTGCACTTTACGTAGAGGATCTGGAAGGAGCCAGAAATTTTTTTATAAAGTATCTGGGGGCGAAATCAAACGAAGGATACCATAATCCACAGACAGACTTTCGTTCCTATTTTCTTTCTTTTGAGGATGGTGCCCGACTTGAGATCATGCAGAGACCGGAAATGGTAAACCTGCCGAAAGAAGCTGCCAGAACCGGATATGCACATATTGCCTTCAGTGTAGGAAGCAGGGAAAAGGTGGATGCTTTGACTGCAGAATTAAAAGCAGACGGATATGACGTTGTCAGCGGACCAAGAATTACAGGAGACGGCTATTACGAAAGCTGCATCGTTGTAATGGAAGGCAACCAGGTCGAAATTACGGTCTGATGACGACCGGATTAAAATCGTTATTCGGATAGGTACTGTTAATAAGTGAAAGGGGAAACAGGATGAAAGAAAATTTAATCAGACAAATAGAAAACTATCCCCCATTCAATGAACAGGAAGAAAAGGACAAAGCTTTGATCCTGGGATGGATCAGGAACAATGAGAACGCATTTTCCAGAGAAAATACAGTTGCGCATATTACGGCTTCTGCCTGGGTGGTAAATAAGGACAGAAGCAAGGTGCTTATGGTATATCATAATATTTATAATTCCTGGTCCTGGTTGGGAGGACATGCGGATGGGGAGACGGATCTGCTGTCCGTTGCCATCCGGGAAGTGAAAGAGGAGGCGGGAATTTCCAATGTGAGACCGGTATCAGAGGAGATTTTTTCTCTGGAATCTCTGACGGTGGACGGACATGTGAAAAAAGGGAACTATGTGTCCAGCCATTTGCATCTGAATATCACGTATTTACTGGAGGCAGATTCGGAAGAGCAGGTATCCGTAAAAGCCGATGAGAATAGTGGAGTGATGTGGTTCTCTCCGGAAGATGCTTTGGAGAAATCTACGGAACCGTGGTTCGTGGAACATATTTATTCAAAACTCATTAAGAAAATGGGTATATGAAATTGGAAAAAACGGAGAATGACCTATGATAAAATTTTTAAAGGCAGCGCCTGTCGTGTTCCTGATCGGAACCATGGTCACGGGTATTTTATATCAAAAAACGCTTTTAGGAATCTGGCTGACGATTGCCATTACCTGTGGAACCACGGCTTATCATTTTATCATGCGATGGGTGGTTGCATTTATCTACAATTCCATCATGCATAATAGAGCAGATTACAGAAAACGCTGGTATCAGGTAAGTAAATCCGAAATGAAATTATATGAAAAGCTGCGTGTGAAAAAATGGAAGAATCGCATGCCTACCTATAATCCCAGCCTGTTTGATCCGAGACAACACACCTGGGAGGAAATAGCGCAGGTCACATGTCAGGCGGAACTGGGGCATGAGACGATCGTAGTGCTCAGCTTTGTACCGATTGTGGCAGGTCATTGGCTGGGTGGATATCCGGCATTTATCATTACATCGATCCTTGCGGCCATGTTTGATATGATGTTTGTGATCATGCAGCGATATAACAGGCAAAGGATTCTGAAACTGATAAAATAGAATGGATACTTGATAGAAAAGGATATTTGATAGAGAAAGAGGACGGCATGACTAAATATAAATATGGGAATCCGGAGGCTCCCATTGTTTTGATCCAGCCTGTGGGAGATCATGATCTTCCGGAAATAGAGGGCGAAGTGGCACAAATCCGGAAACTGACAGCATTGGATTTTCAAATGATTGCGGTGAAAGTGGATGACTGGAACCTCGATCTGTCTCCGTGGAAAGCACCAGCGGTATTCGGAAATGAGGATTTTGGCGAGGGTGCAGCCTCGTTGCTAGAAGAAATTTTGCGTTTATGCCCGGATGAAAGTAAAACTTATTATCTTGGAGGATATTCTCTTGCAGGGTTGTTTTCTCTGTGGGCATCTTATCAGACGGATCGGTTTGCGGGGATAGCGGCGGCATCGCCCTCGGTGTGGTTCCCCGGGTTTCTACCCTATATGAAAGAGCACGAGAATCAGAGTCGGGCAGTTTACTTAAGCCTGGGGGACAAAGAGGAAAAGACCAGAAATCCTGTCATGGCTACTGTAGGTGACTGCATCCGGGAGGCACATGCGTGGCTACAGCAGTGTGGGATCGGCAGTACGCTGGAATGGAATCCGGGGAATCATTTCAGAGATCCGGGCCTGCGGACTGCGAAGGCATTTGCCTGGGTAATGAAAAATTCATAAATTTTCCTTATTGGATCGGAGGAGAGGGATATGGTAATGGAAGCTCTGGTATACATATTGACATTATTGTTTGGAGTATCTACCGTTATCATTATTAAAAATAAGAGATATAAGGTTGTACCTTTTATATGTCTGGACATCATCCTGACATTTGCTGGTTTTGCCATTACATCATTTGTTATTTTGTTTGTACGGAATGAAGCTCTCGAAGCGCTGCTGATTATGAGCGTGTTTGGATTGTTTCTGTTTTTACTGGGTGTGAATGATATCTATGCTGTATTTTGCTGCAATCAGAAGATAGAAGCTATCTATTGCGGATATAACAGTTATCCCGGACGCTATGGGATTACCAGCTATGCACCGGTGTTTGAATATGTCTGTAATGGCATGGCTTACCATGAGCAGACCACATTGACGGTACCCTATCGCCTGCTGCGGAGGATGACAGAAGGGAACACTTATCCCATCTATATTCATTCAAAACATCCGGGAGTATGTGTTTTGAAGAGAAGAATCAGGTTCACGACATTGATTGAATTTGGTTTTGCAATTATGTTTTTGGTAGTAGCAATTTTGTGGCAGCAATCCTGAAAATGGTACATAGGAACATTCGGAATATATGGACAATGCCGAATACCGGAGAAACCGGTAAATCAGTAGAAACACTGAGGTTTGCGGAAATGTTAAGTTCCTTTGCGCAAATTCCCGGAGATGTTGATAGCGCTGCATGGCGATAGCGTGCTATACTTCCTGCGAAAGGAGAGGTGACGGATGCAGTTAGGAAACAATATTCAGACCTTAAGAAAAAAGAAGGGGCTTTCGCAGGAGAAGCTGGCAGAAAAAATTAATGTTACAAGGCAGACCATATCAAATTGGGAATTAGGAGAGACGGCGCCGAATCCGGAGCAATTAATTCTCTTATCAAAGCAATTCGACATAAGCATTGATGAATTGGTGGGAAATGATGCGATGTCATCCGGGAGTTCGAGGGAGAATAAGAGTATAGAAGATATCTATATCGGATGGATCGTTTTGTGCTGCGTCGTAGCATGCGTATGGGCATTTTCGGCAAACAGATTTCGCTATGTGGAAATACTGGGAATCACCATTGCCGGGGCGGTGATAGGAGCATGCCTTGGTAGAGTGATCCATGGAATTTTGATGTATTTGCGAAATGATAAAAAATAGGCTTCTTAGGAAGCGCTTTTTTACGTAATAGATCTTTTGATACATTTATAGTAAAAATAATGTGTTTCTAAGGCGGAAATTTTACTTTTCCCGGCTTTTTCGCATGTTTTAGTAGAATTAAGAGTAAGTTTGGTTGAGCGAAGTCAAGTCCAAATTTGTGTGTAAAGAGGCAAGCTTTTTTGTATTAAAATCGCTATTTTGGGCTGAAAAAATACAAAA